>CESW01128737.1_pt1 | contig 51371 bp, 47 predicted proteins | sample 531171 | NCBI WGS metagenome assembly CESW01 (sample SAMEA2621859, study PRJEB7988) | marine metagenome | biome: marine biome (ENVO:00000447); feature: surface water layer (ENVO:00002042); material: "saline water (ENVO:00002010), including plankton (ENVO:xxxxxxxx)" | depth 5 m
AACTCAATTTTTTTATCTACAACCATATATACAACTTTAGGGAAATCTACCTCTGATAAAGAAACCGAAGATAATTCTTTTCTAGAAGAACTATCAATTTCATAATTCAAGGGTGCAATTTCAAAAAAAGCATCAAGTGGAGCAAAATTTGAGGCAATTATATTTCCATTCAAGACTTTGGGATTATTAGAATTTTTCCTTAAATCATCATTATCAAAATCTTTATTCTTAAAATCATTAGTTTGATTTTTATTAGTTATAGATTTCTCTATTGAGGATTTTCTTTTATTGAAGAATTCTTTATATTTTAATTCTCCAAGATTTTTTTTCAGATTTCTTATTATTGTGGAATTAGTACAATTAAATTTTTGAGACAAAACACCAATAGCTATTCCATACTTAAAACTTTTAACTATTTCTTCTTTTTGTTTTTCGGTAAGCCTTTTTGTCAAAATTAGAATTCAATCACTCTACAATTTTATGTGTTTTCTAGTTAAAAGAAAATAAAAGAAAAATTTTTACTAATAATATATAAAACGATTTACTTAGTTTGTTTAGGTCTATAGGTTTAGATATAATAAAAAAATGCTTCCTTAGCTCAGCTGGATAGAGCAACTGCCTTCTAAGCAGTGGGCCGCAGGTTCGAATCCTGCAGGAAGCGTTACATATCATAAAAATTTTATTATTATCTTTTAATTTTAAATATTTGATGAACAAAAGTAATATATTTATCAATACGCATTTTTCATCAATTAGTGAACTAAAAAATAATCATGACTTAATTGCTTTTTATATAGGTCTATTTCTATTACCCTCAGCTTTACCAATATCTTTATTATTCATTCTATATTCCACAATATTCTCTATTTTGAAGAATAAGGAAGACTTTATTAATGACAAAATAAATATTTTTTTCTTATTTGCCTGCTTTATGCTCTTAATAAGCACATTCACTCATTATTTTGGATATTTTGATTTAAATTATAAAAGCAATTGGGACCCATCATTATCACTAATAGGATTAGCGAATTGGATTCCACTGATTGTACTTTTTATAGGTTCTCAAAAATATTTGAAAACAACAGAATTAAGGAAAATATTTGTAATGGTTTTATTGTCTGGAAGCATTCCGGTATTATTTTCTTGTTTTAGTCAATATTTTTTAAAGTGGTACGGCCCATATGAATACATGAATGGTTTAATAATTTGGTATCAAAGGCCTCTATCAAATTTCCTTGGCGTTACTGGTCTCTTCAGTAATCAAAATTATACAGCTTCTTGGCTTAATATTATTTGGCCATTTGCAATCGTATACTTTATTAGTATTAAAAAAAACTTTATAAAAAAAATTTTTTCATTTCTTATCTTACTTGCGATCTTTATATTTATTATTCTAACTGGATCAAGAGCCGGTTGGCTTGGGATGATATGCGCTTTCCCTTTAGTATTTGGATCTAAAAGCATTAAATGGTTTTTTCCTAGTATTATCTTTTTCTTATCTTTTATTGCCGCAATAATATTTCCCATCTTTGGGAAAACATCACAAAACTTCTTACAAACATATATACCTAAATTCCTATGGATAAACTTTAGCTCCATAACTTATGAAGGTTGGGATACTTCAAGAATTGAGATTTGGGTAGCAGCATTAAAGGGTATCAGAGATAATTTTTTCTTTGGTAATGGAGCAACATCATTTCCTTATTTTTTCCAATATGAAACTAGTTTTTGGAAGGGGCACACACATAATTTACCGTTAGAATTATCTTTTAGTTATGGTGTTCCAGTAGCATTGATAATCTTGGGTACTATAACTTTTATTATCTACAAAGGATTCAAAAATCAATATTTAAATAAAAAAACAATTTTAAAAGAAAATATCTACGAAAAGGCATGGTTCGGTTCTTTACTGATTCTGATACTTGGTCATATGGTTGATATTCAATATTTTGATGCAAGAATAAGTATAATAGGTTGGCTGCTTTTGGCAGGCTTGAAAAATATATTAAATTATGATCTTTAAGAAATAAATTCTTAACATTTTCTAAAAATATATTTAAGTTTAGTATCAAATTTTTCTTGTTATGAAAAGAGTTTTAGAATTTTATATATTTTCCCAAACCAAACTTTAAATAATAAAAAAAATTATCTTTAAATTCTATTCCCTAATTAATTAAGGAATTCCTAATAACTAAAAACAATAATCAGACTATAACTTATTGATTTACTAAGAGTTTAATCTTATTATCTTTTATAAACTTGGAGAGGACCATTATTAATAAGCAAAAAAATAACCCTTTTACAAAATTTGTAGTTTTTGTTAAGCCAGGACAAAATAAACTCCTTAGAAAACAAAATTCAAACAGGTCTTATAGCCTTCAAAAACCATCTAATGATTTCAATCTATATAGGAGAATAAAAAGGAAAATTAAAGGTTCTCCCCTTACACATACCTATATCTTTCACGGGTTCTATAGGGCAGCTAAATATTTAAATTTAGAGACATTTTGGATAGATAATCAAAAGGATCTAGATCATATATCAGATGAAAAAACGATAGTATTTTGTGAAGGAAGTTTTATGCCAGATCTTAATAAGAAGTTAGAGAGTAAATATATTGTACATAGTATCCCAAAATATTTAGTTCGAAAGTGCAGGGAACTATCTGAAAAAAAAATATGTTTAAACTTAGAAGTTTTCAAGAAGGAAGCAATTGATTTTTATCAATTAAATGAATTAGCATTTTTTGATGAGAAATCTTTTACTCTTTACCAACCATGGGCAACGAATTTGTTGCCTAATGAATTTAGAGAATTTGATAATAAAGATGCAATAAGGCTTGATAATATTTGTTACTACATAGGTCTCTTATATGGTTCAGGATCAAAAAAAGCAGATAATCTAAATACTTTTCTTCAAAAAAGCAAAAGTCAAACTGAAATAAGATGTGTAACTGGCGCTTCAGATTCTTTAGCAAGAGAACTTACATTAAGAAGTTCTATATGCATTGACATTAGAAGTGGACATCATCTAGAGGTTGGATATGTGCCATGCAGAGTATTTAAGACTCTAAGTTATGGTAGAGAGATTTTTGTTAACTCTAAATCAATTAAAGATCTTTTGAATCATATACCTAATGTGAAGTACTATAGTTCAGGAGAGGATCTCAGAAATCAATATGAAAATTTTTGTTCTATTCATAACTCTAAAAAGTTTAATGATGATCAAAATTTCACACTCAATTATATTAAAAATAATCATACCTTCATTAATAGATTAAATAATATATTTGAGGTTTTTAATTGAAAAAAAATGAAGAATCTCATAAAATTATTATCATTATTATCCAAGAAAAATAAGATAAAACTATTTTATTTTCTAGTGATTTTAGTATTTGCATCAATAATTGATGCTATTTCCGTAACTGCTTTATCACCTTTTTTGGAGATCTTAACTAAGAAAGATAATAGCTTTGAAATTCCCAGAATTTATCAATTTATTATTGAAAATAGCTTTTTATATAACTTAAATATTCTTTTATCATCCTTAATTATATTTATAACTTTAATAATATTTTCATCTTTTATAAGACTCTATAACTTGTCTCTTGCAATAAATATTACAAAATCTATTAGCGTGGAAATATCTACGAATCTTTTTAATAAATATGTTTATCAAAAATATGAAGATTTTATTTATAGCAATAGTAATAAATTTATAAATTTAGGAACAAGGCAGGTTGAAAGATTTACAGAAAGCCTTGGTGGACTTTTTAATATAATAGTTTCTATAACAATCTCAATAGCAATTATTATTGCTTTAACAATATTAAATCCCTTCATTACTTGGAGTTTAATTAGTTCAATCACTTTAGGTTATTTTTTTATTACAAAATATACCTCTTCAAAATTCAAACTGAATGACAGATTAATAAGCAAACATGGGAAAACCCAAATCAAGTTATTACAAGAATCTTCATTTGGTTTTATTGAGATGTTACTTAGTGCCAGTCAAAAAAAAGCAATTAAGAATTTCAGGGAAAATGAATATATTTTAAAATCAAAAATTACTAAAAATCAGTTTTTATCTTTATCGCCAAAATACATGCTTGAACCAATTTTAATAGTTACAGGAACATTAATAATTTATTTTTTAGTAACTAATGAGGTAAATAACATTAATAATATAATTTCTTCTCTTGGTGTTATAGCATTAGGTGGACAAAAGATTTTACCTGTTTTTAATCAAGTTTATGGAGGAATATCTTCAATAAAATCAAATGAAACAGCTGTTAAAGATATATTCGAAATATTAAACAAAAAAGATTCATATTCCAAAGTAACTTCTTACTCAGAAATAAAGAAAAGAAATAAAGAAATGTCAAATAGTGAATTTATTAAGATGAATTTTTCAAATATCTATTTTTGTTTCAGGGATCGTAATCAAATAATAAAAAATATTAATTTAGAATTTAAAAAGGGAGAAAAGATAGGAATAGTTGGAAAAACTGGCAGTGGCAAGTCATCTTTGGTCAATATAATGATGGGATTGCTAGAACCTTCTTCTGGGGAAATATATTTTAACGATAAGATAATATTCCCATCTAAGGAAACAAATATAAATATTGAATATTTACAATCTAAAATTTCTTATGTCCCTCAGGATATTTTTTTGAAAGAAGGTTCCTTAGCAGAAAATATAGCTTATGGTGATGAAGACTATAAAAAGAAATTAAAAGAGATTAAAGAAATAGCTATCTTGGCTCAATTAGGAGAACTCTTAGAAGGTTCTAGAGATGGTTTAAATATTCAAGTTGGCGAAAGAGGGATGAATTTAAGTGGGGGGCAAAAGCAGAGAGTCGGAATTGCAAGATCAATTTTTAAAAAATGTGAATTACTTTTTTTAGATGAAGCAACCAGCGCATTGGATAATAAGACAGAATCAAAACTAATGCTCAACATATGTAAAAATTACCCAAACCTTACAATTATATCCATAGCTCACCGAATTCAATCTATTAAAAATTTCGATAGGATTTACATCTTGAAAGATGGAGAGATTATTGATTCGGGATCATATAGTGATTTACTAATAAAAAGTATTTATTTTAGAAATCTAATTCAATATGAGTCAAATTCCTGACTTTATACAAAAATTTTTTTAATTAATTACGAAAAAAAAGCATCTAATTCTAAATATGTCCTTTATTTTGGGAACTAAATTATTTTTCATATTAGGCTTCATAAATATTAATAACCTTAAAAAATAATTCTTTAAAATTTATGAAGCTAATATCTTGACAATTTTCAGTTACGATAGATAAAAGAAAAATTTTTTTTAAATGGACGAAAGCATTTCTTATGCCAAGACTGTATATGGCAATTCAGAAATTGAGGCGGTTGTAAAGTGCTTAAATGAGTCAACTCAAATGGGTAATTATGCAAGAGCCTTTGAGAATAAAATTGCAAGGTTGTTTGATAAAGAATATTGTTTATTTGTTAATTCTGGTTCATCAGCTCTTTATTTAGGAATAGAATCTTTAAACTTACCACCGAATTCAGAGATTATTACTCCTGCTCTAACTTTCTCTACCTCAGTAGGATGCTTAATAAAAAATAATTTAATTCCAGTTTTTGCTGATGTGGAACCACTAACTTATTGTATTGATTGCGAACAAATTGAAAGTCTTATAAGTGACAAAACAGTTGCAATATTAGCTCCAAATCTAATGGGAAATATTTGTGATTGGGAGAAGATAAGAGAAATTGCTAACCGACATAATTTAATTGTCATAGAAGACTCTGCAGACACTCTGGGTGCTACTTTAAATGGGAATTCAACTGGATATTATACTGATATATCAATAACAAGTTTTTATGGTTCACATATAATAAATTGCGCTGGTAATGGAGGTGCTTTAATAGTAAATAAGAAAGATTTTTATGAATCAGCAAAGCTCCTTCGTTCTTGGGGTAGAAGTTCTTCTCTTTATGATGAAAAAAGTGAAGAAATTGAGAATCGATTTAATGTAAACTTAGACGGTCTAGATTATGATGCTAAATTTGTATTCGAGAAAATTGGGTATAATCTAGAAGGTAGTGAAATTGGTGCTGCATTTGGTTTAGAACAATTAAAAAAACTTTCTGAAAATATAAAAGTTAGACAAAAAAACTTTGCACTGCAAACAAAGTTTTTCAGTAAACATAAAGAAATTTTTTCCGTGCCAATTGAAAACCCAAAAGCCAACACAGCATGGCTTGCATTCCCAATATTAATTAAAAAAGATTCTCCTTTCTCAAGAAAGGATTTTCAAATTTATTTAGAAAAGAATAATATACAAACTCGCGTTGTTTTTACTGGAAATATAATAAGACAGCCAATGATGAAAGGGCAAAATTTCATTTCGAGAAAAGAAGGTTATCCAAATTCTGATGCTGTAATGGAAAGAGGCGTGTTATTACCATTACATCATGGCATGACTGAAAAGATGTTTAATAGATTTTTTAGTGTTATTGATGAATTTATTTTGAATTTTAAATAGACGCTATGATTTTACTATCCTATATTATTAGTGATTTTCTTTAAGTATGTTTATATAAAAAAATAATTTATTTAGGTCAATATCAATATACTAGAGTAGTACAAACGACACATTATAATAATACCTAATTTAAAGTTAGATATGAAAGCAGTAATACTTGCAGGCGGCTTTGGAACAAGAATTAGTGAAGAGACACAAAGAAAGCCTAAGCCAATGATTGAAATTGGCAATAAACCAATTCTTTGGCATATCTTAAAAATTTACAGTCACTACGAAATAAATGAATTTATTATTTGCTGCGGATTCAAAGGTTACTTAATAAAAGAATATTTTGCTAATTATTTTCTGCATACAAGCGATGTAACCCTTGATATGGCAAATGATAAAATAAAAATCCATTCGCAAACCACAGAACCATGGAAAATTACTTTGGTAGATACTGGAGAAAATACTATGACTGGAGGCAGATTAAGACGGGTTAAAGATTATATAGACAATGATATTTTTTGTTTAACTTACGGTGATGGACTCGCAGACGTAAATATTGATCATTTAATAAAATCTCATATAAAATCGGGAAAAGATGCAACAATAACCGCAGTGAAGCCACCTGGTCGTTTTGGTTCACTCAATCTTAAAGACGATAATAATGTTATTTCATTTTTAGAAAAACCTGATGGAGATGGTGGATGGATTAATGGAGGATTCTTTGTATGTAATTCAAAAGTTATTGATAGAGTTAAGGAAGATAATACTATTTGGGAACAAGAGCCTCTAATGACACTCGCTAGAGAAAACCAATTGAATGCTTATAAACATACAGGTTTTTGGAAACCAATGGATACTTTAAGAGATAAAATCTATCTTGAAGATCTATGGAATAGCAAAAAAGCCCCATGGAAGATTTGGGAATGAAGAATAATCATTTTTGGAAAAATAAAAAAATCTTTATAACAGGACATACAGGGTTTAAAGGGACTTGGCTTTTAATTAGTTTATTAGAAATGGGCGCAGAAGTATTCGGCTATTCTCTTGAAGCAGATAAGAAATCTTTATACAATTCTGTAGAAAAAAAGATTTATAATAAATTTACACACCACGTTTCCAATATTTTAGACTTTGAGGATCTAAAAGCTACAATAAATAATTTTAAACCTGATATAATTATACATCTAGCAGCACAATCATTAGTTAGAAGAAGTTATAGAACACCATTATTAACTTGGGAAACTAATGTATTGGGATCTTTAAATATTCTTGAAGCTTCTAAAGTATTGAAAAACAAATGTTCAGTTGTAATGATTACAACAGATAAGGTATATAAAAATAATGAATGGACTTATGGATATAGAGAAAACGATCCTTTAGGAGGCCGGGATCCTTATAGTGCTAGCAAAGCAGCAACAGAGATAGCTATTAGCAGTTGGAGATCAAGTTTTTGTAATAAATTACCTAATAAAAATTTAATTATCTCTTCCGCTCGTTCAGGTAATGTTATAGGGGGTGGAGACTGGAGTGAAGACAGAATAATACCAGACATAGTCAGTTCTTTAATTACTAAAAGAAAAATTTCAATACGGAATCCTTCCTCTAATAGACCATGGCAACATGTTTTGGAACCCCTTAATGGGTATTTAACATTAGCAGAAAAACTTTATGAGCGAAGCTCATCTAATGATTACGAAGAATTTAATTTTGGGCCCAATATTTGTAGCAATAAATCAGTATTGGAACTGGTTCAAGAAGTTCTTAAACATTGGCCTGGAGAATGGCATAGCGTTAAAAATGATAATGATTTACACGAAGCTAATAATTTGCATCTACAAAATGAAAAAGCTTTTAAATTATTAGGTTGGGAACCAAAATGGAATTTTGAAAAGACTATTTTAAAAACCATATCTTGGTATAAAAATGTAATTAATGGAGAAGATGCATATAAAAATTGTAAAATTAATATTGAGGAATATTTCTCTCAATAAATAAAAAATCATCTTCAAATCGAATTTCAAAAGATAAATAAATATATACCTATGTATGAAATCATAAAAAATCATAATAATGGAATTATTGAATTTACAATCCCAGAATTCCAAGATCAAAGGGGAAGCTTCCAAAAACTTTTTAACTTTAAGGATTTCCTTAATTTAGGAATACAATTTGAGCCTAAAGAACACTTTCATTCGATTTCAAAAAAAAATGTTATTAGGGGTATGCATTTTCAAACTGATGAAAGTTCTCATAATAAAATTATTCATTGTATTAAGGGTTCCATTGTAGATGTTTGTGTAGATATTAGAAGAAGCTCTCCATTCTATAATCAGCCAGTATCAATTAAATTAAAAGAAAATTCTAACTTGGCAGTTTTTGTTCCAAAAGGTTTTGCACATGGATTTTTAAGCTTAGAGGACGATACAATTGTTCAATATATGGCTGACAAAGAACATAATCCCTTAAAGGACAAGGGAATACTATGGAATAGTATTAATTATAAATGGGAATGTACTAACCCTATATTATCAAATAGAGATTTAAGCCATCCATCAATAGGAGATCAAGAATGTATTTTTTTCTGACTGGGGGTACAGGTTTTGTAGGCTCACACTTTATTAGGCATTCTCTAATAAAATCTCATAACGTCAAAGCAATTAAAAGAAGTGAAAAAAGTGACGTTAAAATTATTCTAAAAAATAAGCCATCATGGGTAATCAAAAAATTTTCAGAGCTTCAAATTAATGATTTTATAAATTGTGAGGTTTTAGTTCACATGGCTGCACACAGTGCAAATTATCCATACGATAGCCTTGAAAATTGTATTAAATTTAATGTAACGGAGACATTAAATCTATTTAATATTGCTTATTCAGCTGGAATAAGAAAATTTGTCATGACTGGTTCTTGCTTCGAATATGGAAAGAAAGGTGAAGAATATAAATTTATTCCTCCAGATGCACCTTTATTTCCAATACAAACCTATCCCACTTCAAAAGCAATGGCTTCAATCTTAATGACTCAGTGGGCACTCCAAAGAAAGGTAACTTTGAAGATTTTAAGATTATTTCAAACATATGGTGAAGGTGAATTACAAACTAGACTTTGGCCAACTTTGAGAGAAAAAGCAGTAAAAGGTGAGAATTTAAAAATGACTTATGGTGAACAAATTAGGGACTTTATAAAAGTTGAAAATGTTGCAAAAATTATTTTAGAAGAATCTATAAATATGAAAGAAAATAGAATAAGTATTAAAAATATTGGATCTGGCAATCCAAAAATGTTAAAAGATTTTGTTTCTGAAGCTTGGGAAAGATTAAATGCAAAAGGTAAAATTGAATTAGGTTCAATTCCATATAGAGATAATGAAATAATGCGATTTGTACCAAATATAGATCTAGAATATATAGTCAGATGAAAGGTAAGAGTAAAGTTCTTCAGGAAAGTAAACTTGTTTCTATAGGAATACCTACTTATAATCGTCCTGAAAATTTAGAAAAATGTGTTAAGAATCTTCTTAATCAAACATACTCTAACATTGAAATAATAATATCCGATAATAATTCTACTAATTTAAAAAACAAGTTACTTTATAAATCAAATTTATTCAAGAATCCAAAAATCAAGTTGATTCAAAATAATGAAAATATAGGAATCCTAAAAAATACAAAAAAGGTTTTAGATTATGCCCAAGGAGAATATTTCTGTTGGGTATCAGATGATGATTGGAGATCAAATATTTTTATTGAAAAGATGGTAGAAGATATTGAGAAATTAGGAAAAGGATATATTTGTTTCTGCAAATATCTAGAAACTATAAATGATTGTTCTAGATCAAAAAATCATATTAAAACTAAAAACAATTTTTATTTACTCAAATCAAATATAAATTTACTTAGAAAATTATATTTTTATTTATTAGACAATGCAAATGGTAAGTGTAATTTATTTTATGCTTTAATTCCAACCAGTGAACTAAAAAAAATTAATTTTAAAAAAGCGAGTAATAATTGGACAGATCTTTGTATGGATCGCAATATAGTTCAGAGCTTACTTACCAAAAATAAAGTTTATATTAATAAAAATTTATTAGTTACTTTAAAAGTTAATAATAAAAAGTTTTATATAAAAAAAGAAACTAAATATACCAAAAGTTTTTTTTATAAGATTCTTCAATTAATAAGAGATCACAATGCAGAGACAAATTTCCTAAAAAGTGAAATTAAAAACAAGAGATCAAAATTTTCTTTAAATATACTCTATTTTATAAAAATTTTAATTTTAATTTATAGTAGGATTATTTTTAAATTAAGAATTTTATTTACAAAAAATTTCAATAAAGACTGTCCAGATAAAAAAGCAATTAAAAGAATAGAATCCTACAAATCATATTCCCAAAAATTATTAAATATTTCTGACATAACACTTGTTTGTGTAGCAACAACTGAAGTAGAAAAAGCTTCTATGGCCTTGAGATATAGTATGTTAGATATAAATTTTGGAAAAGTTTTACTTTTATCCAATTATATTCCATGGAATATAGGTAATGATATTAGTTTTAGAAAAATTGAAAAGTTTAAAAATGTTGATGAGTGGGGAAAATTTATAGTTTACGATTTACACAAATTCATTACAACAAACTATATTCTTTTAATTCATCCTGATGGTTTTGTCGTAAATCCAGATTATTGGGATGAAAAATTTAAAAATTATGACTATATAGGTGCACCTTGGCCATCGCCTTCTGATAGTTTTTCATATAGAACGGGAAAAGGGGAAATAATCGAAGTTGGTAACAGCGTCTCTATAAGAAGTAAAAAGTTACTTGAACTGCCCCATAAAATCAATCTGAAATGGCAAAAATATTATGGAAATTATAATGAAGATGGTTTTTTGTGCGTGCATAATAAATATTTATTGGAATCACATGGAATTAAATTTGCTAAAAAAGATTTAGCATATAAATTTGGAATAGAAACTTTATTAAAAGAATACAAATCCAAACGAGCTTTTACTTTCCACAAATGGGCTAAAGCAAACAATAAATACCCCCGATTCAAAGAATATTGAAAAAATATGATTAAAAAAATAATTAATAAAATTCTCAAATACATTGGAGACTATGAAATACGTAAAATCATTCCAAAAGAATTTTCTGATTTAAAGCTTCGTGACTTAGAAACTGCCTACAAAATTTTAAATTTATTAAGAACTAGTATCGAAGTAAAGGAATATAAAAAATATTATGAATTTTACAAATTTTGCATAGAAAGAAGAGAAGAAAGTAATTCACAAAATTTCCAAGATTTATTTATTTGTTGGAAGTTAAAAAATCAAAGGCATGGGGTATTTGTAGAATTTGGAGCAGATGATGGAATTCTAAATAGTAACTCTTTTTTATTAGAAAAAAAATTTGGTTGGTCTGGATTATTAGTAGAACCAAACCCTTATATTCAAAAAGTTTTGAGAAAAAATAGAGCATGCAATATTGCAAATTATATAATTTCAAGCAAGTCCAATAAAGGAATCAAATTTGAATCTAGAAAAGACAGACAGCAATCAGAAGTATATAAGGGTGGAAACATTTTATCAAATTCAAAAATCTTTAAGATAGAGTCAATCACGCTGAATGATTTGTTAGAAAAAAATAAAATAAAAAAAGCTTTTGAACTATTATCAATAGACGTTGAAGGTAACGAATTAGAAGTATTAAAAGGATTCGATCTTAAATATTGGGAACCCATGATGATTATTATTGAACATAATTATGATAAGGATAAAATGAGAAAAATTACAAAAATATTTGAAGAAAGAGGTTATAAGAAAGAATTAGAACTATTTTCTTTTCATGATTTTTGGTTCACAAATTTTTAAGTTAACTTGTTATTTTCGGTAATATAAAATTAATTAAAATTCGCTCTAAATGATATTTAAAAATGATTGTTGATGCCTTTATTTTTAATAATGAAAAAGATATCCTTAAAGCCAGGTTAAATTATTTAAATAATCATGTAGATTATTTTGTAATAGTGGAATCTAATAATACCTTTACAGGGATAAATAAAAAATTAATTCTTAAAGATTTTATAAAAAAAAACTTTAAGCATCTAGAACATAAAATATTAATATTTGAAAATAAGATAAAAATATCATGTAAATCTGATTTGTTATTTAAAAATAATAAAATTTTAAAGGAAAATTCTCCTTCCTTAAATAGAGTCTTAAAGATGGGTGATCAAGCAACCTCAAAAAAGGAAATAGCTTTAAATGAAACTTATCAGAGAGAGCTTATAAAAATAGCAATTAATAAATTTATAAAAAATAAAAATGCGATTATTATCGTTAGTGATCTAGACGAAATTCCTAAAGTAAATTTTGTAAAAAAGCTGAACAGCCTAAAAGAAGATCAAATCTATTATGCTGACATGAAACAATTTGTTCACTCTACAAATTTTCAATTAATGGAAAAATGGATTGGATGTGTAGGATTTAGAAAAAGTTTAATTAATAAATACAGCATTTATTATTTTAGGTTTATGCTTAAACATCAAAACAATTATCTTATTCCATACAAAGTCATTCCAAATGCAGGTTGGCATTTAACCTCATTTGGAAGTATAGAAATGATTAAGAGAAAGCTTTCCTCTTGGGGGCATTGGGAGTTAAATACTATTTTGAATAGAATATTTCTTTCTTATAGAATAAAAAGAGGCTTTGATATTTTTGGTAGAAATAAAAAAATCTTATATATCGCTAAAAATAGTGATTTACCTAAATCAATTAGTAAAATTTTTTCTAACAAAAAATATTCAAAAGAATTTATAAAGCCAACCTTTTTTGATTTGATTTTCAATAAAATTCTTACTAATATAGATAAGTTGATTAAATTAATTAGCTTAATCTTAAACAGATTCTAATGTCATTAGATATTCTAATCCCAAGTAAAATTCCTAATAATAATTTATTAAAGACTATAGAAAGCATAAATAATATTGAAGAAATTGATAATATTATTATTGTCGATGATACAAATAATTTAAATAATAAGATATATAAATCTATAAAGAAAAAATACAAAAAAATAATTTTATTAAATAATGAACATTTATCAGGAATATCTGGCGCCCTTAATACAGGATTAGAATCAAGCAAAAGCGAATTTATTGGTAGAATTGATTCTGGTGATATGTGTTTAGATAAGAAACGATTTAAAAAGATTTTAAATTTATTTAAAAAAAGAATTGATATTGATTTAATATGCTCTGGATTAGTTAATAATAAAAGCCAAAAGATCAAACCTCTATGTATTTATATTAAAGAAAAACTATCCCCTTTTTCGAGAGTTCCTCACCCCACATGGGTTATGCGAAAGAGTTCTATAATTACAAATTACAAGCATAATTGTATACGTTTTGAAGATTATGCATTCTTACTAGATAATAGACTAAAAATACTAACTTTAAATCAATTTGATTTATTGTATGACACATCTGATAACTTATCACGTATAACCGAATTAAAAACTGCATTTCTAAAAACTAAGTATTTTTTAGGGAAATCAGAAAAAGATTTTATTTCGTTAACAACAGCATTTTTTTACTTAATATTGAGAACTATAAGATTAATCTTAAGTTCAAAAAAAATAATTTTTTAAGATGCATAAAATATATAATTTTTTTATTTCAAATTTATTAGTTGGATTATATTTTTTAAATCCAAAAAACAAAAGGAACAAAAATATTGAACTTGAAATTGTAATTTTTTCTTTTAATAGACCTCTTCAATTAGAATCTTTACTTCAAAGTTTGAATTCAAATCTAGATGGGGATGTTAAAATCAATATACTTTATAAAACTGACATTAAAACAAATAATTCATATGAAGTACTTAAAAAATTATTTATTAAAAATAGAAATATAAATTTTATTTATCAAGTTGAATCATTTAAGAAGTCGTTATTTAAATTAATTAAGAACTTATCAGATAAAAAATTTTCAAGAAAGGAAATATTATTTTTTGTCGATGACCAGATATTATTTAGGAAAACAAAATTAAACTCGATAAAAAAACTTTTCAAAATAGCTCCAATTACTACCTTAAGAATAGGAATTAACACAACAAGATCTTTTAATTTAAATAAGAGACAAAGTATTAAAGATTATAATTACTCCATCACAAAAGATTTACTGACTTGGCAACCACTATTTAAAAAAGATGATATTTCTTATGTTTTTTCCTTTGATAGTTCTACAATACCACTCAAATTATTTAGTAAGTTTACAAGATATCTTTTTTACAAAGGTCCTAATACCTTAGAATCAGCGATGAATTATGGTGGATTTACATTCAAAATTTTAAGACTAAAAATTTCTTCTTTTGTTAAACAATGTGCAATTAATTTTGTAATTACAAAAGTACAAAAAGAAACTAATAACAGGGGAAATTTTATGGAGATAAAGGAACTGCAAAAATTATTTAAGAATAATTGGAAACTTAAAATAGATATTAATGAAATAGATAAATTTGATAGTCCCCATACAGATATTGGTTATCTTTTTGAAAAAAAGAAGATATAATTAAGATATAGTAGCTTGTAATAAAAAATTTTAAAATAAAAATCATATATGGAATTAGCTTTAAAATTATTAAATGGTCAAGGTTTAGGTAATCAAATTTTTTGTGTTACTTCACTTTACAAATTATCTTTACTTTTAAATAGAAAGCCAGTCATATTTAACTATTTTGATTATAAAGGGAAGGATTTTTTCCCAATAAATAAATCCATATTCATAATTAAAGATAATATTTCTCATGATGAATATGAAGAAATAAGTGACTTAGTAAAACAAGAGTTAATTTCAGGACTTGATAAAACTGATCATAAAGATTTTATATATTCTCTTTTTAAATCTAAGAACTCAAAAATAATCATAGATGGAAATTTACAAAATCAATTTTTTATCCCTGAAAAAGATGATTTAGTAAAAATATTTCCTTCACTTCAAGAATTAAAAGAAATAAAATCTTTTAAAAAAGATAAATTAATAATTCATATTAGAGGGGGTGACTATAAAAAAACTCTTGCGAAACCCACAAGTAATTATTATAAAAATTCTATTCATTATTTTGATAAAAATTTAAATTTTAGAAAGAAGAATTATATCGTTTGTGATGATCATAATTATGCAAAGCAAATCCTCCCAAATATAAAAATAATTTCTGAGTTGGAGGATGATAATTCAGATTCAAAAAGAGCACTACATCATATTGGTTGCTCAATTGAGAAAGATTTTTTTTCTTTAATAAGTGCAAAATATGCAATTATTCCTGCATCTACTTTCTCATTATGGGCAAGAATTTTTGCACATACTTTATATGATGACGCGATAACTTTGGCCCCTCTCAACTGGTACGGGTTCAGATTAGGTGCATTTTTTTCTTCTCCTATAAGATATAGCTATAGTAAATTTATTTATATGGATAAAAAAGGTAGGGTTTATAATTATGAGAATATAAAAAACAATTTTAAAGATTACTTTTTTATAAAAAATATTAAGCTCAATTCTAAAATTAGAACAATTATAAATCTCATTATTATAAATTTATTCAGAAAATGAATTCCATTTCAGTTTTAATGTGTGTTTACGAAAAAGATAATGATTCCCACTTTATTGAAGCTTTAAAATCTTTAAAATTAAATAAAAATTTTATAGACCAAACAATAATAGTTATTAATGGATATATATCGAAAATTAAAAAAAAAGAAATTATAAAAAATTATCAGGATTTAAAGATTAATTTAATAGAATTACCTATTAACTTAGGCTTATCAAGAGCTCTAAATTTAGGATTAGCAAAAGTAAAATCTGATTGGATAGCAAGATTCGATAGTGATGATATTTGCTTACCCGAAAGATTCAAAATGATGAAAAAAAGTATAGAAATAAATAAAGCAGAATATGATGTAATAGGAACTTATATTGAAGAATTTAATAATTATGATCAAACAACAGTTTTAAGAAAAGTACCTCTAACAGAAAAAAAAATCATGGAAAGAATTCTTTTTTCTAATCCAATGAATCATGTATCAGTAATTTTTAAAGCGTCACTATTAGAAAAATATAAAGATCCTGATTTTTATCCTCTAATAGATGGCTTTGAGGATTATGCCTTATGGATAAAACTTCTAAGCAAAAAAGTTAAGATCAAAAATCTTCCTATAATAAGTGTCAAAGTAAGAGCAGCTAATGAAATGTTAGAAAGGAGAGGAGGTATAAGATATATTTTTGGAGAGATGAAATTCAGAACATTGATTCTTAAATATATTCCTATCCATAAATATCCAGAAAATTTTTTTTATGCATTTCTAAGAATAATTGTATTCTCTTCCCCTTCTTTCCTTAAGAAAATTTTTTATAGAATCAAGAGAAAATATTAATATTAATTAGGTTTAGAACCTCTAGCATTAAAGATCAATCTTAAAGTTCTTAGAAAAATTAAAATATCTAGCCAAAAGGAGTAGTTTGTAATGTAATACAAGTCATAACTTAGTTTATTAGAACTATCATAAACACTAGCACCATATGGATAATTAACCTGAGCCCATCCACTCAACCCTGGGCGCAACAAATATCTCATTGAGTAAAAAGGGATTTGCTCCATTAGAAGTTGATCTATTTCAGGCCTCTCTGGTCTAGGTCCAATTAAACTCATATCGCCTAAAAATACTGACAATAGTTGGGGTAATTCGTCAATTCTCATTTTTCTAATAATAGCTCCAACTTTTGTAATTCTTTGATCATCTTTAGATGACCACCTAATTCCTTTTTTCTCAGCATCGACTTCCATACTTCTTAATTTCCATATAGTGAATTGACTATTTAAATAACCTGTTCTTCTTTGAGAATAAAAAATTGGTCCTCCATCTTCTATGAATATAAAAATGGCTGATATAAAGATCACAGGTAGGGATAATATAAGCAAGATAATACTTAAAAGAATATCTCCTAAACGCTTTACTCGCATAAGAAGACTATTAGTTAGCAATAAGAATTCAACATTTATAAAATCTTTTAGACTCAATAAATTTGGTGGATATCTCTTCAAAAATCTTTTTAACCAAGTCGATAATTTATAAATTCTTATACCTCTTTTTTTAAGATCTAATAGAGAATTAATCTCTTCTTGAGAAAGATTATCATAATTTCCTAAAACGATACCATATGAATCTAATATTATATTATTAATTGATTTTATATCGTCTATATATATTATCTTAATTTTTTCTTCTTTAAGTAAATCTAAATTTAGCTGATTTCTTTTAAGTCCTTTACTAATTAAAAAAGCCCAATATTTACTTTTTATAAATTTACTAAAGAAAAATCTATTTAATAAATATTGTGCACTAGAACTAAAAATAAAAAGATTCAAAAGTATAATTAATAAAAATGATCTTCCAGTATAATTTCCTAATATCCAATTATAAACTAAGAAAAAGAATCCAAAAGTAAAAATAGATTTTAAAGAATTTAGGAATTGATATAATAAATGTGATTGATCATTTACTACTTTATTTTGATAATACCTGTCAAATATATAACTTATAAGAATCCAAAATAAAATATAAAATGATTGTCTAACACCTATTTTAAAAAAATGCTCATTTGGGATATAAATATAAAAAATAAATTGAATTATAACAAAATCAATTAGGGATGATAATAATAATTTAAATCTAGATTGTAAAGCATATAGATTATCAAATATCATCTTAAATTTTTTTTAATTATAACAATCATAACAATCATAGTAAAAAATTAATTTTCACTATATCTTGTTTTTTTTAAATTATTTAAATATTATTTTCAAACCTAAAAAGATAGGATACAAAATCTATAGCCCATGATATTTCTAATAATAATTTTGTTTTAATTAACTCTCAAATAATAAGTTAGAATAAAATATAATTTTAATAAAACAATAATAATGTCTAAGAGTTTTATTGTTCCTTTAATTCTATGTGGAGGATCTGGCTCTAGACTTTGGCCTTTATCAAGGGAAAGTTTTCCTAAACAATTTATTTCAATAAAAAAAGAAGATAAATTTAGCCTATTGCAAAACACAATTAAAAGAATATTGACTTTAAAAAATATTAAAAAGCCAATATTAGTTTGTAACGAAGAACATCGATTTATTGTTGCTGAACAATTGAGAGAATTAAATATAGAAGATTTTGTAATATTGCTTGAACCTATTGGCAGAAATACGGCTCCTGCTATTACACTCTCAGCCTTGAAGGCTCTTGAACTTGATAAGGATCCAACTTTACTAGTCTTATCTTCAGACCATGATATAAAAAATATTGAAAATTTTTTAAAAGTAGTTGAAGGTGGTTTAAAGTTTGCGGAAAAGAATAAATTAGTAACCTTTGGTGTAGTACCAAAATCTCCAGAAATTGGTTATGGATATATCAAAGCTACTAAGCCACTCGGTAATAAAATAGATGGTTTTGAAATTGAAAGTTTTATAGAAAAACCCGATATAGAAACCGCGCAAAAATTAATTCAAGATAGTAGATATTTTTGGAATAGTGGAATGTTTATGTTTAAAGCCAAAGAGATAATTAAAGAGATAAATATATTTATTCCTGAAATTTTACATTCATGTAAAGAAGCTATTAATAAAAGTAAGTGTGACCTTGTTTTTCAGAGATTAGATAAAGCTTCTTTCGAAAGATGTTATGATATATCAATTGACGTTGCTGTAATGGAAAAAACATCTAGGGGTATAGTAATACCTTTAGACGCAGGATGGAGTGACATAGGTAGTTGGGAAAGCGTTTGGGAGACTTCAAAAAAAGATCTTCAAGGAAACTATACAGAAGGGAAAATCATATTAGAAAACACAAAAAATTCCTATATTAGAAGTGATAACAGATTAATAGTAGGCGTAGATTTAAGTGATTTAATTGTAGTAGAGACTAGAGATGCAATATTAATATCTAATAAAAAATCATCTCAAAAAGTAAAAAAAATAGTTAATAATTTAAAAAAAAGTAAGATACCTGAAGGACGTAATCATGCGAAGATTTATAGACCATGGGGGCATTATCTTTCTTTAGTCGAGGCAAATCGATGGCAAGTAAAATTAATTTCAGTTAAGCCAGGAGAAAAATTATCTCTTCAGATGCATCATCATAGGTCAGAACATTGGGTTGTCGTAAGCGGTACTGCAAAAGTAGAAGTAGCTGGGAAAGTAGAAGTTTTATCTGAAAATCAAAGCGTTTATATACCCTTAGGATCAAAACATAGGTTAACAAATCCTGGCAAAATCCCTTTAACACTCATAGAGGTCCAAAGTGGCTCATACGTAGGAGAAGATGATATTGTAAGATTTGAAGATTTTTATGGAAGGACTAATTAAATATAAATTTTTCAAATTAAATTACAAAATTAATTACAATTTTATAACAATGATATAAAGTGTATAAGTTAAATTTAATTCTTCAGAATGAGCAATGAGATAAAAAATATATGTTGTATTGGAGCTGGTTATGTTGGGGGACCAACCATGTCAGTAATAGCAGATAAGTGTTCTAAAATTAATGTCAATGTTGTTGATAAGAATTCTGAAAGAATTGCATTATGGAATAGTCAAAATTTAGAATCACTCCCTATTTATGAGCCAGGTTTAGATAAGATTATTGAAAGATGCAGAGGGGAAAATCTAACATTTTCTACAAAAATTCAAGAAAATATATCTTCTGCAGATATAATTTTTATCTCAGTAAATACCCCTACAAAAACAAAGGGGATTGGAGCTGGCCAAGCAAGTGATCTCAAGTGGGTTGAGGCTTGCGCAAGAGAAGTTGCAAAGTTCGCAAATGGTCACACAATAGTTGTCGAAAAAAGTACTCTGCCAGTCAAAACAGCTGAAGTAATAAAAAACATTTTAGAAGCTTCCCAACCAAATTCAAACGAGAGAAAAAAAACATTTGCAGTTTTATCTAACCCAGAGTTTTTATCAGAAGGTTCCGCTATCAGAGATCTTGAAGAACCTGACAGAGTATTAATCGGAGGAGAAAATAATGATGCAATAATGGCCTTAAGTAATATTTATAGAAATTGGATTCCAAAAGAAAAAATTTTACATACAAATATATGGAGCAGTGAATTATCTAAACTAACTGCAAATGCTTTTTTAGCGCAAAGAATTAGTTCAATTAATTCCATAAGTGCCTTATGTGAGTCCACTGGGGCAGATGTCAGAGAAGTTTCAAGAGCTATAGGTCTAGACAGTCGAATAGGATCAAAGTTTCTAGATTCGGGACCTGGATTTGGGGGAAGTTGTTTTAAAAAAGATATTTTAAATCTTGTATATCTCTCAAGATTTTTTGACTTACATGCAGTTGCGGATTTTTGGGAGGGCGTTGTGAAATTAAATACTTGGCATCAACATAGATTGTCTAAATTAATTATCCAAAATCTTTTTGGAACTATTTCTGGGAAAAAGATTTGTGTCTTAGGATTCGCTTTTAAAGCCAATACTAATGATACAAGAGAATCAGCTTCAATAAATATATGCAAAGATCTTTTAGAAGAGGGTGCATTTCTCTCCATACATGATCCTAAAGTAAGCGAGGAACAAATTCAAAAAGATTTAAAAATAGAATCATTAAAATCGAATATAAATTCCAATGAAATAGTTGATTTTTTTAATTTTGAAGGAAAATGGATTTATGAAAATTCAATTTATAAGGCGGTAGAAAGTTCTGATGCAGTGGTGGTTCTAACCGAATGGGAAGAATATACAAAAATCAATTGGGAAGCAGTATCAAAAACAATGCGCAAGCCATCTTGGATTTTTGACGCTAGATCAATATTGGATAAGAAACAAATCATAAAAAATGATCTTTTTCTTTGGAGAATAGGAGATGGTAACAAATAAAATCTATTACTAATAAATTTTATTTCTATTTATGGTGGGTAATTAGATTTATTTTGTATTTAAAATATTGTTTAAAATCCTTTAGGGTTAAGTTTTTTCCAATTCCAACCGTCCCTACACATGTCTTCGAGACTTCTTTTAGGTTTTAGTTTGTATTTTGAGCTTAATAATGTATTATCAGCGACAATATATGCTGCATCTCCCTCTCTCCTATTTGAAAATTGATATGGGACAATAATATTATTAACACTTTCGAAAGTTTTAATTAAATCTAGTACTGAGGTTCCTTTACCAGTACCAACATTAATATTTAAGCAAATGGAATCACAATATATTATTTTTTCTAATACTTTCAAGTGTGCCTCAGCAAGATCCATGACATGAATATAATCTCTAATCGGAGTTCCATCTGGAGTGGGCCAATCACCACCATAAACCTTTAATATTTTTTGTATGCCTAATGCTGTATTACTAATTAAAGGGAAAATATTATTAGGTATACCTTTAGGATCTTCCCCTATTAACCCTGATTCATGAGCTCCTATTGGATTAAAATATCTTAGAGATGCAAATTTCCACTTTTTATTTGAAGAATTAAACAAATCTCTCATTAATATTTCTATTGAATTTTTGGTATTACCATAAGGATTAATAGGATGAATATCAGAGGATTCTTTTAGAGGTAAATTCTTTTGAGTTTTGTAAATTGTTGCACTACTACTAAAAACAAGATTGTCACATTCAAATTTAGACATTACATCTAACAAATTTATTGATCCAATTAAATTATTCCTCCAGTACAACAATGGATTATTAATTGATTCGGCAACAGCCTTATAGCCTGCGAAATGAATAACACCATCTATTCTTGTATTTGCTTTTTCCAAATCAGAAAAAACATTTGTTAAAAATTTTTTATCACATATGCTTCCTTCAAAAATTTCGATAATTTCATTATTTTTATTCTTATTTTTATTTTTATAAATTTTCATAACTCTCTCAATTGATTTAGGTGAACTATTTTCAAAAGAATCAATAACGAAAACCTTATATCCATTTTCAATTAATACTAAACAAGTATGACTTCCAATAAAACCAGTTCCACCAGTGACTAATATATTTTTCATAAATATTTTTTCAAGGAAGACAAGCTAGAGCTAAGCTAGAAAAAATAATAGAGAAAAAGTAAAATAATAAAACGGTTCTCCTATGGGAGATTCCAGTATCCATTAATCTGTAGTGTAGATGACGCCTGTCTGGAAAGAATGGTAATTTCCCTTCATAAATTCTTGAAAAAACAACATAAGACATATCGACTAATGGAATGAAAAGAATAAGCAGCGGACTTAAAAAGCTCCAGTGATTAAAATTAGTCTCTATAAAAAATTTATGAGAGTAAATTGAAAAGAGTGCAAGATTTGATCCTAATAAATAAGATCCGCCATCCCCCATAAATACTTTTGCAGGGTAAAAATTGAAAAAAAGAAATGCTAAACATGCTCCTGCTAAGGCAAATATTAGAAATAACTCTGAATTATTTGTATAGGATAAGAATAAGCTAATAAAACTTAAAGATGATATTAAAGCTATACCGCAACATAAACCATCGAGACCATCAAGCCAATTAAAAGAATTTGTAACTCCAACTATCCAAAAAACCGTTATGAATAAACTTAGAAACATAGGTAAATTAAATAGATTATCACTGGTTGTTATGTCTAAAAAATCTAAATTATTTATTTGGATTCCTTGCATCCAAATTAATATAGCTACTAAACTTTGCAATATAAGTCTTTTAATTGATGAGATAGAAAATATATCATCAAAAAAACCTATTAAAAAGAATAGACTACTGCTAACTTGAGTTATTAATATTATTTGCATTTTATCTTCAGTAACCCATCCAAAAATGCGAGCAATAATTAACGAAAACATCAATCCTAGATATATAGCTAAACCGCCAATTCTTACAATATTTTTTTTATGTTTTTTCCTTTTATCTGGAGAATCAATATAATTAAAATGATGTCCAATTTTTATTATTTTTGGAACTAATAAAAAAGTAATTAATGAAGATAATAAAAATATAGTAATATATTGATAAATCATTATATATAAAAATAACTCTTAAAAATAATCCTTATTTTATTGATAATTTATAATACATAAACACAAATTAAAATTTTGCTATTGATTAGAAAATGAAAAAAAATGAAACTATTGCAATAATTGGATTAGGATATGTTGGTTTACCTTTAGCAGTAGAATTTGCAAAATTCTTCAATGTTATAGGTTTCGATATTAATAAGAAAAGAATATCAGAGCTTAAAAAAGGTAACGATTCAACTGGGGAACTATCATGTTCTGAATTAAATAATGTAAGTAACTTTTTTCTGACTAATTCAGAATCCAACTTAATAGAAGCAGAGATATTTATAGTAACTGTTCCAACACCTATAGATGGTGTAAATAAACCAGATTTTACAGCCTTGAAAGAGGCTTGCAAAATCATAGGTAAAGTCTTAAAAAAAGGGGATATAGTAGTTTTCGAGTCTACTGTATATCCTGGTGCAACAAATGAGATTTGCTTACCTATATTAGAAAAAATTTCTAAACTTAAGTTTAATATTGACTTTGGGATAGGTTATTCCCCAGAAAGAATTAATCCTGGAGACAAATCAAGATCAATTCGCGATATTGTTAAAGTTACAAGTGGAAGTAATGAAACAACTGCAGATAAAGTTGACTCTATCTACAAAAAAATAATTAAGGCTGGTATTCATCGAACAAAAAAAATAGAAATCGCTGAAGCTGCCAAGGTTATTGAAAATACTCAAAGAGATATTAATATTGCCTTAATGAATGAGCTTTCAATTATTTGTAATAAATTAAATATTTCAACTAAAGACGTATTAGAAGCAGCAGGAACTAAATGGAATTTTATAAATTTAAAGCCAGGTTTAGTTGGAGGGCATTGTATTGGAGTTGACCCTTATTACTTAACAGAAAAAGCGCTGCAGTTAGGATACAAACCAGAATTAATTCTTGCAGGAAGGCGAATTAATGATTCAATGCCAAAATACATCGTAGATGAATTTTTAAAGTTTTATTTAAAAAAAGATTGTTTAAAAAATTCTAAAAAAGTTTTACTTATGGGAATTACATTTAAGGAAGATTGTCCAGATATAAGAAATTCAAAATCCCTTGAAATAGCGAATTTATTAATAGATTATGGATTTAAATTAGATATATACGATCCTGTTGCTGACTTAACAAAAAATATTTTGACAAAATTTAATTTAATAGATGAATTAAATCCATCTGATTATTGCGCAATTATCATTGCAGTACCTCATAAAGAATTCAAAAATTTAAACTTAAAAAATATTAAATCAATTTGTACTAAAGATCCTTTAATCTTTGATATTAAGGGAATATTTCCAAAAAACGAAACAAGTTGGAGTCTATAAATTATGATTAAAACTTTTTTAGTCACTGGATCAGCTGGCTTTATTGGATTTCATTTATCGAAGATGCTTTTGAAATCAAACTACAAAGTTATTGGAGTTGATTCTTTAACAGAATACTATGATGTAAAACTAAAGCACGCCAGGATTGAAATTCTAAAGAAGGACTCAAATTTTATTGAAGAAAAAATTGATATTACAAATTCTAAGGCTATTTTCAAAGTCTTTGAAAAATATAATCCAAGTATAGTTATACATTTAGCAGCACAAGCTGGGGTAAGGTATTCGATTGAAAATCCAAGAAGCTATCTAGATTCAAATATAGTTGGTACTTTTAATATGCTTGAAGGAATAAGAAATTCAAATGTAGAACATACGCTAATCGCATCAACCTCTTCAATATATGGTGCGAATAAAAAAATGCCTTATGATGAGAATCAAAAAACTGATAGTCAGATTTCTTTTTATGCTGCTACAAAAAAATCTTGTGAAGTAATTTCTCATTCTTATTCCCACATATACAATTTACCCATAACAAATTTTAGGTTTTTTACAGTTTATGGTCCATTTGGGAGACCAGATATGGCACTTTTCAAATTTGTAAAGGCAATGAAAAATAATAAGCCAATTGATATTTACAATAATGGAAATATGAAAAGAGATTTTACTTATATCGACGATCTTATTAAAGGCATAACATTACTTTTAGATAAAATACCAAAGGTAGGGCAATCTGTAGGAATATATGATACCTTGTCTCAAGTAGCTCCATGGCGAACAGTTAATATTGGAAATTCTTGTAGTCAAAATTTAATGGATTTTATATATGAAATTGAGAAAAATTTAGGTTTTAAAGCAATAAAAAATTTTCTGCCTATGCAACCAGGTGATGTAAAAGAAACATATGCCAATTCGAATTTATTAAAAGAAATTACAGGTTTTAAACCACAGACTGATATTTCTATAGGAGTAAAGAATTTTTGTGAATGGTACAATCAATTCTATAAATAATAATTACCCGTTTTCTTCTTATTAACTTATTTTGAATTTAATTATTTTAAATATATAAAAAAAAATATTTTAGTTAGGTATATAATTAAAAGCTATGAAGAAAGAGAAAAAAAGGCTTACTATTTTAAATCAATTTTTTTATCCTGATTATGCAGCTACAGGGCAACTACTTTATTCTCTATCAAAGAGTCTTTATAAAAAGGGATTAAAGATAAATGTTTTAACAAGTTTTCCAGGATATTCATATGTTAAAAAACAGAACATAATTGATGAAAACGACAGATCCTATAAGATTAAGAGATTTTCAATTTCCAAATTATTAATACTCAAAAGATCCCCAAAATTAATTAAAGCTTTAATTTTTTGTTTAAATATTTTCATAAGATTATTATTTTACAACAACAAAAAAGAATTAATTTTATATACTTCAGAGCCATTATTTTTGCCAGTATTTGGTTACTTTTTATATAAACTTAAATCACTAAACTTTATTATTATTTTATATGATTTGTATCCAGAAATACTTATAGATTTAAAGATTTTAGGGAAAAATAATATGATAATTAAAGCCTGGCAATATCTTAACGAACTAACATATGAAAAATCCGAAGAAATTATTGTATTAAGTAAAGATATGAAAAATAAGATTTTAAATAATTACAAAATTAATCCCAAAAAAATTAAAATTATTCCAAGCTGGGCAGATACTGAAAAAATTTATCCTATACCCCGTAGTAGAAATTGGTTTATTAAAAAACATCAAATAAATAATAAATTTATTATTCTTTATTCTGGTAATCAAGGTAGATTGCATGATCTCGAAACTTTAATTAATGCTGCTAAATTTTTAAAAAATGATAGAAATATTTTATTTTTATTTATTGGTGATGGTTTACAAAATAAAAAGTTAAAAGAATTTGTAACATCAAATAATCTAGATAATTGCAAATTTCTACCATATCAAAAACTAATCGACTTAAAGTTTTCTCTTTCTTGTGCAGACTTAGGTATAGTTTCCATACGTGAAGATTCTATAGGATGTGTAGCTCCATCAAAGCTTTATGGATACTTAGCAGCTGGAAAACCATTAGCTGTAATTTCCCCAAAAAATTCTTATTTAAAAGATTTAATTACAAAAAAAGAGTTAGGTAAATGGTTTGAAAATGGAAATTTTAAAGATCTTGTAAGTTTTATAATTGAATTAAAAAATTCAAAAGATTTGCAAAAGCAATTAAAAGCAAACTGTCTAAATTATTTGAAAGAAAATGCATCTATAGAAATCATAAGCGAAAATTATTTTAAAGTTATAAAAAAATATTTGTAATTCTATTATTTATCTAAGTGATACTCACCCTAAGAAAAAAAATTAGACATAATATCAGTAGTAATAAACATTCTCTTAAAATTCAATAATTGAGAGTTAAAAATGAAATTCACAGTTATTAGCCACGCTTGCTTATACATTGAACACAAGGATATAAGATTATTAATTGATCCATGGATTTATGGATCCTGTTACTGGAGAAGCTGGTGGAACTATCCAGAACCAGATGATGAATTGATATCAAAAATAAACCCAACTCACATATACTTAACACATTTGCATTGGGATCATTACCATGGTCCCTCATTAAGAAAATATTACAAAAATGATCCGACAATAATTATTCCTTTGTCTTCAACTCTAAGGATGAAAAAAGATTTAGATAAATTCTTCTCATTTAGAAAAATCATTGAAATACCCCATAGTAAATGTCTAAATCTATCGGAAAGTTTTAAAGTGACCAGTTACCAATGGAATCCTTTAATAATTGATTCCTGTTTAGCTATCGAAGCAGATAATAAAACAATTCTAAATGTAAATGATTGTAAGATATTTGGATTAAGCCTCCAGCATCTGAAATATAGACATCCTAATATAGATTTTGTTTTAAGAAGTCATACCTCTGCAAGTCCTCTACCATACTGTATTAAGGATTTTGATATCGAGAAATGTGATAGAAAACCTATTGATTATGCAAAAGAATTTACCGCATTTTGTAATTCTACAGAGGCAAAATATGCAATCCCTTTTGCGAGCAGTCACTATTTTTTAAGGAAAGATACTGAAAAATATAATCAGTTTTATTCAAATCCCGATTATGTAGCATCAATCCACAAAAAATTTTCAAATAAAAAAAACCAGAAATGTATTATTATGTCTTCTGGTTGTTCATGGTCCTCAGAACAAGGTTTTCATCTGAAAGCACATAATTATACTGATTTTAAAAATCATATAAAAAAAGGAATTAAATTACATGCTGTTCAATTGGAGAATCAAAAAGAAAAAGAGGAAAAAGCATTATTAAACAAAAACGCATTTTTTAAATATTTCAATTCTTTTTTAAAAACATTATCGTTACCATTTAATTTAGATTTTAATTTTGGATATTTAGTTAATGAAGAAATAAATAAAAAATACTTTTTATGTTTGATAAATGGAAATAAAAAAAAATCTAAGGTAATAGAAATAAAAGCTAAAGAAGATTTAAGCAAATTTAAATTATCTTTTATCATAAAGTGTCCTGTTTATGTTTTTAATGATTGCAATATAAAAAAATTACATAATACATTCACGCCCTCAAAAATACTAGAGATTCAATTAATGAATAAAAATGCATACAAAAATTTAAACAAATTATTTTCTATGCTTGATCTTTATGAAAATGATGGACTGCCCATTTCTAAAGTTTTTACTAGAAGACAATTACTTAATAGGCTTTCAAGATGGAGAGAATTAATAGATATGTTGATCTACTTTGCCAAAATCAAGTTATTTAAAAAAGATATAGTTAGTTTATACAAAAATTTAAATTCTTAAACCATCATAGTATTTGCCAATATGTTTCTTACCTAAAATTCCAATAAAAACTAAAGTTAACTTTATATATCTTTTTATTAGATTATAAAAACTAGTAGGTCTGTAATAGTAATGAGGAATTAATGTAGGTTTTTTTACTTTAAGAGGATGAGGAATATTAAAAACCTTCAAATCCATATATTTCTTTGAATATTTTGTCAAGAGAGATAAAACAGACTGATCATGTCTATTTTCTATAAATTTTTTATGATTTGATTTATATGAAAACTCGTCTCTGCATAAGTGGCTCTTATTAATTAAAATATCAAGCCAAGCCTCAACAAATTTCTGAGTTTTTATATTATTCTTCAAACAAAAGTAGGTTGCACAATATTGCGTATTAGAGGCATCATTAGAATCTGGCGTTAGATTGAATAATGAGAAAAGATCAGCAGTAGTCCATTTATATTCCTCATGTATAGTTTTAAAAAGACCAATATCATGTCTATTAGAATTTATAAATTTATCAAACCAATCTATTTTCTTGCAGTTAGGATGAAGACCTGTTCTACCATCAACATAAAGTAATGTAGATCCTATTGGCATTTTCCTCAATGTTTTAAGAATCAAATAAGGTTTCCAAATCCAATAACCATATCCCCTTTTATACTTCTTGCAATAATTAACAATATTAATATCCAAATCTTTTGACTGATAATTAAAATAAAAAGCATTAGGATATAAATTTTTTAGAGATATTAAAACCTTTTTACAAATTTTCAAAAAACTTCTATCACTACCAAAAGATATAATATATATCATATTTTTTACTTTTTTTTCATAAAAATATTTAATTTTTTTATCTTCTTTAAAAAAATTTTTTCGCATTTTTTAAAAAACTAATTTAAATAAACATAACATAATTGATATTCAATTATCTCAAGATCAATTAATATTTTTTGCGAAATTCATTATATTATTATGTAAAAATATTTTTAGTATTTTTACTATTAAAGATTAAATAGAAACCCAATTTTTTGTCTGAAAATTATATAAATCGACTTTAAGTAATAAAAATATTAGGTAAAATCTTCTATATCATTCGATTCTTATAATATTATTTGTTATTAATGATGAATCTCTATGAGTTATAAATATTATTAGGCATTTTTTCGAATGTTCTTTAAGGGAATTTAAAATATATTTCTCGCTTAAAGAGTCTAGTGCGCTTGTTGCTTCATCCAAAAGCATTAGTGGTGAAGCTTTAAAAAATGCTCTTGCAATTGCAATCCTTTGAATTTGTCCTCCACTTAATGAACCCCCATATTGATTGACTTTTGTATATAAACCCTCGGGAAGACTATTAATAAATTCTTTTAAATTTGCTTTTTCTACAGCCTCATCGATTCTTTTCTTCTCTTTAGTATTTAATGCATGGACATCCCTACCAAAAGCTATATTTGAAATTAAAGTATCATTCTTTAATATAATACTTTGAGGAACATATGATATTTGTGAATGCCATAATGATGGTTTAACATCAAATTGATTCAAAGTAGTTTTATCGTAAGAATCATTTAAAAATATTTTTATTTTTCCTTGATATTCTAAATCTAAGCCCGCTATACATCGCATCAAAGTAGACTTTCCACACCCAGATTTACCTACAAATTGGTAAATTCCTTTTTCAGGAAATTTAAGGTTTAAATTTGAAAAAATCTGTTTATTTCCATACGACTTTGTGAAGGATTGAATCTCAATAGATAATCTAGTATCTTTTTTTTTCAAAATCTGTGTTAATTTTATTGAATTTTTTTCTAATGAGATTTTTCTTTTATAAGGAACTATTTTTTCAAAATTATTTATAGATTTTATCAAAAACCAATTCGTTGTTAGTGTTGTAAATGATGTATAAGCAAGTTGTAAAGATGGAATAATCTTTAAAAGTGCATAGAGATATAAAGAAAATCCCGAGAGAATTTGTAACTGATTTCCCAAGTTATTCAAAACTAATATAATTCCAATAAAAGAAGAAAAAATAACCCATTCTAATATTAATTTTGGTGATCCTGAAATAATACTCCTTTGAAGATCTATTTTTTTTAAAAGATTATATTCTTTTTTAAATAATTTATAAAGAAAATCTTCTTGATCATACAGACGAATGTTTATAAGATCCCTGCAAGCATAGTTAGGCACAGTATATATTTTTCTAAATCTTATAGAAAGATCCTTAGATATTCTTTTCATCTTTGGTGTTAAGACAAAAGTTAATAATAAATAACAAATTATTATTAAAGATCCAAAAATTAATATATATATGTTTGAAAGATATAAAAGACCAATTAATATTACAGTAGAAGAAATTAATGAATAAAATATTTGCAAAAATGGCAAAATAACTCCTGCTTTAACATCGCAAAGAGATCTTAAATCAGATAAATATTTAGAAGTATTGTTATCATCGGTAGAAGAAATTCTTAAATTTAATATCTTTTTAAAAGACTTATTAGAAACAATTGCATCTATATATGAAGAGATAAAATGAGACAAATAAAACTGATAATACTTAAGACAAAAAGTCACAAATAATAAAAATAATAATAGTATTCCATAGCTTTGAAAATTCTTAATTTGAATCCAAAATAAAAAAGAAGAATTAGTCTCATAAAAATTAATTTGATCCTCCGTTGATAAGAATTTTGTAAAATTTGAGATCATCCAAAGACATAAAAAGTCTATAGGAATTAAGATATTAGTAATTAAAAATAAAAGGATTGAATATCTTGTAGACTTTTTATCTATAAAAATAATTTTTAAAATATCTTTTAATTTAAATGAATTCATATTTAAAAATTCTAATTAATAATTTCATCGAACATCAATTTTTTATTTATTTATTATGAAGCAATAATCATTACCCACATCAACAAGAAAAGTTTTATATTCACCTAAAACTATATTTGATAATGAATTCCATATATTTTTATGCAGAGTATTTTTTTCTATATCTTCAATCACCATAAACCCTCCCACTGACAATTTATCTAATAACCCTTTAATTACATTTATGTTAGCTTCAAAAGTATGAAGTCCATCGTCGATTATAAGGTCGAAACTATTCAAATTTTTAGTTGAGCTTTTAATGACTTCAAGATCTAGTTGATCGAGAAAGAAAGTTTTAATATTGTTTTCTTCAAAAAGAATTCTTTTATCTACATCAGCTCCATAAATTTCGGACTCTTTAGGAAGATAAGCACTAAACGCTCTTAATGAAGCGCCAGGTTTAGCAAAGACTCCCATATTACTTAATACATCAAGATTATTAGTTCCTAGACCAATTTCAAAAAGTTTAATATTAGTTTTTCCTATCTTAATGATTTCTAATAAGGGTTGATAAATTTTTTCAAGGTTCATATCATTTTTATTGCTGCCATAATTATTGAAAAAGTCCCTTAACTCTTTTAATTTTTCATCATTTCTAAATTTATTTATAAATTCTATATTTAGGAATTCTTCTAAACTATAAATTTTATTAGATTTTTTATCTGAAAATTGATTAACTATAGTCGCATAAGATTCGAAGTTATTATGTAAATCAATTTTGGAATAATCACTGTAAAATTTTTTCTTATCCAAAAAAGGAGAGATTAAATGAAGGAAAGCTTTTTGGGGTTCATCAATAATCTTTTTATAGTTTTTGGGTTTGAAAGCTTTAAAAAAAATATTAATTAATCTCAGTAATTTATTATCCATATATGATATTTAGATATTGACTTATATTAACATCATAAAATCTTAGTTTTATAAGTATTAGGTTCTTACTTTAAAATTTTATATATTACTAGTCCCAATCGGATAGAGAATATTTGTCCAAAAGTATGACTTAATTCTTTTTGAAGCCATTTCCATAACGACTAAATTTATCATTAACAACAATACAAGAATTAATTTCAACTAAAATATTTTTTCCACTTAAAGCTAAATTTACATAATTAAAAGAGCTTGAGTGAGTATTTTCTTTCTCAAACTTTTGCGTCATTTTTCTACCTAATACAAATTGGAAAGTTTTGTGGTTTAACTGCAGCACTCAAAATATGGGCATCAGGTTTAATTACTTTATCTTTTATGAGCGTTGTTATACCTTCTAAATAATGAGCTCCAAGATAAACAACAATTTGCATTTATATTTTAATGAATAAACCATAATTTTTTCTTCTCAAAAATTAAGAGTTAAACTAATAAATTTTTATTAATTATTTTTGGAAATATAGGTTTTTAAAGAAAAAAAATTTTTTTTATATAGATAATAAGATTGGAACAATTAAAGCTATCCAATATCTAGGAATCATTATATGAGGTGCATTAAGGATAAAATAAAATAAAGAAGAAAAAACGATAAAAGAACTTAACTTTTTAGATTTAAACTTTATATCAATGTAAACCCACAATAATACTAAAGATATAACTAAGAATAAACCACCAGCATATAGTAAAAGTAATCCTCCACTATCAATTGTTGGAAGAAATTTATTAACTGGAAAAATATAATCTTGGATATTATCGAAAGCAGATTTTAGTAAAAAATAAATAGGTCCCCTACTTATTTCTTTACTTGGATCTAGAGATAATTTAAAAGTACGTAAAAAGCGCCAATTAAGAAGAAAATATATATCTGGAAAAAAATTTATAATAAATATATATACACTTGAAATAAAAATTGTAAAACCAAGAATAATTGATGATAAGTTTTTCAATACTATTTTAGAAATTCTTATTTTTAATCTTTTAATATAAAATTGCTCATTTATATAAATCAATATGTAATTAATTATAAATAAAAGATAAATTATTATCACTCCTCTTGACCCAGTAAGCAATGATTGAATAAATATTATTAAAGTTAAAAGTTTAAACAGCCTGGGAAATAGCAATTTTTGATAAAGACTTTTATTAATAAGAAAAAATAAAGATACCAAAAAAACATAGGCTAAAGTGGGTCCAAACATATGTGAATCTTCACCATAAGAATAAATAGGGAATCCCATACCATAGTATTTTGGTTGAATAATATTAGTAAAATGGAGTGAAGTTTTTGTGGCTAAAATAAAAAAATAAATTTGATAAAAAGTTATAAAATATTGAATTGGCTTACTAATAAAAGAATTTTTGTTAATTTGATTTGCATATAAAAATAAAAATAATGGAATAAGAGAAAATCTAAACATCCATCCACAATAAATTAGAAATGGTAAATTACTATTTAATAAAAATATAGAGCCAGCTGCGTATATATATAAAATTGCAAGCGGAAAAAATAGTTTTCTACCCTTAAACAAAAAAAGAGTTATTGGAATTAATAATGGCAAAAAAACATAATCAAATAAAGAATGATTAGCAATCTTTATAAGACTACTTAAATGCACTAATAAAAATAAGATAGAGGGTAAAAAATTATTAATATATTTTTTTTTAATTAAAAATCTCAAAATATTTCTTTTATTACTTTTTCTGGATAATTACTCTCGAAATAATATGGAAGGGTTTTTCTTATTTTAAAAGGAGAAAATCTTTGATCAGTCTTGTAATAATATGCTTTTACAATCTTATCTTCTAAATCCTTCAAATTAACAGGGAATTCAATTTCTATGATATTTTCGTTGATTTTTAAAGAAGAAGATTCAGGTCCATGATAAGCGAGATTATTGTGGGTAATAATTGGAATTCCTGTAAGAATACAACTCAAACAAAATAAACCAACATTATCAGGACAAATGCCATAATCATTTTTAGAATAATATCGATTTAAGTTTTCAGGTTCATAAATAGCTGGTATATAAATTATCGATGAATTATAAAATTTTTTCTTTTTAAAAGATTTTGTATTTGGACCAATAATAGTTAAATTGACTGAGAATTGATGTTTTGAGCTCCAGTTTTGAACTAATTTAATTACTAAGTCAATTTTTTTCTTTTTACTAATCCTTCCAACAAAAATTAAATTAAGTTCTTTTGCTTTGTTTTGTACTTTCTCTAAAATACGATATTGCTCAGCATCTGGAAGTTGGTTACCAATTATCTTTATCTTTGACTTATTAATACCATTTAATATTAATAATCTTTCAGAGTAGGAAGAATAAACTAAAATTAAATCTGCCATATTAAAATGAATTGCTCTCAACTTTCTTATTATGTATTTCTCCCTACCATAAATACCATGAGTCCATAAATAAATTTTTGATTCTCTGAATAATAATTTTCTTAAAATTAAAATTATCCAAGAATTTATTCTTGTTACTTCTCCCCAAACAATAAATATTTTTGGTCTTAATAATAAAAATGATCTTAATAACTTTGGTTGCCAAATTATATTTTTAAATAAAAATAAAGGGTTAGATCTTATATATTCTTTCTCCAAAAGATATTTATCTTTTATGTCAAGATTAAAATAGGATTTACTATTACTTAAGATTTTATATGTTAATTTTCTTTTTTTTATTTCTTTAACTAATTTATCTATTAATACAGATCTATAATTACTTATGAAATCAGGATTAATAATAATATCAGTTTTTTGAAAAAATTTATTTTTAAATGATATGAAAAATACTAAAATTTTTTTTAAAGAAAACATATTAATTCAAAGTTTCTTATTTTTAATTGATCTATATTGTTTTATTGTCATTTTTATACCCTCTTCAAGAGAAATTTTTTGTTTAAAACCGAGAGATTTTAGTTTTGAAATATCTACTAATTTTCTTGGAGTTCCATCAGGCATATCTTTATTCCAATTAATTTCTCCTTCAAAACCAACTTCTTTTGCCACTTTATAAGCAAGTTGATTTATCTTTAGATCAGTCCCAGATCCTACATTTACATGATCTGAGGAATTCCATTTATCTATTAATAGTTGTATTGCACTTACAGCATCCTCTACATGTAAGAACTCTCTTCGAGGATTGCCAGAACCCCATAAAGTTACATATTTAGAATTGTTTTCTTTTGCATCAACAAATCTTTTTACCATTGCAGAAAGTACATGACAAGTTTTTAAATTAAAATTATCATTAGTTCCATAAAGGTTGCATGGCATAGGACAAATACAATTTATATCGAATTTATTACTTAAATATTTTGCCAATTTTAAGCCAGCTATTTTAGCTAAAGCGTAACCTTCATTTGTCTCTTCTAATGGACCAGACAAAAGATATTCTTCTTTTATTGGTTGCTCACAATTTTTAGGATAAATACAAGAACTTCCAAGAAACACTAATTTTTCACAACCATTTTGAGCAGCAGAAAGCATCACATTATTTTGAATCATTAAATTCTTATATAAAAAACCTAATTGATCAGATGAATTAATTGCGATGCCACCAACCTTTGCTGCAGCGAGAATTGTTATTTCAGGTTTATAATTTTCATAAAAATCTGATACTTGATTTTGATTAGTTAAATCTAAATCTTTCTTATCAAAAGTTATCAAATTACAAAAATTATTATTAACAAATCTTCTATATAAGCATGAACCTACCATTCCTTTATGTCCAGCAATAAAAATTTTTTTTCTATTATTCATATAATTTAAATGTTTGTTATTAATTTAATTCTATAGTTAGGTACCTAAAATTTATCATATAATTAAAGTAAATAAATAGTATTTAATTGAAAAGCAAGAAGTTACTAGCAATTGTAGTTTTTTCGAAACATAAAAATTCTATAGACACAAATCTTTATTTAGGCTGCAATCAAATTCCAGAATATATTGACATACTAGATTATTTTTACGATAAAAATATCAAAGAAACCAAGATCATAGAACATGAAATCACTCAAAATAAAAATAATCTTTATAAAGTTGCTTCTATTTCAAAATCCAATTTTCACATAATTGATCATGCTTCTAGAGTTTTAAAATATGAAAATGTTTTATATTCGCACCATGATATTTATAATCTACATGAAAATTCCTATTCGGAAATATACTTATTATGTAAAAAAAGATTTTTTGAATCATTTGGGATAATAGGATTTAATATTTATCATGATTTAGAAGTTCAAAATTGGCAACCAAATAAAAATACTTTAGCTACTACAGGTAGATCTTTATTACAAAAAGGGGATGGTTGGTATAGAAACTATTTCTCTTCTAATATTAACTATAAAAATTATCCCAAAAGTTATGCTTTTTCTGTAGAAATTCCATTTTGGGTTATTTGCTTGATTAATAGAAATAGTTTAATGAATCTGAAATATAATTCAAAATTTGATTTCTTCTATTGTTTAGATGACTTAAGTTTAGAATTCCTAAAGAATAACATTCATAATATCTGTATTCCATGGATCTCCTTTGCTCATCAACAAACCCTTTCTTTAGTTACTAATAATAGTTACAAGTCTCCAATGTCGAAAAAAGCTTTAACGATAATGAATAAGTCTTATGAAGAATGGGAGAATAAATGGAAATTCCCATTCTTAATTTATAAAAGAGATAAAAATAGATTACTTTCTAATAAATTAAGATTTTTATATATTTTTATTCATGATTTTTTAAGTCTCATTTTTAAATATACTCATAATCCTGAGTCAAGAGTAATAATCGAAAAGAAAAAATTAGTATATTCTTTTTCAAATATTATGAGAGAATACTTTTACCACAATTCAAGAAAAGGTCCATTAAAAATTTTTTATAAAATATGCAAATAATATGAAAATATCAATCCACAGTTTACAAAGTCTTAGGATTTTTATAACAAAATTAAAGAACCTAATTTTTATTCTTAGCAATTCAATAATTGATAAAGGAATTGATGCAAACAGTAAAAATTTTTTTAAAGAATTCTGTAATTTTTCAAATATATATCTTATAGATTTAAATTTTTATTTAATTCTCTACATAAGAATAATTTCTAACGCAAATATTACTTCTATATATACAAATAAAAGTTTATTTCTTAGAAATTTAAATTTTTTAAAAATTTTAAAGATTAATTCAAAGTTGATAAAAGATGACATTTTTTTGCCAGATGATTTTAGAAAATATTCATTAATTGTGCCTGAACTTATCATCACTTCAAAAAAATCAAAAGTAACTACCAATATCAAATTAATAAAAGAAATAAAATTAAATTAGTTTAGAATTTAAAACCAGATCCTGGAATAAATTTATACTCTTCAAGATTTATTTTTGTTAAATCAAAATTAGTGAATCCAGTTAATTTAGCTACTTTTTCTAATGAAGGCTTGGCACTAAAATAATCAAAATCTAAATTTTTACTAATATCTAAAGAAACAGAAGGATATTCAATCCAATCACAATTATCTATGCACATTCCAATATAAGCATTTACGTTAAAAGCTATAGGAGATCCCCATATATGCATTGCAATCCTTTTTTTTGATGATTCAATCTTATCTTTATTCAACAAAAATGAAGATGGACCACCAATATGAGTAAAATCCAACTGTAAAATATCTATTTCCTTACAGTTTATATAAGAATCAAGCTCTAAATATCCTGTACATGCTTCACCCATAGCAATATTACAAACTATTTTCTCTTTTAGGAATTTGATATCTCTAATGTTCTCAGGATCTAAGGGTTCTTCAATCCATAGTGGATTTATTTTATTTATAAAGGAAATTTTTTCAATCCAGTTTTCAAAACTCCATGGTGGTCTTATAGATCCCATTATTGCATCAATCATAAAATTATCTATTTTAAGATTTTGATTTGCAGTCAAAATTCTTTCTTTATCTTGCTCCCAACTTTTTCTGCCAATTCGCATTTTATATCCTTTGAAAATTTCATAGTTTAAAGAATTTATTTCTTTATTAATTTTACTGATGGGAAAAGCTGCACTTCCTCCACTCCAGTAAATTTTCTTACTAGTATTAATTTTTAATTTATTTATTTCTGCGAATGAGATTTGATTATCTTTGCAAAAAGCATCCCATAGAGCAATATCTATAGCTGCATATACACTACCCATTAATCCATTTCTAGAGCAAAAAGGAATATATAGTTCTTTATAAATATCTTTTGGAGATTTTAATTTTTTTCTTTCTAATTTTGATGCATAAAAATTAACTATATTTTTAAATAGTTCCGGTACATATATGGCAACATAAGACTCTCCATAACCTTTTTTCCCATTATTCAATTCTATTTCTACTAGTCCGATTGTCTTTACTCCTAAAGGCTGACCAAGTACCTTCCCATCCCCATAATTCGAAGAAATCAATATAGGTTTTAATGATTTAATATATGCCATCATTTCTATGTCTTAATAAATTTGTAGATTTTTCAGGCTGAACAAGTCCTGTTAAATTAGCAGGGAAATTTCTTTCTCTTAAAGCCTTAAGATTAAAAATAGAACCTAATCCGTATAAAGCTTTGAAAGGTGAATTCCTGTATTCAGAACTTAATAATTTAGTTTCAACTGGAATATATCTGATATTAGTAAACTTCTCTTTTTTGGTAAGGTACCATATATGTTCATAGGTCTCTACAGCAAAAGTGCACATATCATAGTTACTGTTAAGCATAAAATAAATAAGCTTATCTATATTTTTCTTACTAATTTCAAGATATGAATAATTTAAATAAATAAAAAAATCTTGAGTACATTTTTCATTCATTATCAAATGACATGATTCAAAAATTAAATCTGATAAACTTTGATCTTTTTCAGTTTTAAAATTTGATCTTTTAACATTTATTACCGATTCTAAATTTAATTTTTCTTCAGAAATAATTAGTATATTCCCTTTTTTACCAATATATTCTTTAATATTTTCAATTATTTTATTTAATCTATTTAGATCGACCTTAATGTATTCAGGAATTAAAATTATAAATGAAATTCTTACACGTCCAACTGTCATAGATTGTGGAAAAAAATCTATATTCTCATCTGAAGATCTTTTAATAGAACTTAGAACTCCCGAAACTCTCTCCGGTGGACTTCCCTGATGCAGGCCGTGATGATGAAAAACCTTCGCCTCTGATTCATAATAAATACAATAGCCTTTACTTAACATTTCTTTTGCCCATATTCTGTCCTCTGCATTTTTTTGTCTTTCGCAAAAATTTGTTTCTTTAATTAATTTCCCTCTTAGAGCGCTATTTGCATTATGGAAAAAAGGATCTTTGTATTGATATCTACTCTCACAACCAAAAGTCATGAGAAGGTCTCTTTTATCAATATCTTCTGAATTGGGCAGAGGTATTTGCCTCCCAAAAACGCCCGCAATTTTTTCATCCTTAATTAATGGATTTATTAAATTCTGAATCCAGTTATTATTAGTCGGTATACAGTGCGATGATAATATTACGTAAAAATCAGAATTATTAGAATTTATAGCTTTATTTAAAACTCTACCTGGAATATATTTATCTTTATACTCTAAATATTTATAACCTTTCTCTTCAATTATTTTTAAGGTTAAATCACTACTGCCAGTATCAATTATAACTACTTCAACCTTAAAATTTGTTATTTGATCTTCACAAGCCTCCAGGCAATGCCTTATCCACTTCTCTTCATTAAAAGTCCTAATAACGATAGAAACTGTTAACATAAAACTTTTTATATTTTATAAGGATATCACCTTTACTTATTTCTACTAATTAATTGGTATTATTCTTATTTGATTTTTTTATATAGTAATCTAGAATTATTAAATCTTTCTCGCTATCTATATTAATAGATCGATCTTCAGGCATTTCATAGGCTAAACATTTTTCAGATCCAAAACTAATATTATTTTGAAAGTAACTCATTTTAGCAAGATAAATAGCTCCATTACGTATATAGACTTTTGGAAGTATTTGCCTAGGTCTCATATCTTCATTACCGGTTTCAATATAGTTAAAAAGATATTTATCTCTAATTAATTTCATTCTCAAAGGATGATTCCCGTTTACATTGGTAACAGAAATAAGTGAATCGCAATCATTTCTTTGCATTAATTCGAAGGCATTATCAATATCTTCAGTTGTCCTTAAAGGAGAAGTAGGCTGCAATAAAAGCAAATAATCAAAAAACTCATTTTTTTTATGAAGCTTTTGTATTTCGTAATTTAAAACATCTACAGTCAAAGCATCTTCAGTACATAAATAGTCTGGCCTTTTGGCTTCAACATTTACACCTAAATTTGTACAAGAAGAAATTACATCATCACAGTCAGTACTAATAATTAATTTTGATATAAATTTACTTTTTAATGCTGCCTCTACAGTATAGGAAATAAGCTTTTTACCATTTATTTCTCTAATATTTTTACCTTTAACTCCCTTGGAGCCTTTTCTAGCAGGAACAATTGCTAAAAGACTTTTTTTCATTATTTTACTTTTATGATATTTTTCATGTGATTATATTTACTATTTAAAAAGCATTCCAAATTATATTTAAATAGATAATATTGATTTTTCCAGTAATCAGGATCGTAAGCTCCAATATGAGGACTAAGTATCAAATTTTTAACATGATAAAGCTCAGAATTTTCATCTAGAGGTTCCTCCTCAAAAACATCTAAAGCAGCGCCAGCAAGATTTAATTTTAAAGCCTCCATAAGATCTTTTTCATTTACATGCATACCTCTGCCGAGATTGATAAAAAAACTATCTTTTTTCATTTGTTTAAAAAAAAGACAGTCATAGATATACTTTAAATTGATATCAAATGGTAATAATGAAATTACAATATCATACTTGTGAACAATTTTATTTAAATCTTTAATCTTAAAAATTTCTCTTATATTTTTTATTTTTTCTTTAGCAATATTTCTTTTCACACCATCAACTTTAGCTCCAAGGAATGCTAAATTTTTGCCTAATTTTAACCCAATATTACCTAAACCAATAATCAAAATACTTGAATCTTCAATATTTATTATTGTATCTCTATACGATTCAAAACTATTTCTTGTAAGTTTCTTTTTCTTCCTAATTTCTTCAATTCCATATCCTGATCTTATTAAAGAAAAAATTAAATAAATCGCATGATTTATCATCCCATTATCCATAGTATTGGAGCTATTAGTAATAATGAGACTAGATAAATTTAAATTCGACTTTAGAACTCTTTCATAACCTACAGAGCCAAAATGTATCCACTTTATATTTTGATTTAAGGTCTTCTCAGGACTTATAATTTTTAATCTATTGCCCCAATAAATATCGCAATCTAATATTTGATTTGAATTAGGTTCCTTTTCATATATAAAGTCTATGTAAGGATATAAATTGCCTAAAGATTCCCTAATTTTCATAGGTACCTTATACATCCATTCATCAAGATCTAAATCACATAATACTTTCGTCATATATATACCAGAAATTTAAAATTATTAATAACCATTATTTTTAAAATAATATTGCAATCTATCATAATCCAAAGTAATAAAATCAAATCCACTAATGCTGATTAATTTATATATTTTTTTAGGTTTGTAAAAATTATAGAAATAAGAACTTTTACGAAGTTTAAAAGGGACCTCAATAAAATAACCAAAAGTTTTAATTTTCATTAAAGTGAGAGAGGCTAAAGTAATGGATTGATAAAGAGTAATAGCTTTTTCTATATTTTTAACTTTGAGAATGTACCCAATAGAAAAAGAACTATCAAAAAATTCTATATTTTTTCTTACTTTAAAAAGTTCTTTTTTTAAAAAATCAATGTCTTCTCTAGGTTTAATTTTTATAATAAAATCATAATCAGAAAAATCAGGATTACATAGAATTTTCTTATAAACTAAAAGGCTTTGATTTTTAAAATCGCTATATTTATATCTATGGGCACCACTTGTGAGAATTAAAATCTTTCGCTTCATAGATTTATCTATTGAATTTATTTCTTTTTTACATCTATAACTTTCAATTTCTCTTTCTAAATCTATTAATCCCATTTTAAAAAAATTATTAATTCTTAAATAAGGATTTCTATAGTGAAAATATATCCTTTTAAATTTTATATTTAATAATTTTTTAAAATTATTTTTTAATACTAAAAAAGCATAAATAAGAAATATATTTCTTATAAATCTTCCAATAAAAAAATATTCATAAAATTTACTATCTTGTGAATTCTTCAAGCCATGATCTAATACGATCAAAGGCATATCATGATTTAAATTAAGAGATGCATAAAATAATAATTCATGATTTCTTATTTCATTATCTGTGATAATAGTCCATTCTAAAGAATTAAGATGATCAATTGTATTTTTGAATTTTAGTATTGTTGATTTATTAAAAATTTGACTAATATTGCCATTAATTTTTAGAAAAAAATTATTATATGTATATAAATTTTGATCATATTTTATTTTTTTCGAATCTTTATTTATGCAAACTAGATGTAATTTATTAGTACGAATTTTGTATTTTTTTAAATATTTTTTTATTGCAAAGTCGAAGTAATTTTGTGACCAATTAGTACTTGTAATATATAGAAGATTTACTTTTTTATCTTCGAGAACATTGATCATTCTTTATCAAATCTTCTCCTATAGTTTTCTCTAGAATCCTGCTCTATATTTTGATAATTTATACCAAGAAATTTTTTAGCATCAATTCTATCATTTTTGAATTTGACTAACTTCATCAAATCATCTGGTAATAAAGCAAATTTATTATCCCTGCCAGGCAACTCATTATTGATGGTAAAATGTTTCTCAATAAATTCAATATCATACTCCAAACTTATACAACTAACATTTAATCCTTGAGTATGGTCACTAAATCCAACATGTTTAAAGTATTTTTTTAGTGCATTAATTCTAGGAAGATTCGAGTTACGAGGTTCACAGGGATAGCTTGATACGCAATGCATTATAGTTGATTTGTCTTGATCAACTTTTTTTGATAATTCTATAATTTCTTCTTCATTTGCAGTACCAGTAGATATTATGACTCTATTAAAGTTTTCTAAACAATAACTGATTAAAGGAAAATTTGTACATTCAAAGCTTGGTATTTTAATCTCTTTACAGTTCAAATTCTTCAGTAATTTTGCATCTTCAATGGAAAAAGCCGAGCTTAGAAATTTAATATTAAATTCTTTGCAAATGTCAATTAAATATATATGTTTTTCTTCAGATAACTCAGCTTTCTCATAAATTTCCCTTCTACCATCAAAATCCCATGAACCTTTTGTTAATCGAGATACTTTCCAAGTCTGAAACTTAGCATAATCAGCCCCTGAAGATGAAGCCGCAATTATCATTTGTTTTGCTAATTCCATATCTCCCATATGATTCCATCCTATTTCTGCTATTATTTGCTCTTTCATATTCAGTTTTTTAATGTAATAAAATTCTTACATATAAGAATACAAAAAGAAGTATTTTGAAATTAAACGCAATTTTAAATTTTTTAATTTTCAAGAATACTCCAATGATTATTATTTAGATCATACCCTTTTTTAATAATAAAGATTCTTTTTCAGCATCTTTTTTATCATTAGCAACCATTTCTGAGACAAGTTCTTCAACTGTTATCTTGGATGACCAACCTAATATATCTCTTGCTTTACTCGAATCACCTAAAAGTGTTTGAACTTCTGTTGGTCTAAAATATCTAGGGTCAACTTTAATAACTATTTTGCCATTATCAGCTCTTTTACCTATCTCATTGATTTCATTACCCTCCCATATGATATTGCCCCATCCTAATTCTCTTGCTGTTAAATCAATAAATTTCCTTACGGAAATCTGTTTACCAGTTGAAATAACAAAATCATCGGGTTTATCTTGTTGTAAGATAAGCCATTGCATTTCTACATAGTCTTTAGCATGCCCCCAATCACGAAGTGCATTCAAATTTCCTACATATAAACATTCTTCTAATCCTGCATTAATTCTTGACAGCCCTCTAGTTATTTTTCTCGTAATAAATGTCTCCCCTCTTCTAGGGGATTCATGATTAAAAAGAATTCCATTACAAGCAAACATTTTATATGCCTCGCGATAATTTACGGTAACCCAATATGCATAGAGTTTTGCAGCGGCATATGGACTTCGTGGATAAAAAGGTGTCTCTTCATTTTGAGGAACTTCTTGGACCTTTCCATATAACTCACTCGTACTTGCTTGATATATTTTTGTAGAATCAATAAGGGATAGCATTCTTACTGATTCTAAAATTCTTAACGCCCCTAGTGCATCACAATTAGCGGTATATTCAGGTGATTCAAAACTTACTGCAACATGACTTTGCGCTCCTAAATTATATATCTCATCTGGTTTTACTTCTTTTATTATTCTTGTAATATTTGAACTGTCAGTTAAATCTCCATAATGCAAAATAAAATTCTGATTTCCTACGTGGGGATCTTCGTATAGATGATCAATTCTTGAGGTATTAAAACTACTTGATCTTCTTTTAATTCCATGAACATAATATCCTTTTTTCAACAAAAACTCAGCAAGGTAACTTCCATCTTGGCCAGTTACACCAGTAATAAGTGCGGTTTTCTTTAAATCGCTCATTATTAATTAGCCTAGTTTATTAAAATATTACTATATCTCAGTCTTAGTAGATTTAAATAAAAAGTTGCATTAAAAGATTTACTTTAATTATTTTTATGATAATAAAAGTTATTTAAATCATAATTTAGATTTGAACCTTTTTTATGGAAAAATAAGAACTTATTGGTTATTTAATTAAACAACTTTTTATTGTTTCAAGATCAAAAGAAGTTAGCTCAGGATAATTCCCACAATAAAAAGAATTCTTTTCTAGAAAATCAGCTCCTGGACATTTTGTCTCTATCTTCGAATATTTCTTGTAGAAAGGTTGATTTTGAATATTACCTGCAATCATAGGTCTTATCTCAATTCCGGCACCTGAGAATTGTTGAAAATAATAATCTCTAAGCTTTTTCGTTTTACAAACAACTGGGAATGCGAAAGGTGATAAAAAATCAAGATGATGAAAATCAACATTTATCAAATCAGGATTCTCTTTGAGACCTTTTACAAGTTCTAAGTGATTATTGTTCCTTATAATTATATTTTGTTCTAAATACTGTAACTGGATTAAACCTAAAGTTGCAGTTATTTCTGTAGGCCTCAAGTTATAACCTAAATCATAAAAGGTATATTTTGCCTCAAATTCTCCTAAAATATTGTTCTTTTTCCTTAGTTCAGATTGTTGCTTAGATTTCAAGTTTCTATCCCATCCATTTGCCCTAACTATTCTCAACATTTCTGCAAGTTCTTTATCACTTGTTGCAATCATGCCACCTTCTATTGTTGACATATGATGAGCAACAAAAAAGGAAAAAGTTGCAGCGCGTCCAAAATTGCCTGTCCTAACATTTCCTAATTTTGATCCTAAAGCCTCACAATTATCTTCTATTAGTAATATGTTTTTTTCATCACAAATGATTTTTATTTTATCTAAATCTCCAGTAAAACCAAGAACATTTGTGATAAAAAGCGCATCAAGTTTTATATTTTCTAAAGTGTCCAACAAGTTTTTAGACATAATGTTAAGAGTATTTGGCTCACAATCAATTGCAATTGGTATCATCCCTAATTGGATAATTGGCATTACATTGGTGGACCAAGTCAAAGAAGAAAACCCCACTTTGGAATTATTTTTCAAAACTCCAAGATTTTTGTATGCTTGCAAAAGGGAAAGATTTGCACTGCCACCACTATTAAACAAAATAGATTCTTCACAATCTTGAAATTTTGAAAACTCCTTTTCAAAAGCTAAGCATTGATCGCCCATACTGAGTTGTTTTGCAGATAAGATAAATTCTGAAAGTTCTTTTTTTGTTTTATCTTCAAATGAAAAAGCATTTCTCATTAAAGGAATCATGTCTGCACTTAAACTATTTATTAATACTAATAAAGAGAGTGAACAAAAAGGGGGAATTAGATAAAATTTTTAAATTCAGAATAAAGACTTTCATAATAAAATGGGATTTATTAAATTAGATAAAAATATTAGTCCGAAATTAAAGAAGAAAAAATCTTATCCAAGATAATTAATCTCAAATTTTTATGATAAAATTCCCTAAAATATCTAGATATTGATGAAAAAAATATTAAAAATTATAGATATTTTACTAGAAACTATTGGTATAAACATTAATTTAAGAAAGCCGAACTCAAGAAGGTTAGAGAAAGTTTTAAATTTAAAGCCAAAGCCATTCAAAAAAACTAAATTTGTATATAACAATCGTAAATCTATTTATCAATTAAGTCCTATGCCTTCAGAGAAGGACTTATTTAATTTTTACAGAAATAAGTATTGGGTTGATTTCAGAAAAAAGAGAAATTTAATTAATACTAGAGATCTTTTTCATTTTAATCTTTTAAATTTTTACCTTAAAAAATACCCTCCTAAATCAGATCTTAAAAAAGCAAGTTTTTTAAATTTTGGATCAGGTCATGGTGGTATTTCTCACATTGTTTATACCCACGGAATGAGAGTAATAAATATTGAACCTGATCCAATGACAGTTAAATATAGTAAGTTTTATGAGCAATTTCTATCACTAGAAGAATACTTAAAAAATTCTGGTGATAAGATAGATATTTTTTACAGCAGTCATGTTTTAGAGCACCTTAGAGATATTGAAGAATTTTTGAAACAGCTAAGATTGATTTCCCATGACAATACTTTATTTTTTATAGAAGTCCCTGATGCATTGTCACCTGGGAATGGAGTTCAAAACAATTCACTTGATATTCCCCATACTCTATACTTCACAAAAAAATTTTTTGAAAGTGAATTTAATGAGATCCTGCATATATCTCATCAACTTTTTAATAATAAAATGAATATTGATATAAATTCATATCATGATTTAAATAAGCCTTATGAACCTAAACAAAGAGGTGTGATACGATGCATATCGAGAAAATTAAAGAAATAAAATTCTTAATATAACCATAAAAATTAAATATCATTATTAATCAAAAAAGATAAATTTAAAACTCAATAATAAATTATATTGAAATTTATATATTACGTATTGAAAATTACTAATTACTCTAACAATCTTTTTTTGAAGTCATTTATCTCTGTTGTTTTATTAATCTGATTTTTCAAATTAGACTTTACTTCAGTAATTGCTTTTCTTGAAATTAATAAAGATCCTTCTTTTTCCTTTATTTTATAATTGCACAATTCTGAATCTTTTAAGTGTGGGAAGTCTGATCTTTGATGAGCACCTCTACTTTCTTTTCTTGCTTTTGCAGATAATATTGTAGCTTTAGCAGTTTTTACTGATGAATTTAGATCAAATAAATTCACAATATCTCGAAAGTTTTTATCATTGATCCTTATGTCCACTTGATTAATTCTATCTTCTATTTCACTAATCAATTTTAAACCATCATTTAATTTTTCTTCGTCTTTTATTACTCCACATTTTTCCCACATTACTTTACTTAGATCATTTTGAAGAACTATTACTAATTCTTTTCCACTTTTTATCAATCTATTTATATTTTCATGAGCCTTATTTATTGAAATCTGAGACCTTATTTGAGATTTTAAATTTAAAGAATAATTTACCGCTGCAACACCAGATAATTTACCAAAAACTAAAATCTCTGCTAATGAATTACCCCCTAGTCTGTTTGCCCCATGTAGTCCTCCTGCAACCTCACCAGCAGCAAATAATCCTTTGACTGAAGTACTATGATCACGGGAATGAACTAAAATCCCCCCCATTGTATAGTGTGCCGTAGGAGCTACCTCCATTGGCTTTTCAGATATATCAAGCATTTGTGACTCAATAAATTGTCTATATATTTTCGGAATTTTATTCAAGATAAATTCCTTTGATTTATGACTAATATCCAAATACACTCCCCCGTTGGGAGAGGATCTACCTTCTATTATTTCTTTATAATTTGCAATCGCGACTTTATCTCTTGTAGAAAGCTCCATTCTTTTACTATCATAATTTTTCATAAATCTTTCACCATTACCATTTATTAATTTACCTCCCTCTCCTCTTACGGCTTCAGTTACTAGAGTCCCAGCCATTTCTAGTGGTTTTATCATTCCTGTGGGATGAAACTGAACCATTTCCATATCAATCAATTCACACCCTGCCCTTAAAGCTAAATCATATCCGTCTCCATAATTTTCAAACTTCCTAGATGAACTTTTTTGCCAAATTTTAGTATGTCCACCTGTGCAAAGAATTACAGCATCTGCCAAATGCACAGTTCTTTCACCATTAATTATGTCCATGGACATTGCACCAAAACAAATATTGTCTTTAATTAGTAAATCTGTTACATATTGTTTATCGTAAATTGGAATATCTAGTAATGAAATTCTATTTAGTAAAGCTTGAATTATAGATTTACCGGTGTAATCCCCTGAATAACAGGTCCTCCTATAAGTGTGAGCCCCAAAGAATCTTTGATCTAGTTTAAGATTCCCAAGCTTTTCTAAGTTTGCTCCCCAATTATCTATTTCTTTAACAAGTGTTGGTGCTTCTTTAACCATGATTTCAATAATTTCAGGATCACCTAACCCATAACCTTCAAGATAGGTATCCGCAAAATGTTGAATCCAATTATCCTCTTTATCAATATTCCCTAATGCGGCATTGATACCTCCTGCGGCAAGAACTGTATGAGCATCATTCTTTTTTCTTTTACCTATTACTTTTACATTTAGATTATTTTGCTTAACCTCAATAGCCGCTCTTAGACCTGCACCTCCACTGCCTATCACTAAAACATTTGATATATCAGTACAATGAGATTGCATAATTTTATAGAATTTAATCTACAGTAAGCATACTTTTTAATAACAAAAATTCAAAACTTTCTTTAAATCTCAAAAAAAAGAATATGTTATATTTTTCATAACAAAAGAAATATTTAATGCTCAATCAAAACGATTTTTATGCTGAAAGTCTTGAGGAATCTAAAATTAAAATGGAAAAATATGGTTTTGTCATATTTAGAAATGTTATAGATATTAATCTTTTAAAATCAACTAAAAGTAGCGTTATAAAATATTTAAAAAAAAATGGTTTGCGTAATGGAACTGCTTTAACGCAACCAAATGCAGCAATTTATATTTCATGTCTTAAAGAAATTTTTTCGCACGAAGGTATTATTGAAAAATTGAAATTTCTAATAGGTGATAACATAGTCTTTACCTGTCATTGCGATGCACACTTAGGAATACTTTCAAATTGGCATAAAGATGATGGAACACTTGGAGGGAAATCAAAAGGTTATTTTGGAGAATGGACCTATGAAAAGTCAGACTGCTTAGTTTATAAAGTGGCATTATATCTTCAAGATCATTATCGAAATTCTGGGGGACTTTCAGTCATTCCTGGATCACACAAAACAAGTCATCAAGATACCAAAGGACAAAAAATAACTTTAAATACAAATGCTGGAGATATAATTATTTTTGATGTCAGATTAACCCATTCTGGCCAGAAAGATGTAATACCTTTAAATTGGAATAAAAGAAATGTTTGGTTACAAAATTTTCTAAATTTTCTAAAAAATATTCCATTAATCGGAAAAGTATTTAATTCTTTCATAAAAATTACTTATAACAAATTATTTGGGCCAAAAGCTGCACTTTTTTTTACATATGGTGCAAATAATAAATGGACAAAGAAATTTTCAATTGAAAATATGAAAAGACAAATTTATTTTTTAAAAAATAACAATACTAAACTTCCAAAAAAAACTTATGATCAATTAAGACAAAAAGAAATTTTAGTTTTCGATGAGTTTGAAAATCTTATTTAATTAATCAAGATATAAAAACTTAATATTTTACTAATTAAATTATACGAGAGGCAAATTTACCAAACAAATGCAAAGTTATTTATGGATCTATTCAAGATATGCTAAAGATATTTATTAACGATTTTGAAAAATCAGAAAGTAAAATAGATTTCATCTCTGTAGATGTTGATTTTTTTAGTACTAGTGAATGTTTAAATATATTTTTTAAATGAATAAGAAAAATTATCTATCTAGGGTGGTAACTTACTTTGATAATATTTATTTGACTGACCATAATATTTACTGTAGAGAACTTCTAGCGATTGAAGAATTCAATAAAAATGACTATATGAGGAAAATATGTAAAATGACTCAACTTAAAAATATTAGAATTTTTAAAGACGGTCGCTACCTTGATTAAATGTTTTTCTGTCATATTTTGGATCATCAGAGAAGAGATCCTTCACAATGGAAAAATGAGGAACAAGTAATATTAGGTAATCAATATAGAAATTCCTTAAAAAATTTGTAACTGATATAAAATTGTTAAACAAGAATTAATCATTGGAAGTATTCTCTATGACCACCCTTTTCCACAATGGGCACGAATATCGGCTTTTAAACTTTTGACTAAATCGAGAGTTGTTGCCATAACTTAACTTTAATTAATAATCATATTGCGAGATTTATTGCGGAATTTAGCTATATCGTCAACTATCAACTTATAACAGTCTAATCATTAGATTTATGAGAATCACCTGAATCTATTGCTATCACTAAATAAAATGCAATGGAGCCAAGGGGATTTGAACCCCTGACCCCCTGCATGCCATGT
>CESW01122747.1_pt1 | contig 47207 bp, 46 predicted proteins | sample 531171 | NCBI WGS metagenome assembly CESW01 (sample SAMEA2621859, study PRJEB7988) | marine metagenome | biome: marine biome (ENVO:00000447); feature: surface water layer (ENVO:00002042); material: "saline water (ENVO:00002010), including plankton (ENVO:xxxxxxxx)" | depth 5 m
CTACTACTACTACGACTACTACTACTGTTCCACCAAGTTCTGAAGAAAATACTGATACTTCAACAACAAGTACATCTACTACTACATCTACTACTACTACAACTACTCTTCCACCATCTAACACTACTACTACAACTACTACTCTTCCTGAAAATTGTTATGAGACAACTAGAGCACAACTTGAACAAGATTATCCAGAATTGTTTGGGGCAGCAACTAATTGGAATAATGATACAAATTCTGAATATCAAGTAGGAGATGATTACAGAGGTAACGGTACTGTTGTAGAAACTACTCCAAAAGGTGGGGCTATGTATGGTAGTTTAAGGTACAGGTATTCAGATTCATTGAGAGCACAAACTCTTGACGAGTGGGCAACCAACACTTGTGGAGGTTAATCATATTTAAATTCGCACACACATTACACACACATTTTTCGCAAAAACATTTAGTACAGTCTGATACTATCTAGTACTACCTGATACAAGCCTTGTATTTATTGATGTTCTAATTTGATACTCTCTGATACTCTCTAGTATTTAATGATTCATTCCTTACAAGGAAGAAGTCACAGGTTCAAATCCTGTAGCGCCCACAAGGGTTTTTAGAAATAAACCCTACAAAAAACACAAAAGATCCGCTTTTTTGTTAAAACTGTATACATTCTCTGATAACTTCTAATATCTTTTTGAAAGAGCATAAGTAAATTGACTCTATAATTGCTATATGAAAAAACACATAAAAAATCTCCGTTTAGTAAAAAATATCAGAAATTATTTTAGAACAAAAAAAATTTTTTCTGATTCCCAGGGTCAAATCAAAATAAATACACCGCAAGGCAAATTGATATTCGATTTTGTAAGAAATAATAACATAAAAAAAGTTTTAGAAATAGGAACTTGGAATGGTTTAGGCTCTACGATGGTTTTATACAATGCATTAAAATCTACCAATCACGAATTCTCAATTACAACATTAGAAACTGATAAAATTGCATATAAGAAAGCTCTAAAAAATCTAAAAGAAAAAAAAGAAATTCAATTAAATTATGGAAGGATAATCGAAATAAGTGATTTACCAGATGCGGAAAGTATTAATTTTAAAGAACATAACTTAGATCCACGAAACATTGAGTGGCTTTATCAAGATATTAGGAGGTATAAAAAAACTAAAAATATTTATTCCGATTTAAATGAACTTTATGATTTTATATTATTTGATGGTGGGGAGTTTTCGACCTTTCCTGAATTTATGAAATTATATGAAAGGACTAAATATTTTTGCCTTGATGATATTTTTACTTACAAACAATATGAAGTAATTAAATATATAGAATCTTCACCAAAAAAATTTGACTTAATAAAGAATGTGGAAGATCTAAGCATTTATGAATATAAAGGATAAATCAAAATTCTTAGAAAAGTTATTTAGTTTTAAAAATCTTCTTTTTTAAATCTCCAAGATTTATTTTCATTTTCATAAAAAAATAATTTAAAATTAATAAAAAATTTTTAAAAATTAATTCTGACTCGAATTTGATAAGATTCCTTACAGAATCTAAAAATTCGTCAGGATATTTCAACATTAAGTTATTGGAAAAATAAATTTTATATATTGGAATTCTCCAATTTGTTTTGTCACTATCTATAGCAGTTGTAAATTGTGATCTCTTGTACCTTAGAATATTCTCATAAAGTCCAATATTTTTTAAATGGTTAGCAAATGTTACTTCACAATTGATGAATTCATCATCGTATAGTTTTGTATCTTCAGAATCGACAAACTCACAAATACTTAAAAATTTCTCTGCAAATTTACTTGGAAATATGGCATGTCTATCACATATTCCAAAATAATCTTCTCCTTCAGGAATCATTATTTTATCTTTATGAAATTTCAATGGATGGCTCAGATAAAATTGATCAAATCTTGAATAAATTATAAATTCATACTGTTTTATAATGTCCAAGTATTTTTTAAGAATTATATCTTTAAATGCAAAATGAATAACACCAGAGTTGTAAAGACCTGTATCTTTACCTTTTTCAAAATAATTTTTCCAATTGATTTCAAAATTCAATTTATAATAGTCAAACCAATTCTCGTATTCTTTTGATAGCCAAATATATTCAGCTGAACTAAATAATATATTGTCTTTTTTATATTCATCGGTTGTGCAAATGGCTAAATCAGCTTTTAATGGTGTCTTTAAGTTATCAATCATGGATTGCCACGTAGTAGTTCCACCCCTTGGGGAACCAGCTAAGATAATTAATATCTTTTCCATTAAACTCAATAATCCAATTTTATCCAATGATCTTTGGATATATCTGGATGGCTAGAATTTCTAAACCAAGGTTCAGAAACTATAACAATCGATTCCTTATCACTTTTTAAATATGCGGGAAAATAAGAGTATGTACTGTTGCCAATTATAAAATGTTTATACTTCATCATATTTGCAAATGTTTCTATAATTTCATTTTTAGAGTTTGATTTGGGGCTGTAAATTTTACTTATTTTTTTATGTGTAGCTATTTGTGATTTGTTAAACCAATCTAAATCATCAGTGAAGATATCAATAAATGAGACATCTTTTCTATTTTCAATAAATTCAATAGCTTTCAGGTAAAAAGATTCTGGTAAATCCCAACCATTATTTACAAAATCATCTCGTCTTATATGTACTAGTATCGAACCCTCAATTGATTTACTATTAATTGATTTATTTATTTGAGAATTCAATGAAAGTGAATCTTTAAGATATTGAAAATTTTCTTCAAGATATTTTGTATTTTTCCAATACCCATCAAAAAAACTAATAAGCCCTATTTTGTTTTCACTTACAACGTGTCCATCAAAGTGTGTTTCTATTTCAATATCTTTTTTTAAAAATGAATATATTTTTTTGTATAGCTTTAGAGATATCAATAAAGGCCTTTTTGTAGGTTTAAAACCAAAATTACTTAACGGAAAGATCAGCGATCGTTTTGTCATATTAAGTTTTATTAATTTTGATTTTGAAAGTCTATAAGCTGCCAAATCAATATAAACTTTAAATCCTTTACTTTTTAAATAATTACAGAAGATTAATTGAAAAATTTGGTTTCCTAATCCCCCTTTAATTGATACAACTGCTCGTTTCTTAATCTTCATATTCTTTTATTTTAAAATAATAAGAAATCAACAAAATGAGTGATATAAAATTAAAAAATGGAACACGGCTAATAACAAATCTAAAGTCTAAATTCTCGAAAGAATCATTTTTTATATATTTCATACCTGATGAATACTGGCAATTGCTGTTTGAGTTAAATTCATAATTGTCAATCATTATCGAAGTTATTTGGCATGTAGGCAACAGTGAATTTTTATATACATGATTGTCAATCAATTCCTCATTGTATGATTGAGGTAAACCTAAAATAAATAAAAATAAAATTATCATCAATAATCCAACAATTATTTTTTTTGAGTCAAAATGTAATAGTATATTTGAACAAATCATGCTAAAGCTGATGACAATAAAGAATCCGTAATAAAAAGGCTTTACAGAATCTCCAATAATAGGATCAAAATTATTTGTAAATAACCCAGCTGCAGATAAAGAAATTAAAGTTACCCCAATAAATGGGCCAAGATATAGATATCTCAATTGTTTTTTTGAGATAATATAAATCGCTGACAAAAGAAATAAAACAGATGATAGAAAAAAAGAGGTTTTCATTCTTAGCTCGTCTAGTATGTTTTCTCCAGCATCATTTGCAACTAAAGAAGTACTAATGTTACCTATAATTTTTAACTCTTTATTCTGTTTCGAATACTCAACCTCATAAAATCTATCTTTTTTTACATCACTGGGGATTTCAAAGATTACAAAATCTTTTCTATATTTATTAAAGCTAGTATGATCAGCATTCCAATAAAGCTCAAAGTAATCTGAAAATGTGTCGAGAAGAGTAATTGCTCTAAATGAATTATTGTGAAAATTTTTATGAGGATTATAATTTAATTCATTTAAATTAAAGTTAGTAAAAAATTCGAGTTCTGCTTGATTATCATATTTTTCATCATGACGAGCTTGATGTAATAAAGAATCATTTAAGATAAAGTTTTCAGAAAAGACAATCAGAAATCCTATCAAAAATAGAATAATTTTTTTATAATTTTCTTTTACTTTTTTTAACCTTCTTTTTTCACTCAAAAATATGAGAAAAAAAATGGATATCATTACAGTTATTGATATTTTAAGGTTTAATAAAATTACAAGAGTAATCAAAAGTAAATTGAGCTTTTTTTTCTTATCTGTATGAAAATAGCTTTCAATAAAATAAATAGACCAAATTAAGAGTGAATAAGCCAATATTTCAGGTTTAAAACTCATCCTTAATTGAAAAGATATTGGTACAAATGATGTAATTATTAGGGTCAAGTAAATTACTTCGTAACTTATATTTTTGAATGTCAAATATTTTTTTAGGCCAAAAAGACCAAATAAAAATATAAGGAAATTTGAAAATAATAACGAAATATTCATAATTTCGTAATTGAAATAGTTATTAAATATTACTTTAAAAAAAAGGGTTAATAAATAGGAAATGTAAAAATAAAGATTACCTTGTTCTAAATTCGTTGAACTATTAACTCCAGAATAATATTCAAAATATTGAATGTATTTATCAAAATCTGGAGATAAGACTATATCATAATTCAAATAAACAAAGAAAAATGAATAAACATACAATGCAATAAAAAAAATTTTATACACTAATTTCTTGCTATTTTTTAAGTAATCTTTTTGCATATTTTTTTAATAAATAATTTATTTTTTTTAAGTCTTTAAAAAAGTTTAGAAAAATATAAATTTTACTTAATGTGAGTTTAGATTTTATAAATAAGTAGAAATTATGAGTTTTGTTAAAGATTTTCATCTGTATATAAATAGCATCTCCAGTCGGTTTATTACTAGCCCAATAGGTTTTATATCTTATAAAGCCTTTCTTGTAAAGAAAACTATCTAATTCTTGAATTAGTACACCGTTTATGAAGACACTTGATCTTGCGATTTCGGTAAAAATAAATTTAAACTGTTCTAATTTATTTTCTGTTCCTTTCAAGACTTCTAATTCATAACCCTGGGTATCTAAAAATAAAAAATTTATATTCTTTAAATCAAAATCTACAAGCTTTTTAATTTCTATTTTCTCCTTATTTTTAAATTCAACTTCTGGAAAAAGTTGTGTATGTAGTCCAGGTTCTAACAATGACGATGACTTATTGTCATTGTTAGAGCTTAAATTCATAAACGAAGATGAGTTTGTATTGCCAAGTGCGTAATTATATATTTTGATATTCTTATTTTCTGAAAATTTACTTATTAATTGGTCGTATATGTGATTTATTGGCTCAAATAAAATAAAATTTTTAATGTCGTGTTCTTGAAAAAATTCTATTTCCTGACCTAAATTTGCACCGACCTGAACAATTCCTGTAATTTTGTTTTTATTTTTGAATATGAATTTATTTAACATATCTATTTTGACAAAGTTTGTTCTAAAAAAAATTCAAATTTTGATGGTTCTATATAGTAATTTGAATTAAAAAAATTTTTATTTTCAACTTCAGCTAAGAAGTAAAAATATTTCAAATTTAAAGCTGAGCTGAGTGAAAAAAAACAATTATTAACTTTATCACCATTTCCTCGCACTTCAATAATCTTACAATTACTATCCATTAGTAACATATTAACTAAGCCTGCACCGTGAATTCCACCAAGGGTATCTGCATTTTTAACTATTTTGAACTGTTCTTCAATACTAATATTTTCAAATTCAAAAATTTCAAAATCATATTCTTTCAGAATTCTTTCTATTTCTTCAAAATTACTAATTTTCCTTTTTTCTGCAATTTGTCGAGAAATCCATATTCTTTTATTTTTAAATTTATGATCCGTTTCAATTAAACTTTTAAGTCTGTAAGATTGACTTTTAATTAATTGCTCATCAAAATTACCAGCAGGAGCAGCGTGACTTGAAACAATTAGTTTATTAAATTTATAATTTATGTCTTTCTCTAGATATATTGGTCTTAATTTATAGATATCTATTAAATCAGTAATATATTTATTTTTTTTGTAATTTTCTGGTAAAACGATAGGAATGTTATTTATATTAATATCATTTTGTTTAATAATTCCTTCTATTCTTGGAAGAACATCAGCTATCCAGTGAAAATATTGATGTGATTTTTGATCTGTTACCCAAATACCCTCATTTATTACCTCTACTGGATTGTTTACATTCTTAAAAAACTTATAAATATCATTTATGAAAAAAATTATTTTTTGCTTTTTACTGTATTCGTTCATTCTCCAGTATCTGCTTTTAAATCTAAATACCCCTTTAAAATAAAAAATATTGTTGAAAATAGTTATGTTTGAAAAAATTTTAATATGAAATTTTTCAAAGACTTTGATATATTCATGTTCAAACATATATTCATCTTTTGAATTAAGATTAAATGGTTTTTCTCGATATACTTTTTGAGATTTCATATTTCTATTTAAAATCATTATTTTTATTTAAAAGCATTATTACCATCTAGTATATTAATGAGTTTAAAAGAAAATTTTAAGGAATCTTTCAACAACATCTTATTTGTTTCTAGGTTAACTAAAACAGGCAATAAAAAATTAATCATTGTTTTTTCTGTTATCCTTTCAAACTTGTCAGCACTTATGGATATTCTGTTAATCCTTGCATTTACAGCAATAATTACTGACAAGGCAAATGATTCCTCCTTTTCTGAATATTTTATAAATATATTTGTTACATATAAATGGTTATTGCCTGTTGTGGTCCTTGCTAGATATGCCTGTATTTATTTTCAAAGTATTGTCGAAAAAAACTTGGTTTTAAATGTTCAAAAAAATCTTAAAGTTCATGTTCTTTATGAGGTATTTGACAAAAGAAACTACTCAGTTGCTGATGCATATTTTTATATAAATGATATTACTGGACACATATCATTTTTTTACACTGCACTAATAGGTCTCTTTAATAGTTTTATACAAATTTTAGGATTTTCTCTGTATCTTATATTTTCTGACACTAGAACAATACTTACTTTTGGTGTTGGAGCGGCAATACTTTACTATCCAAGTAAATTAATAATTAGCCAGTCACGAAAATACATGGATAAAGCTTACAATGTCCAGAAAAAAAGTAATTACGAAATACAAAAAATTGTTGACAATATGTTTTTAATTAAATTATTAAGAAAAGATAAAGATGAAATAAGAAATTTTAAAAATGTAGTTGAAGAGCTAAATTCAATGCTTCTAAAAAATCATAAATATGGTGCAGTTAATTCTTTTTTACCAAGTTTTATTACAATGTTTGTGTTTTCTATTCTTATTGGTATTTCAAATATAGCAAGAACAATAACTTTAGATTTTATTGGAGTGACATTGAGGCTGTTTCAATCTTTAGGTCTTTTTAGTACAAATGTTAATCGACTTGTTAATTCACAAGTACATATTAAATACTTTTATGAAATGGAAATGAATAAAAATTTTATAAATAAAAAAAATCATCAGCAAATTGATGAAAAAAATAATATTTCAGTTGATATCTCAAACTTAAGTTTTGAATATTTCAACAATGAAAAAAAGATATTTGAAAATTTAAATTTGCAGATTCCTAAAAACAAACATGTAATCTTAACTGGACCAAATGGATCTGGAAAAAGTACATTATTGGGATTAATTTCTGGAGTACTTTATTCACAAAATGGTTCTGTAAAGTTAAACTCAAAAAAAATTGGATATATTGGAGCAAATCCTTTGATATTTACTGAATCACTTAGATACAATTTACTGTACGGAAATGAAAATAAAGTTTCTGATGAAGATTTATTATCTTCTTTGAAGAAATTTGATTTCTTTCAAGAAGAAGAAAGATATAACCTAGATTTAATTGTTGATAATAAAAGCTTATCATCTGGCCAAATGCAAAAACTAGCATTTATAAGGGCTTTGTCTTCAGGTATCGATACCTTGTTGCTGGATGAGTCAACAGCTAATCTAGATGAAAAAACAAAAGAAAAAATATTTAACATATTGTCAGAAAGAGATTTAACGATTATTAATTCAACCCATGACCCCGATAGCTTTGAAAATGTAGATTATCATTTTGATATTGGGTTTGAAGATGAGAATAGAATTGTAAATCAAATAGAATCAAATTAATTTTGATAAAACTTTTCTATTAAAAGTCTTATATTTCTTTATTCTTCTTTCTTTTTCAATTATCTTTTTAAATCTAAGGTGATTTAAATCATACTCGCTTTGATGCTCAGTAATTAAAATTTCAGAGTTTGAAATTTTAGAATTTGGATTTTTTATATTTCGCATCCACCAGTCAATTCTTAAAAAATTGTAATTATTTTTGTTAATTTTTTGTGCTTTGTTTTGAATTTCTAAAAAATTTATATTTTGGAGTTTTTTTACAGTAACAATAGGTAATTCTTCTAACTTTTCATAAAATAAATTTTTTTCGACAACAGGTGTTGAACCAGAATAAATTGACTCCCAAACTCTGTGCGTATCTAAACCATTTCCTGGAGGGCAGATTATAAATTCATAAGAATTAAGTTTTTTTGCATATTCACTTAAATCTAACTTGCCAGTTTCACTTTGAACCCACTCCATTTGACTTAAATTTTTAAAAATTTTTTTTCGTTTATAGTAGTTTGTATTTATCTCAAAATTTAAATAGGCTTTACCGATTTTAAAATTATTTATTTTTAAATTTTTAAAATGTTCATTATTGAGGTTTTTAGGATGACTATTTGCTAAGCCAATAGGTAAAGGTTTTAAAGAGTCATCTGAGTAATTAATGTTGGGTGCATACCACTTAGAAATGCATCTGGGTTTTAATTTAAAATCATCTTGATTGATTTTTTTATCTGTTTGTCCTGTGATCAATTTTAAATTATATGAAATATTTACATCTTTTAATAATTCGAACAAATCATAAAAAAAATAATTATTACAGTAGATTACATCATTTTGATTTAATTTAAATTCGGATAATTTATAAGTAATATAAAAGTCATCTTCATAAACAATTCTATGATTTGGTAAGTCTAATTTTTCATACTGTTGTCTAGTTAAAGACTCAGCAAAGACTATATCTGCTTTTCTTGCAAAATTATAACTCGAAAGTACCTGGTCTTTGGCTAATTTATTTATTAAAAGATCCACTAACTTATAGTCTAAAATAGATTTTGAGGTTTAATGATAAATATTTTTTATAATCCGAATTACATAAAAACTAAAAAAGTATTAATAACAAAAAATTTTAAGTACTCAATACTTTACAATTTTCTAATAGACATAGCTTATTTTTTTAATTTCTCTATATCTGATAATCTTTTATCGTCCGGTCCACATAAAAGAATGAATAATCTTATAAAAACATTTAAAAATGATAAAAATTTTGTGTTTAATAAAATTAAATTTACAAATAGTTATATTGTTCAATTTGATGATTTCGGTAAGTCTACAATTGAAAAATTAATTACTAATTTTAAAGATAAAAACAAAATATTAGTAGGTCCACTATATAATTTAAAAAGCTTGATGGAACTATCACAGCTTATTAAACAATATTCTTTTATAAAAATAGTAGTAGCTTCAGAGGTTGGTAAAAATAATTTGCTTTATGAGATGGGGTTAGACATCAATCCAAATAATATAGTTGTTTTCCCATCGGGAGTAATTGGCAAAAATAAACTAAATAATCAAATACATTACAAAAAAGAATTTGATTGTATAGTTTATTTCAAAAAAAGAAAAGAAAATGAATTGTCTCAAGTTTTGAAATATTTAGAAGAAGCTCAATTAACCTACAAATTATTTAGATATGGGTTATTCAAAAATTCCAATCTAATCACTTCTGCCTCTAAATCTTGTTTTGCAATTTTGATAACTGGCACAGAAAGTCAAGGATTTGCTACTCAAGAATTGATGTCAACCAACACTCCTTTAATTGTTTGGAATAAAACAATTAATGAATATGAAAACTACAAGCTAAGTGGAACTTCTGTCCCATACTTCTCAGATGATTGTGGAGTAAAAGTAGATAATTTTTTAGAATTAAAGAAACAAATTGATTTATTTAAAAATAATAATAATTCCTATAAACCAGCAAAATTTGTTTTAGAAAATCTAACATATGAAAAATATAAAGAAAATCTAATGAATGAATTTTTAAAATTTTAATGATTTAGTATGTTTTATGGAAAGACTGGCATGAAAGATATCTCTATTTCTTATTTTTTCCAAGGTGGAAGAAATAAACGAATAGAAAGCAATGAAAATTATGCAAAAGAAATGTTCTATGGATTTCATTATTTTAAAAATAATTATAAGAATGTTATTTTAAGAGAGTTTGAACCTCACAAAACAATATTTGGAAAACTTTTTTTTAAAATAATCGAGAAAAGATTACGAAATTATCTGAAATTGCCTCTTTATTGGTCATTCATGACAAATAAAACAAATTACAAAATAATTAAAAATAGTGATTTTTCAGTTTTTAGCTCAAATAGAATAGGATGTTCAGCGCTTCCTATGGTTATTGTTAGTAAAATATTTAGAACTAAAAATACAACTCTCTCATTTATTCTTGGTTTATTTTCAAGAAAACCTAGATTTTTTATACTTGAATTATTTCAAAAAATTTACATTAATTTATTTTTAAGATTTATTGATAAATTTATTTTCCTAAGTGAGGGTGAATATGATTACGCAGTTGAAAATTATTCAAAATGGAAAAATAAATTTAGCTTACTACCTTTTGCAGTTGACTTGAATATGTGGAAATTTGAAAAATCCCAAAAGGAGAAAAAAAATATATTGTTTGTTGGCAACGATGGATTTAGAGATTTTGAATTAGCTGAAAAATTGTCTCATGAAATTCTAAATAATAATTTCGTCTATATAAGTGAATTTATTAATTCTGAAAATGTGAATGTGAATAATTCCATAATAAAAAAAGGGAGTTGGGGAAGTCCAATAATTTCTGATTCTGAACTTAAAAACGAATATTATAAGGCAAAACTTACAATTATCCCTTTAAAAGACTCTCTTCAACCTTCAGGACAGAGTGTTGCCTTACAATCTCTAGCATGTGGTACACCCGTTCTTATAACTAATACAAAAGGATTCTGGGATAAAAAAAATTTTTTAGATAATAAAAATATATTTTTTTGTGAAGATAACAAATTACTTACATGGGTAAAAAAAATAAATTCAATACTTGAAAAAAATGAAAATGAGTTAAATGAACTAATTTTAGATTCACAAAAATTAGTTCAAAATAGATATTCACTTGATAAATTTAGTAAGGAAATTGAAAAAATATTAATGAAATGAAGCTATCTATATTTACAACTTACACAAACCCTGAAGAAAGAGGCGATCCATGGAAAGAAGCCCTTAGTTGCTACGAGTCTATTGCCGATGAGATTATTGTTACCGGAAGTAATTGGCCTTATGAGTTTAAATGGGAGCAAATTGGAAAAACTTTCCAGGAGGGTTTGGAAAAATCAACAGGCGATTGGTCGTTAAGAATGGATATTGACTATTTTATCCATGAAAAAGATTTTAAAAAATTGAATTATTTATTAATTAAATATAAAAATTTCCCAGTAGTTTCTTTTCCTCAATACCAATTTTTTACATCAAATAGATTTGATGTAAAAACTAGACTTTGTATTGCTGTCAATAAAAAATTTAAACAAGATATAAAGCTCAATGGAGGTGGTGATTTATGTCTTGTCACTTTTAAAAACAAACTAGTTGATCCAAGAAAAGTACCCTCTATGGAAATTCCTATTTACCAATATGATTCAATGTTTAGAACAAAAGATATGATAGCTAAAGATCGTTCAAGGTTTGCTAGAGCATGGCACAAACAATTCAGAACCTTTGGGGACAGAGGTGGACCTGATAATAAGTCAGCTTACGAAGCATGGTACGAGGATATAAAAAGAAAATATCCTAGGCATATTAATAAAATAGATTTCAAAAAACATCCAAGATTTATTAAAGACAAATTGCTGAACTTAGATAAGGAACAATTTGGCTATGATGCTTTTGGGCTTAAAGAAAATTGGAAATTTAACACATCACTTTATATAAAAGGTAAGAAAGAAAAATTTATAAATGGTAAATTAATTAATTTCAATTTGGACGAGACATTACAAATTTGAGTTTTTAAACAGACCAATATATCTAAATTTTGAACCATCGATTAATTTAAAATTATTTTCATATAAAAAATTTGTAACATCTGCAATAGTTAACTCGGAATTAATTCCTCTTTCGGGTCCATAATCTACAGAAATATATTCAATATTGTTTAAAGTTTTTTTTGATCCTTCTAATATTTCTAATTCATACCCTTCAGATTCAAGCTTCAATAGCTTTATTTTTTCAAAATTAAATGAGTCAATTGTTTTAGTTTTTACTGAATATTTATCTGAATAACTGTCAAATTTAACTAGTGAACTGTTTGCTCCATAAGAATCAGAGTAAAAGGTTTCTGTATTTTCTTTGTCTGAAAGTGCAATATTAAATATTTGTTGATCATGTATAGAAATATTTTTTTTAAGTGATTTAAATACAAATTTGTCTGGTTCAAAGGCTATATATTTAATTGCTAAGTTCTTGTACAAAAATGAAAAATATAACTCACCCACATTTGCTCCACAATCAATGATTAAATCATTATTTTGAAATGTAATTTTATCTAAACAGTAAGTTTCAAACATCATATGAAAATGTTTTTGATGGTCTACTATAACTCTATCTATCCTTTTATTTGGATAATAGATAAGATGTCCAAGATCTAATTCTTTATAGTAATAACCATCATTAAATAATATTTTTCCATCTTTTCTAAAAAAAATATTCATCAGTAAAGTAAATGTTTTTTGATTTGTTGTCTTATAAAAGAATCCAACAATTAAACCTTTGATAAAAAGAAAAATTTTTCCGATTTTAGAATATTTTTTTCTATCAGTGTAATTAAACATGAAGTCAGGAAGATCAATGATGTTAGCCATGTTCATAATTTAACACAAAGAAAGACGTAGCTATAAAAAAAATAAATATAAGAGTGTTTCTATAACTATGATTGTAGTGTGAGGATATTAATTGTTTTTACTTACAACTATTCATTAAAGACCTGGTTAGATTCAAATGTTTTACATAGGGAACTTTCGATTTATAAAAGGATAAATTCATTAAATGAAAGTAAATTTATCCTACTTACCTACGGAGATAAAAGTGATTTAGAAATAAACATAGATAAAGAAATCTTCGATGTTGTTCCTGTTTATAAATATTTAAAATATAACTCAAATAAATTTATTAGATTTATAAGCTCATTTCTTATCCCATTTAAATTAAAGAAACAATTAAAAGATGTTTCAATAATCAAACAACACCAAATTTTAGGAATCTGGGTTTCAGTTATTCTAAAAAAAGTCCTTAAAAAGCCCTTATTTGTCAGAACTGGTTACGACATGTACAAATTTAGTTTGAAAGATAATAAGAAATACATAGTAAAAACTTTTTACAAATTTTTAAATTTTCTTGGCTATAGATTTGGTGATCTTTATACCGTTTCAAATGAAGAAGATTATCAAGATTTAAAACAAAAATTTGAAAACAGTTCAAAATTTATAAAAAGACCAAATTGGATTTTACAAAATAACATAAGTCTTTTTGAAAATAGGTACCATAACAAAGTGTTGTTCGTAGGTAGGCTAGAAGAACAAAAAAATGTTAGAGAACTTCTTTATAACTTTTCAGGTACTAATTTTGAAATTGTCATTTACGGCGAAGGCTCTCTAAAGAAAGATTTGATAAAATTTTCAAAAGAAAATAATGTTAATGTTGACTTCAAAGAAGCTTTACCTAATGATCAACTTGGTTTAGTTTATAATAAATTCAAATTTTTTGTTACAACTTCATTATTTGAAGGTAATCCAAAAACTGTCTTGGAAGCAATGTCTAATGGGTGTATTGTGTTTGCCTCTGATATTCCTGCGCATACAGAACTAATTTCTGACCTTGATACAGGAATAATATTTCCGTTAGGCAATAAAAATCTTTACAATATTTTCAGCAAAATTGTTGAAGATAAAAAGCTACTTTTATCGATTTCATCAAACGCAATTAATGAAATTAAAAACAACTTTGATTTGAATATTGCTGCCGAAAAAGAAATTAGAGATTATAAATTTTTACTATGAATTTAAATATCTAGCAAGAAAATATAATTTCCACAATCTATGAGCATTAATTCTAGAGCGAAATAATGCAAGTTTTTTAATGCGTTCTGTGTTAAACAAGTTTTCTAATTTATCTATCTCAGAAAATATGTAGTTAAGGTTTTTAAATACCCAAGACTCTATATCAAAAACAAATCCCATTTTTTTTCTAAATAAGAAATCATCAGAAAAGTCGTCCTTTAGATAATTTTTTAATACTTTTTTAGGAACTTTTGAATCGATATGTTTGGTGTCTGAATTAAGAATGTATTCAATTATTCTATGATCAACAAAAGGAGATCTTACCTCTAATGAATTGGCCATAGATGTTGAGTCAACTTTTAACATCATCATTTCAGATAAGTAAAAATTGTAATCGGTCATCATTAACGATTTGAATTCGTCATTATCCTCAATAAAAAAATTATTTTCAAGAGTAAAGTTTGATTTAAGATTGATAACATTTAGAAAATTTTTATCACTTAAGAACGAACTATATGATTTTTTTAAGTCTGAGTCATGTTTAATTATATTATTACCAGTACCAAGAAATTTTGGATAAAAATAATTTAAATTATTTATATTCTTTATTTTAAATTTCTTAAAGACTGACTCATACACTCTTTGATAAGAGCCAAATAACTCATCTCCACCGTCTCCTGAAATAGCAACTTTGTAATTTTCTGCAATTTTTTTGCTTATTAAATAAGAGGGTACTGATGAAGGATCAGAGTATGGTTCATCAAAAGAATAAATAGATTCATTGATTAATTCTTTGGCCTCTAAGGTTTCAAGATATTCAACAGTACTGTCATTGTTATATTTTCTGTTAACTTCCTTAAACCACTTAGACTCATCATATTTATTCTCTTTATATCCAACAGAATAACTGTTAATTTTACTATTTCTAACATGCATATTTTTAATGATTGCAGTGGAGTCTATGCCCCCTGAAGAGAAAACTGCTACAGGAACATCAGCAATTTCTCTAAGTTCAACTGCGCTATCAAGTAAGTCAAAAAATTTAGAAGTACTGAATTCATTATTTGATGAGTTTTTAGAAATATCCCAATATTTTGATTTATTAATAAGATGCACACTGTTTGAAATATCAAATTCTAAAATTTCGCCTGGCTTTACTTTATATATGTCTCTATAAATTGTATTAGGTGATGGAACAACCCCATAATCAAGATAATCTACAAGTCCTCTTTCATTAATTTCTTTTATGTTTTCATTATTAGAAATTGACTTTAAGCTTGAAGAAAATATTAATTTTTCAGAATCATAATTATAAAATAAGGGTTTCTGCCCTACTCTATCTCTAATCAGAGAAACTGACTGAATATTGAAATCAAAGAATATTATTGAAAATTGACCAATTAATTTTTTCACATACTCTAATCCGAAATATGAGAATCCATTTAAAACAACTTCTGAATCACTATGGCTTGATTTAAATGTTACCCCTTTTTCTTCCAACTCATTTCTTAAGGATTGATGGTTGTATATCTCACCGTTGAACATTATTAATGTATTGAATTTTTCGGAATACATTGGTTGAGAAGCTTTCCTGCTGAGGTCAATTATTGATAAGCGATTAAAAATAAATGAGTAATAAATATTATTTTTAGTTTTGAAGTCTTCTGAAGTGTTCCCCTTAATATGAATTTTTTCGTCAGGACCTCTGCAAATCAAATTTTTATTATTTTCTAAAATTTCATCATAATCAAAACTTGAAAGATTTACTTTACCTAAAAAACCACACACGTTCTAGTTTAAATTAAGGAGAGCATAATTATTACTTATTTCTCTTTGGTTTAAATATTTGAATAATAAAGTAATATAAAAAAGTAAGTTTATTTTTTACATTGAAAAAGCTTTTGTCTTTTAATGATTGTTTAAAAACTTTGAGACTATTCAATCTATTCTTAACAATAAGATGGTATCTTTTTTGAAATATCTCAAAGTATAAATCATGATATACATTGGACATATAGGAAAGGATACCTACAATTGTCCAAGGCTTGTGTTTACCAGCGTAATGAATTAAAAAATTGTCATTAAAATTTTGGATTGTCTCAATATTTTCACTATCACATCCATAATATAAATTAGCTACTTTATTCAACTCTTCTGGTAGTTCAAGGTAGTTTCCATCAAAATATGAATTCAGTATATCTTGGTCCCAAAATCTTAGTGTTCCATGATATTTATAAAATTTATCAATTAGTTCTGATTGAACACTCTGATTCAACCACTCACTATAATTTATGAATAAAACACCTGCATTAAAATATTTATCTGTTGTCATTTCAAGATTATCAAAAAGTTCTATGCTGTATTCATTTCTTGGAATCTCTGTTTTTGCGCAAACTATATAATCTGAACTCTTGATGTCTTTAAAAATATCAGCGAATCTATTTCCAATAGGATTTATTAAAACCACATCAGCATCTAAATAAATTAATTCATCTATATCTTCAGGAAGATAATCTTCTATGAACAATCTGTAGTACGTCGCTTCTGAAACATGGGAGTCAATTAAGTTTGGGAAATCTTTAACCTCATTCTCAAACTTATATACTTTGATGCTGTCAAGATTTTTATGGTTCATTATTTTTTTATTGAAGAAAACTGGACTATCTTTTGTTTTATGAATAATATAAATATTAATTTTTATGTCAGTATTTTCTAGTAATGAATACACAGATATATTGCATTGAACGTTGTAGTTATCATCTAAACAATAGATAAAATTCATAACTTATCTATCTTAATAATACAAAATATAAATTTTTTAATGTTGTTAAAATAAGCCAATAAATGGATAAAGAACTAATTGAACAAATTTGTGGACCATTCCCTTCAGACTTTGTAAAACCTGAATTAGAAAATAATCCAGACTATGTATTTGAAAATGATTTAAATTATGAGGCCGTAACTGTTTACGATCTAGACGGAAATGCTGCTTCAGTGAACTCTTTTTTAGAATGTGAACATTATGTTTCAGGTGGGTGGGATGTTATTCCAAAGTTATTAGCTGAGGCTCAACTTTATGATTTTGTAAGTATTGGTATTTACATATGTTTAGGCTTGGGATTGATTTACTTTCAAAAGAACAGACTGATTTGATGATTGTTACTTTAAAACAAAAAAAATATTTACTTGTATTTTTGTTTTTATTATCAATCTTGCCATGGATTGTTTCAGATTATACTGATCAAATTTCACCTGAAAAAATTACATCTGATCTTAGATTCTATGAAATAAATACATGTAAAATTTCTATCGGTGAATTTCTTGTATCAAATAGTAATGTTTTATATCAAGATCATTACAAACTAAGATTTAATAATTATTCTTCGATAAGGTGCTTTGGAAAAATTACAGGTATAGATCAGATAAATCATGTTTTTTATATTTCTGTTGGTTCAAATATAATTCTTAATCTACTACTTCAAACAACCTTTTGGTTGATTCTAATTTCATTAATTAAAAAGGATACTGCTGAAGTCAAGCTAAGTTTTAAAGCTTTATTTTCAATTTTAAGTTCTAGCATTTTACTTACATACGGAGTTTTAACTGAGGAAAGGTTCTACTCTAAAATGCTATTTATTCTTGAATTAGATAGGGTGTCAACTTATTACCAAATTTTTGGCTATATTCTTTTTACACAATTCTTCTCCTATTTTGTGATATTAAGAAGGAAAGATAAATTGATAAATTTTATACCATTTACTTTCTTATTTATTGGTTTATTTAATGGCTTTAATTTATATTTTTATATTAGTTTTTTTCTGACCTATGGAATAAGGGTTTTTTTAGATAAGAAATCAAAATTTGATATTTATTTTATAGTTTATTTATCTTATTCCTTATTTTGGTTGTATCAGTCAATTAATAATTTTTATTATCTAAAGCCAGATAAAATTAGAGGACTTACAAGTACCATGTATTCATTCTCATCAGTTCTTTATTGGTCGTTAATTACAATATTTTCTATCTATGGATTAATAAGATTTTTTAATAAAAGTTCGAAAAATCTTGATATCAAAAATATTGCTTATAACTTTTTAATAGCTGGGCTTGGTATTTTAACTTTAGGTATTTTAAGCTCATCAAACCCAATTTTTAACTTCTTAACTTACTATTATTTTGGACTTACTAAATATGGAACTGACAACCAAGATCTTTTTGGAAGAAACGAATGGGGAGAAAAAATCGCTTGGAGAGGGATTTTCCCAAGTGCCGAGACTATTGGAGAGTTTTATGCTTTAACTATATTTCTCTTTTTAATAATTTTTATAAATAAAGAGAATGTAAAAAAAAGTTCTTATTTATTGATTATTTTTCCAATCATTGGATTATACACTTCTAACAACAAGGCAGCTTTCTTTTCATTGATTGTGTGTTTACTTTTAAAAGTTTTAAAGTCATATGATTTAAATAGATTTCTAAAATATACACTCACATTATTTTCGTTTTTATTTCTAATTTTTCTTATAAGGTTTGAAAATTTCACACTTTCTCTTGATTTTGCAGGAAGTAATATGGTTGGTTCTGGTTATTATATATATGGACTTGATGGATTAAGATCGACTGCAATAAACTATTTATTTAATTTAGAAGATAAAAATATATTTTTATTCTATATTTTCTATATTATTGCGCTAATTAGTTTCTATATAAATAGATCCGAGTTATGGGGGCTTTTCTTTGCTAGACACAATCCTGATCTTAACGAAGTTTTATTTGGCACTGGCCCATTTAACTTAGCAAGACATTATGGAGAAATTAAGGTTCAAAGTACAAGGAGTTTTTTACTTCCTCATTCAACTATTTTGAATTTATATCTTTATTTTGGTATTTTGTTTACAATTATTTTTGTTTCATATTTGCTTTACAAAACATATAAGCGAAGAGAGCAGAATTATGATTTATTCTTGATTGGATTATTTCTTATTCTCAATATTTTTAAAAGTGATTCACTTCTTTACGCACCATCACTCATTACTTATGCAATATTTTTCCTTATAATTATAAATAAAAGTAAAAAAACATTTATTGTTGATATTGAATGAAAGTAATTATTTTTGGTAGTGATGGGCTTGTAGGAAACAGTCTACGGCGGAAATTTTCAGCTAACAATTCGTATGATTGTTTTTTTTCTACCAGGAAAGATACTGACCTATTTTCTTTTCAAAACACAAAAAAAGTAATCAGTCAACAAAAACCAGATTTAATTATTAATGCCGCTGCAAAAGTTGGAGGTATTCATGCAAATAACACTCAAGGAAGTGATTTTTTGATAGATAACCTCAAGATCAACATCAATATTATTGAATCAATAATTGATATGCCAGAAGTTAAGCTTATTAATCTTGGAAGTAGCTGTATCTATCCCTTAAATGCTGAAAATCCCATATCTGAGAAAAGTTTTATGGCTGGAACACTAGAGCCAACAAATTCTCCATATGCTATGGCAAAACTTACCTCAATAGAATTAGGGAAAACTCTAAAAAAAGAAAAAGGTCATAATATATTAAATTTAATGCCAACAAATTTGTATGGTCCTAATGATAATTTTTCAGAAATGAACAGTCACGTAATACCAGGACTTATCTCAAGAATGCATAAATCTAAAATTGAAAATCAACCTGAATTTAAAATTTGGGGTACAGGTAAGCCACTTAGAGAATTTCTGCATGTTGATGATTTGGCTGATGCAATCTTATTTGTTCATGAAGAAGGTGTTAATGAAGACTTAATTAATATCGGAAGTGGAGAAGAGATTTCAATTGAAGACTTAGCTCAGTTAATTAAAAAGACGATTGGCTTTCAAGGTGAGCTGAGTTTTGATAAAAAAATGCCGGATGGTAACCCAAGAAAGTTTCTAAATAGTCAAAAGATTAATACCTTAGGTTGGAAAGCAAAAATTAAATTAAAAGATGGAATCAAGGAAGTTTATAATTGGTATCTGCAAAATATCAATAGTTCCAAGTATCAGTAATTAATCCTTGATTAAGTAATACTTTTTCTTGTTCTGCAAGTTTAATATCCTCTTCAACCATCATTTGTACTAATTCTTTAAAAGAGGTTTTTGGCAACCAACCTAATTCATTCTTTGCTTTTGAAGGATCGCCAAGTAAGTGGTTTACTTCATTTGGCCTCATATGTTTATCATCAATTTTGACATATTTATCAGGTTCCAAACCAACCTCGTCAAAAGCAATCTTAAGAAATTCCGAAACTGTGTGAGTCTCACCTGTCGCTAAAACCCAATCATCTGGATTTGAATGTTGCATCATTAGCCACATTCCCTCGACATAATCTCCAGCAAAACCCCAGTCTCTAGAAGCTTCCAAATTGCCTAAAGTAAGTGTGTCTTGTATTTTATGATAAATTCGGCCAACTGCTCTCGAAATTTTTCTTGTAACGAAAGTTTCACCTCTAAGGGGTGATTCATGATTAAATAAAATTCCATTTACACAAAAAAGTTCATAAGATTCTCTATAGATCCTTGTCATATGGTGTGCAAAAACTTTTCCAGCAGCATATGGACTTTTTGGAATAAGTACAGAATTTTCATTTAATGCATTTGTGTCAATACCCCCGTACATTTCAGATGAAGAGGCTTGATAGAATTTAATTTCTTTTTCAGAATTTTTTACTGCTTCCAATAATGTTGTAGGTCCTATTGTGCTTGTTTGAGTGGAATATTGGGGGTTTTTGAAAGAAACTGAGACATGTGACTGTGCTGCTAAGTTGTATATTTCGTCAGGCATAATTTTTTCAATAAGTGTATTCAAAGAGGAGGAATCTAATAAATCTGAATAATATAAATTCAAAACTCCCTTATCTTTATATTCAGAAATTAATCCATCAATTCTAATTGTATTAAAAGTAGATGATCTTCTAATTGTTCCATGAACTTCATAGTTTTTATCAATTAAAAGTTTTGTTAAGTAGTATCCATCCTGTCCGGTGATACCAGTTATAAATGCTTTTTTCATTATCAAATTAACGATAATATCTATAAAATTTAATTTTGATTATTTATAAAGTAATACCCCAAAAAGAAATAAACAATTAATGGAAAATGGGCATTTTCCATAGAGCTATCAAAAAAAGAAACAAACATTACTGGCAGATAGAATTTGAGAAAACTTATCAATTTATGATTTTTAACTACATAAACCAAGAAAACCAGATTAATAAACATAAAGAGTGCCAAGTGATAAAAGCCACCTCTTAAATAAACAGTTAACAAATAATTATGAACATTTTGATTAAGCCCATCCAAACCTTTTCTGTCATTTCCACATGGCTTTCCACCAGAACAAGTTAAATTATCCTCCACAAAAACTCTAAATTTATCTTTATACCCATTTCCAAAAATCTGAGATTTATCTTCTTTAAGATCGTCTATAGAATCTTGCCATAATTGAAGCCTCCAATTAAGATTTCCATCACCAGAAAAAATTCGACCATTTGAGTAATATAATATTGGATATTCTTCTTGATACTTTGAAAACTTGTATTCACCTAATTGTTTATATGCAGTTGGTATTTCAGATAAAATTTCAGAAGAAAATTCTTCTACTACATATCTTTGAGAGTAGAAAGTTGAAAATGTAATGACTACAAAAATAAAAAATATGTAGAAAATATTTAATAAATTAAAACTATATTTTATCTTTTTTGATGTAAAAACCTCAAGTGTAATATAAATAAGTGCTGCAATAAATGCTGCTCTACTTTTAAAAAGAAATAAAGGCATGTAAAGAGCCGAATTGAAAAAAAATAATTTTGTAACAAATTCACTTGATACTGAATTATTAAATAAAATATAGTTTAAAACTATAAAAATGAGTAATAAGTCCGAACCCTTATGAAGTTCATACTTGTCAGAATAATTGTAAAAAAAATTTTGAAATATATTTGGGTAATCGAAAATAGACACTACATAAACAATTAGTAATATCAACTGAATAGTTATTAAACTATTTTTTTTTAATGTAAAATCCTTACTGAACCATATGCCCAAAAATAAAAATCCTACTGTCCATATATATGAACTTGCCCTGTAGGTGTAAGGATCAAAAAAGGATGAATTTGATAAGTTCGAGCTAACTAAAAAACCTACAAAAACAAGTAAAAGCAAGAGATAAATCTCTTTAACTTTATTTATAGTTTCATTTTCTAAAAAAGAAATAGACAAAATTAGTGCTAAAAGAGAAACTGCCATAAACAGTTCTCCAATTCTAAATCCAAAAACTGTAATTCCAATAAATGAGCGAGCAAATAAAATGGCACCCATGAAGAAAGTACCAAAAAATATAATTGTAATTTTCTTTAACTTTATACTGTTAAGTATTTCGTACATCACTATCTAAGGCTTTATGATATTGTACTTATTATCTAATAATTCATTATTTTTTAAAATCATATTTAAAGCCCAGAGACTTAATGTAGTTCCATGAACATCCGGAACATTACTACCATCAGTAATATCAACCCCGTAATAGTGTGTTTGAGACTTATTTGGAAAATAAGAAAATCCTCCAATATCTCTGAAGTATAGTTTTTCAATATCGTCCGAAATACTTAAAAGTTTATTATTTATTTCTTTTTTCTTATATGGAGATTGCTGTGAGCATCTAAACAATACGTATATAAAATCTACAATATCACAACCTTCACTTATTGGTGAATTATTAAGACAAAAGTCAATTAAAGCCTCAGGATAATGTATTTCTTCATCGATCCAGTCTAAACCTGAAAGGACTTTCATAGCTCCATTGATGATTTCTCTTGGATGATTTGGTTTGGTAGAGAAGTACGAACCCGTTTCTTTATCTGCTATTTGATTAATAAATTTTACTAGTATTTCCTCATAATCAAGTTTCTCAGTAGTTGTGTAAACACACATTGAAGAAAACTGTGCTCCAGCACTCCAAGGATACATCCAATTCAAGCTTTTTAAATATAAAAACAACTGATCTTTTGTATAAGGGGGTTCAATTGGTTCATAATTTTCAAAGCCGATCTGATGTAGAGTTGATATAGCCTGTTTTGTTTCAGCGTTTAAAGCCTTATTTAGTTTATTACTAAATGTATCGAAATTTTTACCAATTGTTGTATTCAATAAATTTTTTATTTTGTCCTTTACAAATTCTTTAGCGCCACCATCGGCATAAAAATCAATAAGTGCCTCATCAATAAAATAATTTGAAGGATGATTTTCTTGTTTTGTTTGAAATGAACAAATATATTCAGCCCAATTTTGTGTATTTTCATAACCTAAAGTCGATAAGTCGCCTAACATATATCTTATTTTTAAACCGAATGTACTAAAACCTAGATTTAATTTTTTTCCGTATTCTGTGACTCCACTTGATGAGGGATAAAAAGTATATTGATTATCTTTTTCTAAATCTTTCAGAAAAGTCGATATATTTTCATATGTTTGGTTAATATTATTTATCATTTTTAAAAATTAACTTCATAATATTTGATAATCTATTTCTAATGCTGAATGAGAAAATTTTTCTAAAAAACTTAAACAATTTATTTTTGTAAATAAATAAATATTTTAAAAACGAATTTATATCTGTTTTTGTATATGAGATATCTAAATTATTTAATTCCCTATTAAATAGGCTCAAAAACTCCTCACACATTTTTTCAGAGTTAAATGGATAGGATGACATTTTAATTCTAAGTTCATCATACCTTTTAATTACTTCAATTAACTTTTTTTCAAAATCATCTGAAAAGCTTACGCCAAAATTTTCACAGTATTCTGGGATCCCTCCACTTTCCTTATATAAAATTGGAAGACCACATTGAGCAGCTTCTATATGATGGTTTCCTGAAGGTTCATTTATAGATGCTGTTACATAAATATGATTTTGTTTTATCTCATTTGCGAGTTCAATACCAGCAAGTGGTTCAATAATTTTAGTATTTTTAAAATTTAGTTCAGATGGAAAATTACCAATGTATGTGAACTCAATTCTTTCAGACCAATAATCACGACTTATCAGTTCATCAATTAATTTGTAAACATCAAAGCCTTTATTATTATGTGAACTCCAATGGTGTGTTACTAATTTAATTTTTGAATGATTATTGTAAGGTTCATAACCAATGGGATTGAAGATATTTGAATTTGCACCAGCTAAAATAACCGAAGACTTTTCTGGACTCATTCCAATGTTTAAATAAATATCTCTTAACCATGTACTAACAAACACAACGTGGTCCGAAACCATGCTCGCATTCATATAAAATTCATTTATATTTTTTGTGTTTTTTCTTTCATCACATTCGTTTATCCTTTGAACAACAGCTACATTGGGATTTATATATTTTTTATACTGTTTGATATCCTCGTGATTAAAAGTTGATGAGGACTCGCTTCTACTACGTGGGTCGGTCAGTAAAATCAAATCAATATCTGGGTCCGTTAAATCATATATTACCGAATGACCGTGTGCTATTAAGAAATTAGATAAATTTATGGCAAACAAATTTCCACCACCCCAGGGTCCAGTTACAATTTTTGAACCAATACTAACTTTCATACAAACCTTTAAGCATCGAGTTAAATTTATCTATTCCGTGAGGTAATGAAAATTCTAAGCACTTGTTGTACGCATAATCGACATTTGGCTTTGCAGTTTGAAAACTTTCTGGATTGTATATTGATTCTTTATGTAAAATTTCTGATGCTACTCCTACATCTGTAGAGACTATTGGTGTTTTTGTAATCCCACATTCCAATATTGCTTGTGGTCCACCTTCAATACGTGATGAAACAATATAAAGATCTAGGAGATTATATAGCTTATTTAAATAACCAAAATCTGCCATTTCATAGTAAATATATGGAATCCCATTAGCGTCAAATTTATTTTTAAGATATTCTCTCCTTTTACCTGTTAGAACTACTTTTAAATTTTTATTTTTTCTATAAAGATTGGTAATAATATCAAAAAATATATCAGGACCTTTGATTAATTTTGGGCTTACCAGATCATTTCCTTCTGTATCTCTCTGAAAGCTTCCGATTAAATAATCATCTTTACTAAATCCCATGTCTTGTCTTAATTTTTGCTTGTCTTGTATTTCAAAAAAGATTTTTTGGTTTATCCAAAATGGTATAGATGTAATTTTTTTGTCTGTTAATTTTCTTAGTTGATCTTCTGTTTTTTTTGAAATTACATGATATTCATTAACATACTGATCCAATTCATAGAAATCTTCTCTATTAAAGTTGGCAAAATCAAAATGATAATGAGAACATAGTACTTTTTTTTTAGATAATTTTGATTTTGAAATTTTTTTCCATAACCATGGTGATAAGATCCATATTATATCTGACTTTGTAGTGGAGGTAGTATATAAATTCTTGTTATGATTTATCCATTCATGTCTTACCCTGTCGATTATCCAAGATTCATTAATTTTATTTAGATAAACTTTCACCTAATCATTATAAATTTAGAAATAATTTTAATATTTAATTCTATAGAATTGATTAATAATGAAAAAAGTATTTATCACTGGTATAACTGGTCAAGATGGTTTATTTTTAACTCAAATACTCTCTGAGAAAAATTTCAAGATATATGGAACTTCGAGAAGCTTAGATAATCAAAGTTTTTTCAAAAATTTACATTATTTAGGTGTAGAAACTTTTGAAAACATATTTAAATTAGATTTGTTAAATTACTCCAAAGTTAAAAGTTTTATTAATGATATTAAACCAGATTATATTGTAAATCTTTCTGGTCCTAGTTCTGTATACGATTCATATAAAAGACCAATAGAATCTCAAAACCAAATTATCTCTATTTTTAATAATTTGATAAATAGTTGTATCGAACTAAATTTTTTTCCAACAATCTTCCAAGCGTCTTCTTCAGAAATGTTCAAACAATCAGACAATAGAGGTTTAGATGAAAATTGTGAATTTGATCCTAAATCACCATATGCAAAAGCAAAATTTATAAATCATATGAGAATTCTTGATTTAGTAAAAAAATACGATTGGAATATTAAATCAGGAATCATGTTTAATCATGAGTCAGAATTTAGAACAAAAGATTATCTATTTATGAAAGTAATAAACGCTGCATACGAAATAAAAATTGGAAAAATAGAAAATCTGGCAGTTGGAAGTTTAGTCTTAGAGAGAGATTGGTCTTTTGCTGGAGATGTAGCAAGAGCTATCGAATCTATAATGATTTCAGGTAAGGATAATACATACGTTATCGGAGAGGGAAAGCCTAAAAAAATAAAAGATTTAATTGAGATAGTTTTTGATTATAACAATCTAAATTTTGAACAGTACATAATCATTGATGAGAAATTACTTAGAAAAGGAGATCCCTTGACGATTTATTCTGATCCAAAAAAATTAAAACATGAATTGAAATGGTCACCTAAATTATCATTTGAGGAACTTGTTTTCAGATGCATAAAACAGGGTAATTACAAATAAGTTCGTGCTTTTTTTGCATATTTTTTTTGTTGGTATTTATTTGTTGAAGAAATATTATTTGACATATTAAGTTGATATAAAGGCTCTTTAATCATTTTTACTTTTTCACCATTTTTTATTAAATCAATGAAAAGCTTATAGTCCTGTGCATAGTAAAAACTTTCATCATACTTTCCTATTTCAATTAACAATTTTTTTTGAATCATTAGAGTTCCATGTATAAAAGGATTTTTAAATTTTATTGAATATTTGTGAGGTAAATAATAACTTAAGTTAGGAATCAATATATTTTTATCAATAATTTTAGCTCTGGTTGTACAAATTTTATAATTTGAATTTTCCAAAAGAGCTATCTGTTTTTCAAATCTTGTATTTTCTGATAAATCGTCAGAATCCTGTCTTGCAATGTATTTGTATCTTGATTTATCGATTAAGCTGTTTAACGATTTGGTTAAACCAATATTATGTAAATTGGTAAAGTGTTTTATACGTTGATCTAAATCAACATATTTTTTTATTATTTTTGATGAATTATCATTTGAAGCATCATCAACAATAAGAAATTCAAAATCTTTATAGGTTTGAGATAAAATACTTTCGATTGATTCAGATAAAGTTTTCTCAGAATTCCTAGTTGACATTATTACGGATATCATATTGGTAAGTTGTCAAAAAATATTTTATCGAATTCTCTTAGAAATTTTTTATCACTTAAATTTTGTTTCACGAAATTGTAAACGTTTTCACTTTGAATTTCAACAAAATTGTTATCATGCAACATTTGTATTTTATCTACAAGTGTCTTGTAATCGTACTGAACAAATGAAAGCGGGTAGTCATTTGGAAAGAATTCAGTCATTCCCCCAAAATTAGGAAAAATTGAAGCAACTCCAAGACTTGAAGCTTCAGAAAGCAACCTTGGTTGAACCTCAAACATTTTTGTTGCAGTTATAACAGCTTTTGAATTTTGAATTATTTCTAAAGTTTCTTTATTTGACTTTACATTTAAGAATTCAATATTTTTACTTTTGTAAGTATCTTCTAGAATTTCTTTTATAGGTCCTGTACCAATTATTTTTAATTTTAAATTTTTAGTCTCTGCCAATAACCATGAATCAAGTAATTCTCTTAAGCCTTTTGAATCACTGATTAAACCAGCGTAAACTACATCGTTTTTATTTGATTTATCAAAAGAAATGTTTTTTTCAAAATTTATAATTGGATTGCTAAGAATTGTAGTAGGTGTTTGAATATTAATTTTTTTTAAAAATTTTTTTTGAAAATTGTTCAATACAATTAACGTAATTTTTTTATTCTTTAAAATTTTAAAATATTTTTTCCCATAAATAATTAGTGCAATAGATTTTATATAACTTTCTTGAAAATATTTGTTAATAAATTTGTTATTTAATTTATTTAATCCACATTTTTTGCAAAATATATTATCTTGAAGATGATTTTTAATCAAAAAGTTCTTACTGCAGTCAAATCTATAATTATGCAGCTTAAGAAAAATATCAATATTGTTTTTTTCAAGTATATTAAATAATCCAAGATTAGCTCTATACCAAGTATTGTGAATATAGGCTACGTCAGGATTAAATGTTTCAATTATTTTTTTAAGCCTAAGATTTGAAGATGGATTAATTGCAAAAATAAAACTAAATAATGTAGAAAAATTTAGATTTGCATTATTGTCAAACTCCAAATATTCAACTAAATACTTTGTTTTTAAAAGTTTTAATTCCTCAACTATATTTGAATCTTCGCCACCGAAGTTTTTGTACTTTGTGTTTATAACTAGTACTTTTTTTTTATTGTAAACTAGCTTATTATCATCAACCACGATAATTAATATAGTAATTAGATATTTTCATATAAATTTGATTTATTTATAAATTTAAAATAGTTGAATATAATATTTTTATTAAAGTAAATAAAAACTATCTTAACTTTATTGGGACAGCTTCAGTTGTAATCCTTTTGATTAATTATACATTTTTTCAATACTGGGCAATTATATTTCTAATTCCTCTTACCTTAAAACAAAAGGAATTTCCTAAATCGTTTAATATTATTTTTTTATTAAGTCCGTTTATTTTTTACATAAAAAAATTGCTATCTGGAATTACAAATAGTCAAGCTTTTTGGAACCAAACAACAATTAAGGAATTCACATCTATCTTTCCTGATATGACTGCAACATTAGTTCAATTAGATTGCCAGTTCAATTTGGCCAAAGAATCCAAGCTTAATGCAGAAAATTTAAATACAGGTTGCATATTTAATGAGGTAAGGTACGGACCATTATTTCACTCTTTACAATTAAATTTAAACTTAGATTTCCTCTATTTTTTTTACATATTATTATATTTTTTTGCTTTTTACTTTATGTTCCTATATTTTAAAAAAGAAGAATCAGTTGACCCCTTACTTTTTGGGTTAATTTTTCTAAGTCCATCATTTAATCTAACCCTTAACCAATTGAATATTGATCTATTGATAGTTATTTTTATATATCTACTATTTAAAAGCTCGGACAAATATTTTTATTTTAAAAGTTTTTTTGTGTTTATTTTGTGTTTAATAAAACAACACCCTGTTGGGTTTTTAATTGGTTTGATATTTGTAGCTAAGGAAAAAAGAAAGACTATATATTTATATTTTCTGTTAACAAATTTTGTATTAATTAATCTTTATTTTCTTCTAAATGACTCAAATTATTTTACAGGACAACCAAGACCTAGCTCTAGTCGTAATTCAAATGGGATATTAAGTATAAGTGAAAATATATGGATCAATTCTTTTGAAAAAGCAGTGGGTTATAGATTGGTTCTAGTTATTTACATATGTTTTGCAATATTAATTATTGGTATCTTAAAATATTATTCAAAATATCTAAACAGAAATTTAAAAAATTTACAGTTAAATGATTTTCAAGTTGCTTCAATCACTTGGTTTATTTTTGCTGGGATTTATGCAAACTATGATTATAGATTGATAATAGGTTTCTTATTTATTATCTTCTTTAAAGATCCGAGATTTAAATTTTTCTTCTTAATGCTTTTATATCTATCGCCTTATACAGAATTTAATTTTGAAATTTTCAATTTGTCTCAGACAATATTTAAATATTTTATTTTTTTGGGTGTGCTTTTATTCTTGATAAGATACCTAATTAATTATTTTGATAGTCATAAAAATATTTTTTTCAGGACTTTGTATAAATTACTAAAATAATTATTTTTCATAGTTACGACCATCGCCATGAAGGCCGTCAAAATAGACCAAAGGTTTATCTATATACAAACTTTTAGTTAATTTTTGAAGATTTTTCCAACAGTCATAATCAGCCCATCTTCGAAGGTTTTGGAAACCACCGATAGACAACAGTAAATTTTTCTCGACAATTACACTTGATGTAATGAAACAATTATGAATTTCAGTGAACTTAAAATCCCATATTTCAGGTAACTTGTTTCTTTTTATATATCCAGAATTTTTATAAATATGTTTAAGATCTTTTATATATTTTTCTTTATTGTAAAGTTCATATTTATTTGATGCTTTGTAAATGCCTTCTCCATAGAAACCTTCAGTAGATGAGAGTTTAAATCCTTTGGAAAGCATTTCTTTAATTTGAATTTTTAATTTGTTAGGTAACCATACATCATCATCGTCTAAAAATGCTATATATTCACCTTTTGCTTCATTAACTCCAAAGTTTCTTATAGAACCTGGTCCAAATCCATAGATTTTTTTCTGATTTTGATCTAAATTTATTAGTTTGACATTATTTTGGAACTTATAGGTAAAGTACTCCTCTTCTTCAGATCCATCATTGATAATAATTATTTCAAGATTTTCATAGCCTTGTAAATTTATACTCTCAATAGAATTTAACAAATATTTAAAACGGTTGTATGAAGGAATAACGACAGATAAAAAAGGAAATTGCATTATTAAATATTTTATAATAATTAGACTAATTTTGTAAAAATAAAATAAATTATATGAAAAAATTCTTTCTTACATACGGCGATAAAAAATTTAATATATCTAAAAAACATCTACTAAACCTAGCAAAAAAGAGTTCACTTTTTGACTATACAATATCTTTGGGTCCAGAAAATTTAAATCCTAAATTTGTAGAAAAGTTTCAACCAATATTTAAAGTAGAAAAAGGTGGAGGTTACTGGATATGGAAACATCATATTATTGAAAATCAACTAAATGAAATGTCAAAAAACGATATCTTAATTTATTGTGATGCTGGAGCAAGTTTAAATTTACAAGATAGTGCCTTAAAAAGATTCCACGAATATATAGAAATTCTAACATCATCACAATTTGGAAACTTAAGAATGGAATGTGAAAAACAATATTTAGAACAATCGTATACATTCAGTGAAATATTTAATTATTTTGAAATAGATCCTTTTTCAGATATAGGTGAATCTACACAACTTCAAGCAGGTCATATGTTCTTCAAAAAGAATGAACATACAAAAGAATTTATAAATATTTACAAAGATTTACTTGACCATGATATGTATTTAATAACAGATAAATATAGTAAGAATAATCAAGTAAAGAACTTTGTTTCAAACAGACACGATCAAAGTATTTTTAGCATGATAAGTAAAGTTTATGGTTCAGAAATAATTGAAAATGAAACTGAGTTTAGTAATAGAAAGCACGAACAATATGACTATCCATTCCTTAGTGTAAGAAGATACAATCATGGACCAAAAGATAAGATTAAATATTTTTTATTTAAAAAGTATATGATGAATAAAACTCATTACTTTTGATATCAAATATCGTCTTCCAAATAAATAGGTCTATTTTTTACTTCTTCAATTAGCACACCAAGATAGCTGCTTATGATACCTAAAAATAAAAGAATAAACACATTAATAATTATTAAAAGTGTTAGCCTTGGCTCTATCTCAATTAGTAAGTTCCCTGTCACAAGAAAATAGATTAGTGTATAAATTATAAAAATTGCACTTATTACAAATATTGAAATGCTAAATATAGGAATTACAAATAACACACGAGTAGAAATGGAAATTGGCAGCTTGAAGTATTTAAAAATAGTTGGAAGATTAATTTTTGATTTCCCATAAAGTCTTTTATCTTTTGTTGCGTCAATAATTTTATACTTGAAACCTGGCCAAATTAATATTCCACGCAATAGATATACGGATTCATCAATACTTGTTATGAAATCTAGAACCCGACGAGAAATTAACCTAAAGTCACTGACTCCTTTGATTATCAGATTGCTGGAGGCATAGTTTGCCCATTTATAGTAGAAATAACTTCCTAGTTTTCTAAAAAGATTTTCTCTATTTTGAAAGGAATATCTGACTATGACATGTTCGAAACCATTACCCCATTCATTGACAAGATTGATTATTATTTCTGGATTATCTTGTAAGTCTCCGTGTATTAATATGGCTGCATCTCCTTTTGCTTTATCAATACCGGCTTTAAGTGCTCCATCTATTCCAAAGTTTCTTATAAGTTTTATTAATGTTACATTTTTATTTTTATTTTCGTATTCGGAGATTTTTTCAAATGTTGTGTCTGAAGATCCATTATCAACAAAAATATAATTTAGTTTTAAAGCTTCATCTAATTCGATTTTCTTCCTTACTAAATCTAACGATTGAACAAATTTCTCAAAAACATCCTCTTCGTTAAAAAAGGGAACGATGATATCAATTGTTTTAATCATAAATACTTATCCCCAAGGTGCTTTATTATTTTCCCACATTTTATTTAATTCTAGATACTCTCTATAGGTATCCATTGGTCTAAAAAAGCCTTCATGTTTATATGCAAAAATTTCTTTGTCTTTTGCTAATTTTTTAAGTGGCTCATTCTCAAATGGTATATCTTCATCTATATAATTGAATACATTTGGACTTAACAACATATACCCCATGTTTACATATGAATCTAAAATAGGTTTTTCAATGAATGATGTTACCTCTCCATTATCCTTGAATTTAACTAGACCAAATCTTGAAACTGGCTTGTTTACAGATATAGTTGCTGTTTTATTATGAGTTTTGTGTAAATCTATTATTTTCGAAATATTAATATCTGATAAGCCGTCACCATAAGTCATAAAAAAATCCTCATTTATATATTCTGCAATCTTTGAAATTCTACCCCCTGTGTTGGTTTCCAAACCAGTAGAAATTACATTTACGTTCGATATTCTATTTTTTTTAAAATAATCAAAAATAACTTCTTCTTTATAACCGGAACAAATGTAAAAAGTAAAATCTTGGAACTTTTTAAAATGATTAATTATATGGACTAAAACGGGAATATTCCCTATTTCGACCATTGGCTTTGGCAGTGAAGATGTATTTTCGCGCATTCTAGTACCTTTACCACCGGCTAAAATTACAACTTTTTTAATGTTCATTTGATAAGTATATAATACGATTGTGCTGAAAAAAAATACTTTAGTTATTACAGGTATTACGGGATTTATTGGTAAAAGTATCTTAAAAAACAAAGACTTCGTGGACAATTTTACAATTTATGGTTTGAGTCGTTCAGGATATTTCAAATTAGAAAATTCTTTAATAGAGATTGATGAAAAAACTTTTTTAGAAAGTATTAAACAACCTAAAGGTATATGCGTTTTACATTTAGCTACTTACTATAGTCTTGACGAAGCCGATAAAGACGAAATTATTCACTCAAATTATAATTTTGGATTAAGATTTTTTAACCTTCTTTTAGAAAATGACATAGTAATTACTACTATTTTGTATACAAACACTATGTTTTCATTTTTTGATGATAATAAAATAAGAAGGTCAACTTATGTGCTCACCAAAAACAAATTTTCCAAATATTTGACTTCTTTATCAGAAAAAGAAGGTATTAATTTTATAGAAATTTACTTAAACAATACTTTTGGCCCTAATGACACAAGAAAAAAAATAATACCCTTAATTTTTGATTCCCTATTAAATAAAAAAAGATTTGAAATCAAAAATCCTGAAAAATTTATCAGTTTAATCCCTATAGATAAAATTTTAGAAATTTTTATTAAGCTCCTAAATAAAAAAGAAAATTATAAAGGAGTAGTTTATTCATCATTAGAATATGAGCTTGGTAGTTTAAATTCTTATATTTTCAAATCATTTAATAATAAAAAAATCGAGAAAATAAAGTCAATTAAATTTATTGAATTAAATGATGTTCCTAAAAATATCGAATTAATTATCATAGATTATGAGCTTGAGATTGAGCTAGAAAAATTGCTTTCTGAATTAAGATAAGATAATGAAAAAAATATTAGTCACTGGTGGCTTAGGTTATATTGGGACTCAGTTCCTAGATTCGTTTAGTGACGATTTAGATATCCTTGTTTACGATACAAATTTTTATTCAAATTCAGGTTCTAAAACAAATGTAATAATCAGTGACATAAGAGATTTCAAGGATGAATATCTAGATAATATTGAAGTAGTAGTTCATATGTCAGAACTCTCAAACGATCCATTAGGTGAATTTAATTCACAGCTAACAAAGGACATTAATCATAATTCTACAAAAATTCTGTTAGAAAAATGTAATAACTCTCTTGTCGAAAAATTTATTTATATGTCATCAGCAAGTGTTTATGGTTTCAATGAAAACAGATTAAATGAATCATCTGACACAAATCCATTAACTCAATATGCTATTTCAAAAGTCGATAATGAAAATTATATTTTAAATAATGATTTTAATTTTGAAACTATTATTTTAAGAAATTCTACAGTATTTGGTTACTCAAATAATTTAAGACTTGATTTAGTTGTTAATGATTTAACTTACAGTGCATTAGTAGATAATGAAATTAAATTGATCTCAGATGGAAGTCCTAAACGTCCTTTTGTGCATGTTAAGGATTTATGTAACTTGATTAAAAATATAATTAATAATGATAAAAATTTTGACAAGGAAATAATAAATGTGGGTTCAAATGATCTAAATTATTCAATTAGAGAAATAGCTGAAATTGTCGCAGAATTGACAGATGTAGATAATTTAATCATTGGAGAAAAAGATTTAGATCAAAGATCTTATTTTTTAGATTTTACGAAACTTGAAACTTTAATCACTGATTTTGAAATCATTTTTGACATGAAAACAGGGATAAAAGATTTAATTTCAAATCTTTACAGATATAAATTAAGTGGTAACGAAAAAAGGCTCGAAAAATTAAACAGTTTAATTAAATCAGGAAAACTCGATAAAAATTTAATCTGGACTTAAGAGTGCTCTTTTAAAAATTCAGTGAAAACTTCTTTTATATATTCAATCATTTGGTCGTTTATGCCGGGATAAACACCTATCCAAAAAGTATCATTCATAACTTTGTCTGAGTTATTTAAGTCTCCAGAGGTTATGAACTTTTTATCTTTGTATGCTGGTTGTTTTATCAAATTTCCACCAAACATTAATCTTGTATCAATCCTTTTTTCATTTAAATAGCGTATAAGCATGTCTCTGTTAAAAGAAACATCATCTTGGAGTGATATAGCATAACCAAACCAGCTAGGGTCAGACCCTGGTGTTGGTTTATGTGAAATAAAATACTTATCATTATCTTCTATAAAAGTGTTTATTTTTTTCCAATTATCTTTTCTTGCTTCAATGAAACTTGGTAACTTTTCCATTTGTGCAACACCAATTGAAGCTTGTAAGTCAGTTGCCTTCAAATTATATCCAATATTTGAATAAGTAAATTTATGATCATAACCGTATGGTAATTCTCCAAGTTGCCAATCAAATCTTTTATTGCATGTATCGTCATGTCCACTCTTACACCAACAATCTCTGCCCCAATCTCTAAAGGAATCAATTGAAAGTTTAAGAGATGTTTTATTTGTCATAACTGCTCCACCCTCTCCCATTGTTATGTGATGAGCTGGATAGAAACTTAATGTAGAGATATCACCAAATGTTCCAGTCAATTGACCGTTTAATTTTGAACCAAGAGCGTCACAATTGTCTTCAATAATCCAGATATTTTTATCATTTGCAAAGTCAATTATTTTATCCATTTCTATAGGATTACCTAAGGTGTGTGCCATAAATATACATTTTGTATCCTCAGTATAAGAATCGATAATATCTTTAGCCGTTGGGTTGTAAGTCCCTATCTCGCAATCTACGAAAATTGGGATTAGATTATTTTGAAATATTGGATTTACAGTAGTAGGAAATCCAACTGCAGATGTAAGAACATGGTCGCCCTTATTTAATTTATTTTTTATTTTTTCACTAGTTAATGAACTTAAAGCTACTAGATTGGCAGAAGATCCACTGTTAACTATCCTTATATGTTTAAGACCAATAAAATTACTCATTAATTCAGAAAATTTTTCTGAGTATTCACCATCAGTTAGCCAAAAGTCTAAACTTGCACTTACCAATATTTTGATTTCATTTTCGTCAAATACTCTTCCATTTACAGGTATGCGAGATATTCCAGGAATGAATTCTGGTCTAAGATGTTTTTGTTGGTAAACCTCGTTGATTATTGGTTCTAATTGTTTATATTCTTCAGATAAATAATTTCCATTATCCATTTTTTAATTATAGTTCAGGGTTAAATGTAACAATACTCTCTAAAGAGGCGTCTCTCTTTGACAAAATTGGACTTTCTATTTCCCAGTCGACATCCAACGATAGTGGATTTATTCCACCCTCACTTTCCGAATTATATTGACCAGATTGACAATACAGAACAGTTGCATATTCAGATAATATACTGAAACCATGGCCGAAGCCGTAAGGCACAAATAAACCGCTGTTTTTATTAAGTTTAATTGTCTCAAAATCCAGATATGTTGAACTTTTTTTTCGTAAATCAATTACTAAATCTTTTATTTCACCTTCAATACAAATTACGAACTTATCTAGGCCATGCGGTTTATGTTGATAGTGTATCCCTCTAATAACATTTTTTCTTGAAGTGGAATGATATATCTCATCAAAGCTTATATCTTTATCAAAAAAGTTATCTCTAGAAAAAGTTTTAACAAAGTAACCTCTTTCGTCATTTTTTTGATCAAAATCGTAGTACTTAATTTCTGGAAACTTTTCAAAAACATCATTATTTATTTTCATCTCAATACTTCAAGTATATATTTATTAAAATAAATTTATGAATCTTCTTATAAGTTATATTTTTCTTGGATTTATATACGATAAATTTGAAAAAATATTTTCTGATTCAAACAAACAAAAATTATTAAAATATTTTTTTTATTTATTAGTAATTTTTTCTATTTTTTTACTTTTTATAAATCCAGCGTCATCGAGTAATAGTTTTGATTGCAAGACAGACATACATGACTACAAAGTAAATAACGTGGACATGAATAGTTCTAAAGTGTTAATAAAATCAGTGAGCATTTTTCCTGAAATAAGTAATTTTAACTGTTTCGGAAAAGTTTCTGAAATATCTGAAACAGATGAACTTAAAATATATGTTGTAGTTACATCAAAATTATTTTTAAATTCATTCAACATAATTTTTGGAGTTTTGTTTGGGTTAAATATTTTTTATTCAAATAGTAGAAAATTTCAAATTATTATTTGTACTTTATATTTAGCAATTGACTATTTTATAAATATTTATTTTTTTCAAATTCAAATAAACTATTTTTATTTATTAATAAAAATATTATTAATTTTTCTTTTAAAGTTTGTCATTTTTGATAAAGAACTATTGAAAACAAAGTATGAGTTTTTGATTATTTTCACCATCGCATTTATCTATATCAATCCTGTAAATTTAAATATTCATCCAGATAGTCTGTATTATCTTGGCTATGCTGTTCGAGGAAATACACCTTACTCAGCTTTCTTTGGTAATGAACATTTATTTCTTTATTCACTCTTAGTTAATGGGCTTTATTCAATAGTTGGAATTTATGCAGTTCCGATATTAAAAATTTTACTTTGTCTATGGTTAGCCTTTTTAGTAATTAAATTTTCAGATCTATACGAGATCAAATCATACTTTAGATATTCGTTAATAATTTTATTATTAACTTTTCAGAGTTTTGCAGGAGGAGATCAGTTTTGGGGTAGTTTTGTTCCAAAAAACTTTGGATACTTGTTCTCAATTACCGGTATATATTTTTTATTAAATAAAAAATATATTATCGCATCATTTATGTTTAGCCTTTCTGCTTATTTTCAATTGGCAGCTTTTGTTGTATGGCTTCCTTTTATTGGTATTCTTTATTTAAAAAATACAAATGTAAAAACCATATTCAAAACATCTGTACTTGTTGTTTTTTTTACAAGCCCACTACTTTACACACTCTTAGTAAATAACTATATAAACATCACTGAACAAAAAATTAAAATTTCTTCATTGGAATACATAATTACAAAGTATATGCGTAATCATGTTTATCCATTTGTCTTTGAAGACAACAAGTTCAAAAATATAAATCCTGACTGGAATGATGACTTTCTAAATATTGGGCTTTTTTTCTTATTATTGCTAATTATTTCTTTCCTATTTAGATTTGAAAAAAATACTCAACTTCTTATGGTTCAAATATCTGCAGGAATATTGCTTACTTACTTAATTTTAAATTTCATTTTTCCAGTAAATTCGTTTATTCTTTTACAGCCTTATAAAATAATTACACTAATTGCTCTTCTTTTAAATTTATTTTTAATTAGTGAAATAAATAAACGAAATTTTAAAAGTGGTTTTGTATTGTTTATAATCTTAATTTCTCTATTTGGCTTTAATAATAAGATATACGATTTTTCATCAAATAATATCAAAGATCAAAATTTTAACTCTTCCGTTGTGTTGCAAAATATGATAATAGATACAAGTACCTCAGTTATCGTTTTGCCTCTTTACGATAATGGAAGCGTACAAAGTGAGTTGCTTGATTTAGAAATTATGCTTGGCATAGACTCCTACGTATCTTTTAAATATTTTCCACAAACAATAAAAGACACTGCTCAATGGATTGAGAGAATAGATTTAATAAAGCGTTTTTATGATGGTGAGTGTCAAGTTTTAAGCTTTTTGGATGATTTTATTTTTATTTATGATCAGGATACGCATCCATGTGGAAAATTTTTATCAAAAGAAAATTCTAATAATATATTCAAATTTAATTATTAATTATTTTTTATAAATAAAGTAATTGGATTAGTTTTATCAATATGTATATCTTTATTAATAATTTCAAAGCCTGTATCTTCACAAGCTTTTACAAAATTTTCAATACCTATCCAGTACCATCTTCCTTCGGAAGGATCTCCATCACGATCTAGTAATGCATCCGAAATAAGTTTTTTATTCGAAATTTTGTGAATAATTTTTTTGTTGGGTAAGTACCTTTCTAAATGATATCTATTTTCTGGTTCACTGTTTATATATTTATTTGGATCAGCATACATTATAAGAAGCTCTGCTCCTTGTTTACATTTTTTATGCAAGGATGATAAATAACTTTTAACACCAGAAAAAGAAATGTGACAAAAGACATCGTAGCTAAATACAAAATCTAAACTATTATCTTCTATAAAATTAAGATTAAAATCATTCACTTCTTCGTAATGAATTACTGATTTAGTAGATTCGCCTAAATAATCCCAAAACTTATTATGCTCTTCAGACAAAACATCAATACAGTATATTTTTTCATAGATATTTAAGTCGTGAATAAATTTACTCCATTGACCCCCACCACAACCAATTTCAAGTAATTTATGACCTTTTAAATTTTTTGAAAGGTAATTTTCCAAGCCTTTTTGATTGCGTTTTTTTGAGTATCCCGTGAAATATCCACCATCCCAAATGTTTTTAAAGCTTTCGATTTCTCGTTTAAGTTTATTTTCTTCCATTAATAAAAAATCTTAGAGTTAAAAAAAAATTAACTAATTAATTTACTTTTAATCAATACCCTTTTAAAAGTAAGTAAAATTATGTAAATTAATAAAAGGCCATATGAAAAAGCTGCTATCAGAAAATATTTTGGTTCTCTTAACTGCGCCTGTCTTAATTAACTATTTGTTTAATTTGTATCAAGGTCAAAATAATCTGATATTTTTTTATATTGATAACAAATTCCACTTTTTCTCATTAATTCTTTCTAGTGCTTTTTTCTATTTTATATCTAAAGAGATAAAAGTTATATTTAAAATTAATTCTTTGTGTTTGGCTCTCTCCTATTTCCTGACAAGTTTTTTTTTAATAGATTTTCTATTTATGTTCGTTAATAATTTTATTGATTTAGGTAGAACTGAAAGCCATAATTTTGTTTTACTGTCCTGGTTGTTTCTTCTAATCTATAAAAAAATACGTTTTAATAGTGCTTTTTTTCTCATAATTTCATATTCAGTTTTAGTTGTGTCAAATAATTATTTTTATGAGAAAATTAAATTTCTTGGAAACTACATAGAGCTCAATACAGATGTAAATTATCAATGGTTTGAATTGTCAGAAAAGCTATATTCACAAGGTTTATTTGAAGCTTTTACTAATAATGTAATTGAGGGACAAGGATTATATTTAAGCTACATCCAATCACTGATATTTAAACTAAATTTTCCATTAAATGATTTTGAATTTATCAGGGTCAACTCAGGTATATTTTTGATCTTTGCTTTTTTTATTTTCTTTGACTTAAAAATTAACAGGAAAAATAAATATTTAATTTCAATATTGTTCTTTACAGTTATTTTAAATAGTGATTGGCTTTCTTATCTATTTATTGACTCCTTAATGCTTGAAGGAATTGCTAGTTTTACTATTTGTTCATTCTTAATAAATTTTAAAAAATACGAAAATAAAAATATAAAATTAAGATCTTTTATTTATTTTCTATTCTTCGGATGCCTTCTAATGAGTAAACAATTTATATCTACCATTGCATTTTTATTTATAATTTATTCCCTTTTTGTAAACAGAAATATCAACTCGTTAGCTTCATTTTTTATTTATTTTTTAAACAGATTTTATTTAAATTATTTTGTTGGAGAGAGTTCATCGTTTGAATATTTAGATGGAAGAAATGTTACTGATTTATTGTTTGATCTAATTACTCTTAATAATTTAGATTTTTCAGTTATCAAAAATATAATTGATGAATTATTAAAAGATAGGATTGTTAGTTTTCTGTTTATAGTTTTTATATTGTTAAATCTCATAAATATTTATCAGAAGGATAAATCAGATATGGAATATTTTTATGTTGTTTTGCTTAATTTAATTTTTATAAATATCTTATATATTTCATGGTGGAAAAATATTGAAATACAGTCATCTTATAGATATTTTTTGAATTTTTTACATGTTCTTTTTGTTTCAATTGCTGTAAAGAGTAATAACTTACCAAAATAGAAAAATTATTTTCTATATTTTAAAATTTTAAGAAATATTGAAACTGCATCTTTAAATTTGATTTTTTTTCCATTTCTATATGTCCTTGCCTCATAGCTAATAGGTACTTCATGAATTTTATGATTTAGTTTTAAAAATTTTGATAAGACCTCAACTTCAATTTCAAACTCGTTTTCTTGCAAATCTAATGCTCTTAAAGTATCTGACTTAATTAACCAATAACAACTGGCTATATCACTAATTTTATAATTATTTAAAAATGAAAAAAATGAAGAAAATAATTTATTACCAAAATATGTCCAAAAATAAATGTTCTTCCTTTTCTTATCTCCTATTGTTCGTGAGCCTAAAACTAAGGAGTTGGGCTCTTTTTGTATAAGCTGATACATTTCTTTAACATCAAAAGGAAAATATTCTAAGTCAGCATCATGTATGAAAACATATTCAGTTTTTATAGAGTTAAGCCCATGTCTGACAGCTCCTCCCTTTCCTGTATTTTCACTATTTTTTAATACTTCAATGTGATTAAATCGTTTACTTAAGTCATTCGCAATATCAAAACTCTTGTCATTTGAACAGTCATCGACCAATATTATTTGATTTATTATTTTTACTTCAATAAGACGAAGAATAGATTCCTCCAAAAAATTTTCTTCATTATAAAAAGGAACTATTACACCTAAAGTTTGTTTGTTTGGCATTAAAAGAATTATAAACAAAAAAGTTAATATATAATTCAATTGTGAATGCAGTATTTCTAGTCTTTGATAACAAATTTAGTAAATTTTTCTTGAAAACATACTTGAGATTAAGAACAGTAGGTAACTTTAAAGATCATATAGTCGTTATATCTAATGAGCATTTGAAATCTGTCATAATCAAGATTATTAAATTGTTTGATAAGAAAGTTAGCGTTTACAATTTTACTGAGTTTGAATTTGATAGCCATATAGTCAATGAATTATCAAAATTAAAAGACACAAGGTTTACAACTAAAAAATTTCAGTTTCATAAGTTAAATATCTTTAGGCCTGAATTAAAAAAATTTTCAAAAATATTTTATATGGATATAAACATGAGAATTAACTCCGACATTAATCCATTTTTTGAATTAATTAAAGAAAATCAACTTATAGCCTCTTATGATGGTGATGAAGATTTCAAAAGATCTTTAAAATCACAATTTGACAATACACATAATGATTTTTCAGAGCTCCAGTCAAATTATAATCTGGAGATTAGTGATTATTTTCAATCAGGACTTCTATTATTTGATTCATCGATAATAGAGATTGATACCATTGAGAATATCTTTAATTTAATTAAGAAATACCCAATTTCCATAACAAATGAACAAGCCTACTTAAACTTGTATTTTCTGTACCAAAATCCAATATTTGTTCCTCTTCAAAGTTTTAAGAATCAATATTTTTATACATTTTGGCATCATAAAAAAAATAAATATATTATTACTAAACGCGAAATTGATTACAGGTATTATTTACAAAGAGATATGTCACCAGATAAATAAAGTCAATAAAAATACTTAAAAAAATCGTGTTAATATTCATATATTATTGTGAATAATTCTCAAACAATTTATACATTGAAAGATTTTGATACAAAGGAATTCATTTTGTATCATCACCTAGGACTTGGCGATCACATCATTTGTAATGGACTTGTAAACTATATATCCTTAAAAAAGGATAAAATATTTTTACCTGTAAATGAAATATTTCATGATCAAATTTCGTATTTATACAGTCATAATAAAAAAATAACAATTTTGCCGTTTTTCGTAAAAGAAGTAAATGATGTATCAAATTTAATAACAGAATATTCTAAAGATCACAATTTACCAATTTTAAAAGTTGGATTTGAATCAAGAATTAATCAAAAAATACCTTTTTACAAGTCTTTCTACAAACAACTGGGATTGAAATACAACATCTCGTATAAATACTTCAACTGTCCAACTAATGAAGAAAAAGAGTCACTCCTTTATTCTGAATTACTCAATCAATTTGAGGTAAAAAATGAAAATTATATATTAGTCCACGATGAGGCCTCTGATGAAAGTTATAATTTAAACATTCAATCTAAATTAAAAAAAATAAGTTTATCTAATAAATACGATATTTTTAATAATATATTCTTTTATAGAAAGTTAATTATGGAAGCTTCAGAGATACATTGTGTAAATAGCAGCTTTGCACACCTTCTGGATAGGTTTGAAACAAATGGAAATCGAATTTACCATGACATTAGAGGGGGAAGGTTAAAATTTAAAAAGAAATGGAGTTACATTGAGTACCGAAATTAATATCGAAATTTCCTGTGGAGAATTGATTGATAAATTAACCATTCTTGCAATAAAATTAGAAAAAATAAAAGATGATGAAAAATTATCAAATGTTAAACATGAGTATGAAATACTAAAAAATATTTCCAATAATTTAAGAAATATTGATCATAAGATGTTTGATAGTTTTTATGATGAATTAAAAACAATAAATGAAGATCTTTGGTCAATAGAAGATAATATAAGAAAACATGAAAAAGAAAAAAATTTTGAAAAATCATTCATAGAACTTGCAAGATCTGTGTATAAAACAAATGACAAAAGATTTGAAACAAAGAATAATATTAATTCTTATTTTTCTTCCGGAATTAAGGAAGAAAAAGATTATGAGGAATATTAAAAAGAACTAGCTGATTAGCTTCATATGCGACTTCTCTTTGTTAATACTTAAAATATTTAAGGTTAAATTTTGTATTTAAATTATTTAATTTTTGTTTTAACATCTTAAATATTTTTTTTGGCAATATGAATTTTATAAAATTTTTCATTATTGAATAAAGCTTCCAGATTGGATATTGAATATAAAAAAGTTTTGAAACCTGAAATAAATATTTAAATAAAAAATTAGTAAACTTTGATATTTTTACTTCATTTATGATTCTATCAAGATATTTTATGACATAATATTCTAAAAACCTTGGGTAACCATAGTGATTATCAATTCTGCATCTATAGTGATACTTGCTTATATCTACATTTAAATTAAAAATATTTCCTTCGATATCATATCTTTGACCTTCTACAGGATTTATTTCTAATTCGCCTAATAGTTTACCAATTCCGACATCATCCCAAAGTTCAAAATCAATTTTGTCTTTATTTTTTACAATATTTTGAATTGTACCTTTACTGAATAAAATACCTGCTCCACTCACAAATGTTTGTTTGTTTTTTTCCAGATCGTATGTTTCCATTATTTTTCCACAATATAAATCCTTGATATCAGTAAATTTATCGACTATGAAGTCATTTAATTTTTTTAAATTAACATATGATGTAGTAGTTGTTCTAAACAAATATTCAAATTCAAAATTTTTTAAAACATATTCAAAAGCTAAAAGATTTTTTTTACTAATATCCCTTGTAGACTTACCCACTTTAAGAATGATTTCGTTATTTTTATTAATGAAAGTTTCAGTACCTGATTTATAAAAAAACACATTTATGTTGTCTGGGCAATTTTGTATCCAAGTTTTTTTAATGATTTTTTTGTTTCTTTTTGATGGATAGGTATCAGATGAAACTACTAATACCAATATTCTTGGTTCCATCTAAGATTTACCTTGATCATATATTCTATATTGATAATCAACTATAAAATTGTTTGTTTTTTTCATATAGTGTTTTTTTAAATTTAGATAATTATTATATTACCTAATGATCCTTTATCTCTAAAAAGGTAGTCAACCTTGTAATAGCTTGTGAAATTCCTAGTCTGATGATTTTTCCAAAGTCCAAAATAAGGTCTTTTTATATTTACGATTCCAGCAATTGCATCAATGCCTACACCAATATCAATAAATATTTTGTTATGATTTTTTTGTAGTTCAGGAATCAAATATAATTTACCTGTTCCGATGCCATATAAATAGATATCACATGGTGATTTATACATTGCTCTATTAATTTTTTTTAATGTTTGTTCACTTTTATCAATGATGTATTTTTGCGGAACACTAATATAGCTATAAAATTTCTCGATACCAAGATACTCTTTGTAAATATCATTTTTCATTAGTTTCTTTATTAAATTAATTTTTCTATTTCCACCTATAATTCCTATTTTGCATTTTAAATTTTTAAATAACCACCTATTTGCAATTAAGCCGTATGTATATTCGATTGGATAATCAAATTTAGAGTCTCCAAAGATTTCTTTATATCTTTTTACATGTGCCTTTTGAATCAGAGATTGACTGTAGTCAAATTTTTTTGTATTCATCAAATATTTATCCACCTCTACTGAGGAATAATCTTTTTTTAATATTCTGACACCCGGTCTAGCACTCCCAGATGGAATTTTTTTTAAAAAATTATACTCACCATCACCAAAACGTAAAAAACTCAGATTTTTTGGATTATTGCTTAGATTTACTAGTTTGTCTTTATAATCTTCAAGACCGGATTGAAATTGTGGATACAAGGAAGAATCATCATAGTCTATTGGGTGATTGATATATTCTGTATTTCTGATTTTATAAATATTGTTCATTGCTATTTTTTACTTGTTATGTAGAGCTTGTACATGTTAACGAATTGAAAATAATTAAGAAAAAATAAATTCTTATTAATGTTTATATATCTATCATACTTTCTAGATAAACCGTTTTGAGTTTGGATAATTTGAGTTAAAGGTTTAAAGACCATTTATAAATATTATAGGTAATTAATTATTTCAAAGTGGCCAAAGCCGGAATCGAACTGTTAATAATAATTTAATCCACTGTTTTCCATAGATGTAACGACGCAATTGATTTATATGGGGACCATTTGTTTGCGTATTTATCATACATTTCCCAACTACTATCTGGTTTTATCATTCCAGAATTATTCATTGCTAGCCTCAAACCAGCATCCTTTGACGAAAATATATCATATTTACCAATACAAAATATTTCAAACATATTTAATGACCATGGTCCTATACCAAACACTTTAAGTAGATTATTTGTTAAATCATTTTCACTCAACTGTGTAAGATCAACAAAATTTTTATTTATGTAAAGTTCAGAAATCTCTTTGATTGTCCTTGCTTTATTATTGCTTAAGCCCAAATTTTTAATTTGTTTTATGCTCAAATTTTGAAAATGCTTTTCATTTAGATATTCTGAGTTGAAGTTTTCTTTTATATTTTTAAAAATAGTGTCTGAAGCTTTTGTAGATATGAATTGAGAAATGACTATTCCTAAGAGAGTGTCAAATTGATTTTTTTTAATAGGCTTAAAAACAATATGCCCATTTTTATCGATAATTTTTTTTAATTTCTTATCTTTTTGACTTAAATATTCTTCTTTTTTTGAAAGTTTCAACGTTATTGAAATGGATGTTTAATATTTAAAATCTTAAAAACCCGAAATATTATAAATACAATTATTGCAAAAATAGCCCAACCCAAAACTGTAGTACCTAATCCTACACCTGCAGCGTTAGCACCGCCCAGGCCCGCTCCCAAAGATCCTGCACTCCAACTTATCGTTCTATATAGTTCAATTTTTTGTTTTTTGTCTAATCTGTTAAACCATTTACGCATAAAATTCTTAGTTATCTTTTAAACATTGTAACCCAGTGATGTTTAAATTTTCTATAAACTTTTATCACTATATAATTTTGAAATATCTCAAAGCCCGAATGGAAAAATAAATTATTGTAAAAAGTAAAAATACAGCAAAAATAATATCTCTAAGGCTTACGTCTGCAGGTAAATGAATGACACCATAACCTAAAGCAAGCACACTCCCTAAAGCTATTTGGATCCATTGTTTTCTTCTTTCATTCGGATCTTCTGTTTCTTTAAGTTTATTGAGATTTTGCTTGATATATGCAGCGATAAGTTGAAAAAAATTCAT
>CESW01079794.1_pt1 | contig 45111 bp, 45 predicted proteins | sample 531171 | NCBI WGS metagenome assembly CESW01 (sample SAMEA2621859, study PRJEB7988) | marine metagenome | biome: marine biome (ENVO:00000447); feature: surface water layer (ENVO:00002042); material: "saline water (ENVO:00002010), including plankton (ENVO:xxxxxxxx)" | depth 5 m
GCTCGAGCGTTATACTCAAGAATTTAAAAATTGTAAAGCAGTAAGAGGTCTAATTTTTACTACTTTTAGCGAGATAATCTTTATAAGTAATTTCAATAGCTTTCTTAATATCAGTTTTTGCTCTCCATCCATATTTCTTTGCTAAATTAACATCTAGGACTTTTCTTAAAGTTCCGTTGGGTTTTGTTTTATCAAATTTTATTTGAACTTTGCTTCCTGGATAAATTGTTCTTAATAGAAGATTTGCATATTCTTTAATAGTGTGGTCCTTTCCAGTGCCAATATTAATTAAAGTTTCTTTAATCTTTTTATTCATAAAAAAAACACAAGCTTCAGCGACATCATCTACAAAAATTAATTCTCTTTTTGGAGACCCGTCACCCCACAGAATTAGAGTATTTTTTTTATACTTTTTTATCGTATGAATCTTTTTTATTAATGATGGAAAAAAATGTGAGTTTAAACTATCATAATTATCATTTGGCCCAAAAGTATTTGTCGGCATTAAACATTTATAATTTGTTTTGTACTGAAAATTGTAACTTTCACACATCTTAATACCAGCAATTTTTGCAATTGCATAAGGTTCATTTGTCTTTTCTAAAACACCATTCAATAGATAGTCTTCTTTTATTGGTTGCTTACATAATTTTGGATATACGCAACTTGATCCAAGGAAAATCATATTCATAATTTTACATCTATAAGCTGCGTGAATAATATTATTTTGTATTGATAAATTACTATAAATAAATTCTGCTCTAAATTTATTATTTGAATAAATTCCTCCAACTTTTGCAGCTGCAATAAATATAAATTTTGGTTTCTTTTTTTTCAAAAAACTAAAAACTTTTGACTGATCAGTCAAATCTAATTTTGACTTTTCAATGATAATAATATTTTTATAACCTCTTTGTTTTAATTTTCTTACAATTGCACTTCCAACAAGGCCGTTATGGCCTGCAACAAAAATTTTAGATTTTTTGTCAATCATGAATTAATTTTTTTTAAATCAAAATTAACCATTTCTTTTACTAAAGTTTTAATTGAAGTTTTAGGTTTCCACTTAAGTTCTTTCCTAGCTTTTCTTGAGTTGCCAAGTAAAGTGTCTACTTCTAACGGCCGGAAATATTCTTTATCACATGCAACTATACAATTATTATTGCTGTCGTAACATTTTTCGTTAATTCCTTTGCCTCTCCATTTATATCTAATAGATAACTCTTGTAAAACTAAGTTTACAAACTGTTTAACTGTATATTGTTTTCCACTTGAAATCACATAATCACAGGGTTTCTTTTTTTGTAACATTTTCCACATTGCTTGAACGTAATCTTTAGCATGTCCCCAATCTCTTTTCGCATTTAAATTACCTAAATAAAGTATTTTTTGCCTTTTAAGTTTAATATTACATAATCCAAGAACAATCTTTCTAGTTACAAAAGTTTCTCCTCTAACTGGGCTTTCATGATTAAATAAAATTCCATTACAAGCAAAGATATTATAGGCCTCTCTATAATTTACCGTTATCCAATGAGCATAAACTTTAGCTACTCCGTAAGGACTTCTTGGATAAAAAGGAGTTTTTTCTGTTTGAGGAACTTCTCTTACTTTACCAAACATTTCTGAAGTACCTGCTTGATAAAATTTAGTTATTTTCTCATATCCATGGAATTTAATAGCTTCAAGAATTCTAAGAGCACCAATTGCATCGGCATTTGCTGTATACTCAGGGACTTCGAAAGATACTGAAACATGAGACTGGGCAGCTAGATTATAAATTTCACTCGGCTTTATCTTTTTGATTAAAGTTGACACAGAAATAGCATCTGTAATATCTCCATAATGAAGAAAAAAATTGCGTTTTTTTTCAAAGGGATCTTGATAAATATGATCAATTCTCCCTGTGTTAAAAGAAGATGATCTTCTCTTGACGCCATGAACAAGGTATCCTTTTTTGATAAGAAATTCAGATAGATATGATCCATCTTGACCAGTTACCCCAAAAATTAAGGCAATTTTATTTTTCATATTTTTTTATATCTTAAAATAAAGAGTTTAAAGTAAATAACTGTATAAATCGTTAAATTCAATAAAATTAAAATTGTTTGTATTTGAGTATTTTTAATATTATTCATCGAAATCAAAAATATGATAAGATTATAAGCATTTATTATATTAGCTGATAACAAATTGGCAGTGAAAATTTTAAAAGCATTTTTTTTTCTTAAAAAGTGAAAAAGTAACTGATGTAGATGATTTGAGTCTGGTTCTAGTGGAGATCTACTAAAAGTTTTTTTTCTTATCATCGAAAAAAGTAGTTCAAAAGATGGGTACCATAATAACAATATAATAGAAAAAGGTGAAATATGTCTATTTGAATTGTAGAGTTCTATTAAAAGAACAGCAAATATAAATCCGAGTAAATATGATCCAGAGTCACCTAAAAAAACCTTATTAAAAGAATTAAGTATAAAACATGTTAAAAGTACCGAGATTAAATTAAGTATTACAGTATTATCAATACTAATTACTCCATTGAAATTTAAATAAAATACTATCAATGATATAATCAAGTAATAACCAATACACAAAGTATTTAAACCATCAAAAAAGTTAGACCCATTTACTACTATAAGAATACAAAATAATACGAAAATGCTATTAAAAAAAGAATTTGATAAAAGCTGATCAAGTAAAAAAACTCTTGTATCATCAATCCTCATTTCAGTAAGATATACAAAAGTTATTATAAACAGTATTTGAAAAACTAACCTTAATTTAGCAGATTTTAAAAATTTCATATCAGAAAAAATTCCTAACAGAAAAATTATTGAAGAGAATAAAATAAAATACTTATCTAATTGATCAAATAAATATAAAAAACTTAAAAAAATTATAATGCCACCAGTTAAGGGTGTATTAATCTTAGATGCAAATTTTTGATGTTTATCTCCCGTATCACTAATTAAAAATTTTTTAACTAATAAATATTTATTTAAAATAACTAAACAAAAAGTAAGTAACAATAAATATGAAAAGTAAAATATCATTAAATCGTTTTATTGTTTTTTTTTAAGAAATTTATAGATAAAACAAATAAGGAAATTAGAGACTTTACAAGTCCATATTTCATATAAATTCTATAAACTCTATAGCCATCAATTATTTTTTGGAAAGATGAGGACGAAAGAGAATTATTAACTTTTCTCCAGTAAGTCAATTTTTTGTCCAATCCAAGCATTCTTATACCCTTTTGAGACAACTTTAACCAAAGCACGTAATCCTCTTTTGTTTTAAGATTTGGGAAATTTAATTCTATTTGATTAAATAGATTTTTTTTCATAATTACGGTTGATAAACCTATATCGCAAGATTTTACTAAATCAATAAATCTGATTTCTTTACCCGCATTTCTACTACCTATTACTTCCCCTTTTTTATTAATTATGTCATAAGAGGTATGACTGAAATCAACTTTTAAGTCATTCATAAAATTCAATTGGGTTTCTAATTTGGTCTTTCGCCAAATATCATCACAATCACAAAATGCTAAGTAATCACCTTTAGAAACTGCGACAGCTTTATTTCTTGAAGGACCAGCACCTAAGTTATGTTCATTTTTTATTATTTTTATCCTGCCATCTTTATCTTTTAATTTCTTCATTATTTTTGCACTTTCAGTGGTTCTTTCATCATCAACAATTATTATCTCAAAACTTTGAAAAGTTTGTTTTAATATTGACTCAATTGTTTCATAAATATATTCATCCTTTTTATAGTAGGGCATAATTATACTAACAATAAATTTGCTCATAAAATTAATCTAAATAATAAAATAACGATAATAGATAAAAAAAAGAAAAATAACTAAAAATTAATTTTAAGTTAAAATTTTTTTTAATAATGTTATAACTTATATAATCTGACTTTATTAATCCAAAAAAGATTAAAAAAAATAATGGATCTAAATATTTTTGGTATATTGTTAACATTGGTAAGGAGATTATGAGAGCAAATAATATCAAATAATTTGAGACTCTATCCTCTTTGAAAATAAAATCTAATATTAATAAAGAAATTAATGCTAAAAATAGCATAGGTAAAGTTTCATTGACACCAAAGAATCTAAAAAATTTTAAAAATACACCTCCTCCCTTTTGAGAGAAATAAACGAAATCAGTAATAAAAAAATAATCTATTAAACATATTATTAGAAAAGCAGATAAATAAATAAAAATTATTTTGGTTTTTTTTTTGTAATAATTTAAAACTTTAAATTCCTTATCTATTAGAAAAGGCAAAAGGTAAAACAAAATGATAGTTAACACAATTATACCTGAGTTTAGATAATCAATTTTTCCAAAAGATTCTAAAGTTTTCAAGAATTCAAATTCAATTACTATATAAGAAAAGTAGGATATTGCAGGTAAAGATAAAAAAAATGAAAAAGTTAAAATTCTAAGTAAAAGTTCTCTACTTAAGTTTTTATAATAGTAATATAGATAATATATAAAGAAGACACAATAATAATATCTTATATAACTACATGCTACGAAAAAAGTTAAACTAATGAATATAAGTTTATTATTTTTTTTATTTTGATCAAAATGCAAAAAGAAAAAAATTGATAGAGAAAAAAATATTAAACTTAAATTATCACCTAAAAGCCATATAGCTGAAGATCTAAAATAAGGTGAAAGAAAAATAATTAAAGATATATAAAAAATATAGGAATAATTTGTTTTAAATTTTTCCTTTAGAATTATAAAAAAAAAATATGGTAAAGATAAACTAAATAATAAATATATTATCTTTAATATTGATATATCCCCGAATATCCTCAGTAATAAACTCATAAGTATGTAAAATATTGGCGAATGTATTATGCTGCCAGAATTATTTAGAAAAACTTCTAAACCTGATGAAAAACTAATCGTGAAATTTTTTATGTAAGGTAACAAATATTCATAATCAATTTTTGCTCCTCCACTTGAGTTTTCCCTAAAGAAAAAACCTAAAAATAAAGTAGAGCTCAAAATTAGATAAATTGTTAATTTTTTATTAAAAACCATATTATTTTTCTTTAATAATTATTAAATTTTAAGTAACAAGATTAACTTATTTTATTACTATTAAAATTATAAAAAATGAGCGACTCAAATATTTTAATTTCTATATCAGCTTATAAAGAGGCTGAAAATATAGTCAAAATTACTGATAAAATCCGAGATCAATTTAACGAAATTAAAATTCTAATAGTGAACGATTTCTCAGGAGATAACACAGAGGAACTAATAAAAGATAAAAAAGATAAAAATATCATCTTCTTAGAACGTCCAAAAAAGTTAGGTCTTGGAACTGCTCACAAGTTATCTTTAATATATGCTATAAAAAATAATTTTGATTTTTTGGTAACAATGGATGCGGATTTTTCTCACGATCCAATATATTTATCAAAATTGATAGAACAAGCTGGCCATAAAAATTTTGTAATTGGTTCAAGATTTTGCGATGGTGCTAAAAGTGATTACAAAGGTTTAAGACGAATAATCTCTATCTGTGGAAATTACTTTGCAAAAAAAATACTTAATATAAAATTAAACGAAATTACTACTTATTATAGAGTTTATAGCACTAAACTTTTAAAAAAATTACCTTTTAACGAATTAAATGCTCAAGGATATAGCTTAGGAGTAAGGTTAGTTTGGCTAATGAAAAAATTAGGTGCAAACCTTATAGAAATCCCTATTCACTTCAAAGATAGAGATCAAGGCAAGTCAAAGATTCCTAAGTTGCAAATTTTTGTAAGTTTTTTTGATCTATTATCAATTAAATTTAAAGATACCTTTTTTAACCAAAGATTTTATAAAACAAATGAAACATATGAGTTCCCTTTTAAAATTGATGGTTGTAACTTTAAAAACTGTAACAGAAATTTTATAGTAAAAAGAAAAAAAAAATGGGCATGCTTAATATGTGGAAAAGATTTTAAATGAAAAACATAAAGCATCCATACGGTAATTTCAAAAGTTCTGTACTCAAGTCATTCAAAAAATTCTTGCAAAATACGATTAAATTTTTTGTTAATTTTTTTTGTAAACTTGACGAAAATGATGAAATTATTATATCATCAGCAACACATTGTCCTTGGCTAAAAGATAAAAATTTTTATCTTTTTTTCAAAGAAGTTAAAGATTTCACTTTATTAGATAATCCAAGAGCTTACACTTTATGGCAATGTTCTAAGAGCGTAAGTAAATTAAATGGAATGATTCTTGATATTGGATGTTTATTGGGAGGATCAGGATTTATAATGTCAAAAGCTAATAAAAATGGAAAAATTCATTTATTTGATAGTTTTGAGGGTTTTAAAAAAGATGATGGATTGCACAAAAAAGATGTTTTTTATTATAATAATATGGATTTTGTAAAAAGAAATATCTTAAAACTTAAACTCAAAAATACATATGTTCACAAGGCATATTTTCCAAATAAGATTAAAACAAAAATTCATAAAATAAAACTTTGCCACATTGATGTTAACACATATGAAGATACAAAAAAAATTTTTAATTATATTAAGAATAAAGTAATTAAGGGAGGAGTTATTATTTTTGACGATTTTGGTATTTGGGGGGTAGATGGAATAAAAAAATTTGTTTATGAAATCGAGTTAACATATTCAAAAAATTTTTATTTTATCAAAAATTATATGGGACAATGTATTCTTATCAAAAAATAAATCAATTTTTATTTAAAATTTTTTTATAAAAAAGATAAATGATTGCGGTTAAAATCAGGAAACCATCTTTGACAGCATTAACTTTTTTAACACCTGCAATCCTTTTTCTTTCCATGCTTGGTGTTGATACAAACAATAATTTTTTTGATTTAGCCTTAATAGGTATTTCAACGCAAATTCTAAAATCGTTGTATTTTAGCTCTAATTCTTTGACTTTGTAAGTTTTGCCTAAAATGTAAGTATATAAAATATCGGATAATCTTAAGTTAAATAATAAATTACCTAAAAAGGAAAAGCATTTATTACCAACAAAAGTTACCCAATTATCGTCCTCACTTCCCCCATCTTTTAAATACCTAGATGCAAAAACTAAATCATTACTTTGACAATCTTGCAACATCTGACTCAAATATTTTGGATCCATCGATCCATCAGCATTAATAATACAAAAAAATTCAGTTTTGATGTTTTCTAAACCTTCCTTAAGAGCATTTCCGTATCCACTATTTTTTTGTATTATTAACTCAACATCTTTGAAATCTTTGATAGAATTAATTGTTTCTTCATCCTCTTTTTGAAGGACTATCATTTTTTTAAAATCATAACTAATAAGTTCATTCAAAAATATAGGTAAAGACTCTGACTCTTTATTGGCTGGAATTAATAAGGTAAGGTTATTCACTTTGATTTTTTAACTTATTTGAGACGTTTGTTTGAATTAAAAAAGAATAATTGATGAAAAAGATAGTTGCACCGTAAGATGTAAAAAAACTCCCAGATGGTAAGATTGGTATCAAAGATGCGATTATAAATAAAAAAGATGCTGATCTAATCAATTCATTTTTATGTTTAAACTTTCTGGACAGAACATAAATTATATTTGAGAAAATTAAAATATATCCTACTATTCCTAATTCGGATAAAATTTCAAAATGAAATTGATGAGGATGTGTAGATGCACCGTATATTAATTCTTTTTGATATTTATCTTTACCACTTTCAATTCTAAAAGATTTAAATCCAGATCCAAACAACATATTTTCTTTAAAAATATTTGTTGCTACATAATAATGACTTAAGTGTCTATTTTCAGAAATAACTTTTTTATAATTTATATCCTTTTTAAAAAACTGCTTATAATTTAGATTATCTTTATTAATCTGAACTTTTTCAAAATTGATTATTTGAAAAATAAATCTATCTTGAAAATTTTGTGAACTAAAAATTAGTAAAGTAGAAGTTAAGATGAAAAAAATTATTATAAGAAACCTTTTAAAAAATTTTATTTCATAAAAAAACGCAAAAAATAAAAAATACATTATCAAAATTTTGATAAAATTAGACCTTTCTCCGATTAATAAAGATATTACGAAAAATAAAACTGAAAAAAATAAAAAATATTTTTGCTTGTATTTTTTTAAAAAGAATAAACATAAGAAAATAAATCCAAAATAATATCCACCTATTTTTAATTCATCTCCAGTAAAGCTTGATATTCTTCCTTCATATAATGACTCAAAACCTAAAATATTTTTTCCAAAACTATACTCAAACAATATATCAAAACTTACAATTAAAAATAATATTGTCCACACTTTTAAAATTCTATTACCTTTGTCAATAAAGTAATATGAGATTGCGTATACAAGAATAACGAATCTTAAAAAAACTACCGATTTAATCAAACTTTCACTATTTTCAGATATGAACAAAGAATTTAGAAAAAGATAAACGTTGATGATTATCAAGAAATAAAAATTAAATTGATTAAGATAAACCAAATTTTTTTTAACACACAACTCGTAAATAAAAAGGATGCAAATTAAAACTATAATTGTATTGCTGATTAAACTTCCAACAATCAAACCTAAGGGTAATATCGAAATTAAAAAAATATTTAAGTTTTGTATATTAAAATCTTTAAAATTTAACATATATTTTACTGTTTAATTTACTTTATTAATTTTTTATTTAAAATAAATTATTTATTGGTCTATCTATAAAATTTAATGATTAAAACAAAAAAAAATTTAATTATCTTTATACCTTTTATTGGTGGTGGTGGTGTTGAAAAAAATCTTTTTTTAATCTCAAATTTTTTGTCGAAAAAAGTAGAAAAAGTTAAGGTTTGTACGATTTCAAAAAAATATAAGAAAAAATTTAATAATAAAATTAAATTTATTCATCCTAATAAAAAATATTCAGAATATTTGAATATTAGAATCAAGTACTTATTATGTCTTTATGAATTATTTAAATATCTAAAATCTAACAAAGATTCTGTAGTTCTATCATTTCAGGCAAATATTTACTGTATTATTGTTTGTAAATTACTGAACATCAAAGTTATAGTTCGAAGTAATTCTTCACCTATTGGATGGTATCATAATAGTTTTAAAAAATTTATTTATCAGAAAATAATTAGATTTGCTGACAAAGTAATAGTAAATAGCCTAGATTTTAAAAAACAAATGGAAAATAGATTTAATATTAAAGTTGAAAATATATTCAATCCATTAAATGTAGATGAAATTAAAAAAAAATCAAAGGTGAAAATTAATTATGGTTTTTTTAATAAGGGATTTAAAATAATAAATATTGGAAGACTCACCGATCAAAAAGATCAAATTACACTTTTAAGATCTGTAAATCTTTTAAAGTATAAAGTAAAAATAAAATTGCTTATAATTGGGAGTGGTGTAGAGCAAAAAAATTTAAAAAATTATATTAAAAATAATAATTTAAGTAGTTATGTAAGAATAAAAAAATTTTTAGATAATCCATATCCGTATATTTTAAAATCTGATTTGTTCATACTCTCCTCAAAGTATGAAGGTCTACCGAATGTTCTATTAGAAGCTGCAGTATTAAAAAAATTTATAATTTCCACAAACTGTCCTACTGGCCCAAAGGAAATACTCCTAAATGGAAGAGGGGGATACTTATTTAATAACGGAGATTACAAAAAACTGTCTAAATTAATTTTGTTATTTTTAAAAAAAAGAAATCAACTAAAAAATAAAATTAATTTCACATATAAGAACCTCGAGAGATATAACTTAAAAAAAAATCTGATGAAATATTATTTTCTCTTAATACCCTTTCTAAGATCTTAAAATTTTTGAAGTTAACACTATGTAATGATTTAATAAAGAGTACTTTTTACAATTTTTTTTTGCTGTCATTATTTTAGAAAAGTAACTACTAGATGATTTGATTTCTAAAAAATTATTTAATGCATCAAAAAGAGCATTTTTTTTGTTACTTTCAAACAAAATACCACCCTTACCATTACTTAGTAATTCCGTTGGACCATTTTTACAATTGCTAGATATTATAAACAAATTATTCATTGCTGCCTCTACCAGTACAAAACCAGGATCCTCCCACAATGAAGAAAGTATAAAAGTTTCTGCATTTTTCATATAAGTGTTAATTTTTTTTGTATATCCTTTTAAAAAAACCCTATTATTAATTTTTTTTTTATCTATTTGTTTTTGTAATTTTAGCTTATCTTCACCCTCTCCAAAAATATAGAGATCGTAATCAAAATTATTTTTTGTAAACTCATAAAATTCATCAACTAAATAAGAAAAGTTTTTTTGATGAGTTAGTCTACCTGCTGCGATAAAATATTTTCTCATAGGTAATTCATTTCCTTTAATAAAATCCTGTTTAAAGCGGCTTACTTTAATTATTGGGTCTGGTAAAAAAAAAATACAATGTTCTGAAAAAATTTTTTCTAAAACTATTTGTTTTTTTAAGTCGTCTGATGGACATGTAACTTTACATATATTCTTTGATGAAATTTTCCAAAAAATTTTACGAAGTAGTGTTAATTTCGGAAAACCAGAGATTCTTAAAATAATTCTTGTTTCATTTTTTTTTAAGAAATTAATAAAAAGTGGTAAGGATGTAAGTAAATGAATTATCAAAAAACTTGGTTTTTTTTTAAATAATAATCTGGTCAGTGGCACAAAAGATAATAAAAAGATAATCACATAAGAAAATCTACTCTTCAAGTAGCCTGTTTTAGGCAAAAATTTAAAATAATTAAATCCTAAATTTATTAATTCTATATTATTTTTTTTTAATAACTTATATTCAGATGACCATTCTCCACAAGAATTTATTATTTTAACAGAATATTGATTACGAGAGTATTTTGCCAGCGATATTGCTGAATTAATGGTGGATCTGTAGGTTCCAACTTTTGTTAAACATGGCGACCAATAATAAACTTCTTTCATAATTTATTTATTACTTAAGACTAATACTTTTTTTCCAAAAAAGTTCTTTTGATAAATTTTACCTCTTCTCTCTTTCATATGATTATTATATCTAAAATAAAAATTTTTATCACCACCGATAAATTTAAAATTAGAATTCTCTATTATATTATAGTCATATAACTTATTTTCATTTGTTAATCTTTGAATATTTCGTGAAATAAAAATTGTCATTACAACTAAAACCAAAACTAGTGCCTTTTTATAGTAGTCTTCGAATTTAAATTGTAATTTACTTAAATGTGTACAAGCGGGAATAAAAAAAATTAAAGCTAAAATATGGTAACCCCCATATCTTAATGAAGGATGATTAAGAAACCATTCTACTAAACAAAAAATTAAAAAAATATAAAATAAATGAAGATTATTAGTTTTAATTTTTTTTTTTGGATAAAACTTAAAAAATATTAAATAGAAAACTAAAATAGTGAAAGTTAAACCCAACAAGAAGTCTGAAACTTTATTAAAAAAATAATTTTGGAACCAAGAGGAAAGCCAAGTAAAATTACTAATATACTCAATTCTGTTTTCTACAACAAAATTTGGTCTTGCTCCACTTTTTGACCACAATTCAAACCATACTTTAACATCTTGAATCATCTCTTTATTTAAAGACCAGTCAAAGTTATAAAAACAGGTTGGCGTTAAAGGAAAAATTAAACATCCTGAGTTTAAAAAAGTAAAAAAAAATGTAAAAAATAAAAATGATAATGAATAAAAAAATACAGGTGTAAATAATAACTTTGTAAATATTTCTCTAGTATAACCGTTATAAAAAATTATTGCAAAAAGTGCTAAATTTATTAAATAAAATGGTTTAATTGATACTACAAAAAAAATTAAGATTATAAAAATTTTGAAAAAATCAATTGAATTTTTATCAAGTTTTTTGGATAAACTGCAAATATATATTAAATAAACAAACGAAATTAATAATATAATCATCCCTGAGCGATCAGTTCCATGTTCTGCTAATCTGTAAAAAAAAATATTTATAAAAGAAAAAGCAAATAAACTATAAAAATTATAAAACTTATTTTCCAAAAAAATCTTTTTGTCGAAGATCATTTTTAACAATACTATATTTGCAAATATTAAAATAAAAGCAGGTGTCAAATGAAATAAGAAAATGCCAGATTTTGGTAAATAAAACATTGAGCTAATAAAAAATATTGAGGAAGGACTTCTAAAACCATTGTTAAGAGCTCCAATTCCAATTGGATGGGAATATTCTGTTAATAAAGATATATAAGGAAAATGATAGTAAGGGAAATCGTCATGATTTTTTGCAACTAAAATAAAAATAATTGTTATAAAACAAATTATACATAATAATAATAATTCTCTTTTAAAATTTGTTATCGATATTGAATAGTAAAGAAAAAGTGAGAGACCTATTAATAATATTGAGGAATTAAAAATCATATTATGGCTAATGAAAATAGAGCTTAAATAGGATATTATTCCTATGAAAGTTATACCTAGTATGCCATAGATGCCAAAGCACTTAACATTTATTGATAAATATTTACTTACTATAATACCATAACCGATTAAAGAAAATGATATAAGATAAAGATAGATTACAATCATTGTTTCTATAATTTAAAAAAAAAACTCATAAGTTTTGTAATTACATAATCAGTATTGCTTTTAAATAATATTTTTTTTTTTAAAAAAATAACTTTTAAATAATCAAATGCTTCTGATCTTCTCAACCACCATCTTTTAGAATATTTGGGTATTTTCGCAGTGATACCTGAATAATCATAGTTATAAACTGTTAATCTTTTTTTTAATAAATTGTATTCATTTAGATAAAAATAAAAAAAAATATTTATCCTAGCATCTATCTCCAAATTTTGATAATTTTCAGATTTTACATTTTGAAAAAATAATTTGAGAGAGTCTCTTTTTATAGAAATACAGCTTGTAGGAAATATTACAGGCCATATTCTATTTTTTGTAATTTTCAAAATATCAAAATTATTTCCTGCTGCTACAATAGGTAAATTATATAGAACTTTTTTTTTCTTATTTAATTCAAAATATTTATTAATCTCAAATAATTTATTTTTTTTAAAATAGTCATCAGCATCCATTAAACAAATTATTTTACCTCTTGATTTAAGAAAAGCTTTTTTTAGGCCGTAAATTTGATTTAGAGCTGGGCAACTGTAAATTTTTTTTTTATTTATAATGAGTTTCATTTTTTTGAATTTCTTTATAGTCTCCATAGAATTATCTGTTGAAGCATCATCAAAAATAATTATTTCGTAATTCTTATATTGCTGAGTCTGAATACTTTTTAAACTTTTTTTTAAAAATTTAGATTTATTATAATTCGTAATTAAAATAGAAATTAAATTATTTTTCATTTAAAATTTTTTTATAGATTTCCAAGGTTTCTGAAGCACATTTTTCCCAAGAAAAATTTCCAATTCTTTTATATCCTTTATTAATCAGTTTTTTTTGTTCACTTTGCGATTTTAAAATCTTTTCTATTTTACCTTGAACTTCGTAAACATTTGTTGGCTCCACATATTCACAAGAGTCTAACAAAATTTCCTCAAATATTGGTATTTTACTACATAGGACTGGACAACCGGTGCTCATAGCTTCTAGATTTGTTAGTCCAAATCCCTCAATTAAACTTAAAGAAACATATAATTTTGATCTTTTATATGTTTTAAGAAGTTCAGACTCATCACCAGCTTTAAAAATCAAATTATTCTTTATTTTTAAATTTTCAAAAATTTTTAATTCATTTTCTCTAAATTTTCCTCCTCCAAAACAGACTAATTTAAAGTTTTCTTTTAAAAATTTAGACTCACTAAAAGCAGAAATTAAAGTTTCAAAATTTTTGTACCTACCTCTGTCACCAACATAAAGAATATAATCTTCCTTAATTTCATTGTAATTATGTATTTTATCTACACCTAAATAAATTACAGATATTTTTTTTTCATCTATATTATAAATTTTAAGTAAGTCTTTTTTTGTTTCCTCAGAAATGCAAATTATGTGTGATGCGTTTTCTATCATTTTTGATTTCGAAAACTGTTTATTTTCAATTTTATACTTTTCATGGATTAGATCATAAACTGTTATTACGTAAGGAATATTTATTTTAGTCACTAATTGATTGTTGTAATAGGAAAAATGAATAAGGTCGGGTTTGAAAAAAAATGCATAAATTATAAATAAAATATCATTTATTAAAAAAAAAAATTTTCTTAAAAATTTTGGAATTTTTTTTATTTTTAAAAAAAATATTTCATTGGAATTTTTTTTTGATAAATTTTCATTAATTGTTAAAGGTGAATAAATTTTAGAAATAACTTCAAAATTTTGAAGTTTTTTATTTATATGAGATATATATTTTGAAATTCCACCATTGCTTTGATGAAGAAATATACTATGGTCAAAAAGTATTTTTTTCATTAAAAAATCATTTTTTCAATATTTGTTGAAAGTTTTTTTTTATAAATTTTTTTAAGTTTCGTTACATTAGCCACTAAATTGGATGGGTAGTTATTATCAGAGAAGATTAAATCTTTTTTATATTTTTTTGATATTATAACTGCAATTTTCTTGAGATATACCTTTTTTCCAGTCCCCAAATTAATTATTCCTTGGTACCTATTTCTTAATAAAACATATATTATTTTTGAAATATCTCTCATAGAAATGAAATCTCTAAAATGATTTAAATTTTTTAGTATAATACTTCCTTTACTTTTTTTTATCTTATTTTTTAAATCAGGAACTAAATAATTTTTTTTTTGGCTTAAATTAGTTGTGCTAAATATTCTTCCAATACAGTATCTAATTTTCTTTTTTTTTAGTTTCTTAATTATATAATTTTCTGAATCAAGTTTAGTTTTACCATAAAATGATATAGGATTAGGCTTAGTATTTTCAGATATTTTTTTCATACATGATCTATAAACATGTGATGTAGACGCGAAAAAAAACCACTCCACTCTTTCTTTTAAACAAGCATCAACAATGTACTTAGTACCTAAATAATTAACTCTTCGAGCTTTTTTTTTATTTTTGTTAACTTCCTTGATTGGCACTTTAGCAGCCAAATGGATAATTATTTTAAGCTTATTTTTTTTAATCCATTGGTGCACATTCTTTTTTTTTGTTATATCTTCTTTAAAGTAAGAAAATTTCATATTTTTTTTTTTGTATTTGATTAGAATTTTACCAATACTACCTGTAGATCCAGTTAATCCAATTTTGATCGGCATATATAAATAAGTTTTTTTACTAATTTTCTGTTTACATATATATATTTAATTATGAAAAATAAAAAAATTTTAATTTCAAAAAAAATTAAAAAACCGTACTTTTCCGTAATTACAGTTGTTAAAAACGATGAGAAAAACATCATTCAAACTCTAAAGAGCATTAAAAACCAAACTTACACTAATTTTGAATATATAATCATCGACGGTAAATCTACAGATAAAACTATTGAGAAATTAATGAGATTTAAAAATCAAATTACTTATTTATTATCTGAAAGAGATAATGGAATTTATTTTGCTATGAATAAAGGATTAAAAATTAGCAAAGGTAAAATAATTATTTTTGTAAACTCAGGGGATATGCTTACTAGAAATGCTTTAAAAATAATAAAAAAAAAATTTGATTATCATACAATTGATTTTGTATTTGGAACTGTTAAAAGACATTATACAAAAGACACTATTATTAAACACGGATTTAATAGAAACAAATTGAAATATAACTTTGATTTTGCAACGGCTCATTCTACGGGGTTTTTTTTAAGAAAAAATATTTATAAAAAACTTGGTTTTTTTAATACTTCTTATAAGTGTTCATCTGATTATGATATTTATTTTAAAATCTTGTTAAAAATGAAACTTAATGGTGGATATACAAAAAAAAACGAGTTAATTGGTATTGTTTCGCCTGGAGGTTTTTCTAGTAAGATAAGTTTTCTTAATCATTTAATTGAGGAAACTATGATTAGAATTAAAAATAATCAAAATATTTTTTTGATAATCTTAATTTTTTTTAATGCAGTAATAAAAAACTTATTTAAAAGGGTCCATTAAAATTAATTTAGGAATATTATATTAAAAATGGTTGGCAAATTAATTAAAAAATTACTTTCATCAAAATTAAAAAAAATATTTTTATCTGAATTTGAAAAAGGTCTAATGCTAAAAGCCAAAAAAATATCATTCATTAATTCTAAAAAAAAAATTATAAAAAATTTATCAGAAATTGAGTTTAAAGTTTTTTCACAATGGGGTGAGGACGGTATTATTGACTGGATATTGTCTAAAAATAAAAAGATACCTAAAATTTTCTTAGAAATTGGTACTGAAGACTATAGTGAGGCTAATACAAGATTTTTACTACAAGACAAAAATTGGAAAGGCTATCTAATAGAAGGTAATAAGTTATTTTCTGACAAAATTAAAAAAAGAGACATTTATTGGAAATATGACCTTTCTGTTTTTAATTACTTTGTTAATTCTTCAAATATTAATAAATATTTGGAAAAGATTGGTATACCAAATAGAATTGGATTGCTTAGTTTGGATGTTGACAGCATTGATTATTGGATAATTAAAGAATTAAAAAATATTAATCCAGCAATCATTATTTGTGAGTTCAATCCAATATTTGGAATTAAAGAAAGAGTTTCAGTACCTGATAAAAAACGATTTATTAGGAATGATGAGCATTATAGTAATCTTTATTATGGAGCATCAATTAGAGCATATCAACAATTATTAAAGAAAAAAAATTATATATTTTTAGGAACTAATTCAGCTGGTAATAATGCTTTTTTTATAAATAAAGATTTTTCTAAAAATATTGTAAATGCAATTTCTAATAAAAAAATTTTTATTAGTAAATTTAAAGAAAGTAGAAATAAATTTAATAAATTAACCTATTTAAGCAAAAAAGACTCATTAAAACTAATTAAAAATAAATTTGTATTTGACTTTAAAAGTAAAAAGATAAGAAAAATTGCAGAGATAAATATATGAAGTTTTTTGTGTGTATAGCAAATATCTTTTACATAAATTTTATATTATTTATAAAAAAAAAAATTAATAAGAAAAAGATAATTATTTTTTACCACCCAAATGTAAAGTTAATTAACATTCATACAAAATTTATCGAAAATCTTTTAAATCATAAAAAATATTTTGTAATTCACTTGCATCAAAATCATTTACTGAACAAAAATAAATATTTTTTTTTAATAAATTATTTTTGTAAATTTATAATTAATTCAGACTATTTTATTTCAAATAATGTTTGTGATTTTTTTTCTCATAGATCTAAAAGGATATATATACACCATGATATTTATGATACTCCGTTAATCGACAAAAAAAAGGAGGGTAACTTGAGATTAAGATTATCAAAATATCAATATATTTTATTGGCATCAAACATAACAAAAAAAATATTTTCAAACCTTTTCGAAAATTATAAAAAAAAACCTAAAATAAAAGTTATAGGTTATTTTAAGCTAGATGTTATGCTTGATAATAGAATTAACAAAAAAAAAAAGGTTGGTGAAAAATCAATTATTATTGCTCCAACAAATTATTTAGCATTTAAAAAATTTTCGTTATATAGACACTTAGATGAATTAATTGCTACTCTTCTTAAACTTAATGAATACAATATTATATTTAGACCTCATCCTTCAAATATCAATTCAATTAATGTGACTCAAATTTTAAATAAGTACTCCAATTTCAATAAATTTTATTTTGATAAATCTTCAGATTATTCAAAAACATATTTAAACAGTTTAGCATTGATAACTGATATTTCGGGTACCGCTTATACTTATGCGTTTTATACAAAAAACCCAGTTATTTTTTTTAGAACCTACAAAAAATTTATTGAAAAAAAATTTCACAATCTTAAGTATTTTCAAGATCGAAAAAAAATTGGAACAATATTTGATAGTCTTAAAAGTTTCAAAAAAATAAATTTGGTAATTGCTAAGAAAGTAACTTTCAAAAAAAATATAATGAAAATTTTAAAAAATAATTTTTCTATTGGAAAAACAAAAAATAATTTGTTTATGTTTTTAGAAAATATTTCAGAATAAAATTTTTTACTTTTGCCTTAATACCATACTTTGAAAAACTATTTTGATATTTTTGTTTTATCTTTTTTAATTCAATTGAAATATTGTTTTTTTCTTTAGGTAAATATTGACAAAGAAAAAAAATATGATCCTTTTGCTTAAAACTATCCTGAGACAATATTTTTTTCCATCTATTTGAATATGGATACTGATGAAAATAAATTGGATATCCCACGGATGTCTTCTCGAATCTATTTACATTTAAAAAAAAGCCATTTAATTGAATATGTTTCTCTATAAAACTAAAATATTTTTTAATTAAACTAAATTTCATTTCTTGAAAGGATCTTGAATTAATAAATAAATCAAAGCTTATTTTTTGATCAATTTTGCAACTAGGTGGAAGAATTAAAATATCATTTTCTTCAAAATCTTTTGAACTTAAATAGTTTTTTTTAATATAATTATCGTAAAGAAAAAATCTTTTTTCTGGGAAATTTTTTTGTAAATAATAAGCTGATAATAAGTTTGCCTCTGGTAAATCAATTAACAAAATCTTACATTTATAATTGTTTATCAATAGTTTTGAGAAAGCCCCAAAACCACCACCAATTTCACAAACTGAATTGAAATTGATCAACGTATTTTCTTTAACTAAATATAACCAATAAATAAAAACTAAATTGTGATAATCTATAAAAAAATTTTTATGTTTGAAATTTTTTGGAGAATTTCCAATATTTAATTTATCAAGATTATTTTCAACAAATTCTTTTCCTATTTTTTTTTGAAGCTCTAAAAATAATTCTAGAGTTTCTTCAAAACTATTATGTTGATCTAATCCTTTAGATGCTCCGCCTATATTCCTAAAATTAATAAGATTTGTTTCTGGGTTAAATAAGTCTTTATTGTAGAGTTTTTTCCAGTGTTTACTTTTAAATTTCTCAAATTTCAAATTGTTTGTGTTTTTAAAAACGTCATAAATTCTTTTCTCGAAATTCATAAAAATAATATTTTTTTACTTAATTTTAATATCTTGATAGAGCTTATAAATTTAAACTAATTATATTTATATTCTATTAAACTATAAAATTTTACTAAAGATGTAGCAATAAATCTTGTAATCTGGGATGGTTTTTTGAAATAAAAATATTTATGAAAGATGTTCATATCTTTTACTTTTTTTATTTCATTATTAAACTCAAAATAATTTTTTTTTGAATAAAAACTTTGATCACAAATTGCATCTGCACTTTGATAACAAAATCTAAGCATAATTCTCTCTTTAGTCTTACAATAACCTCCCCTGTGATATGAAGAAAAACTATCAATAAATAAACCATTTCCAGAGAGGCCTTTCAACTCTATTGTACTATGTTTTCCAAAGATTTCATTAAATTCATCTAGGTCAACCTTACCTCTTTCACCTGTCCTAAATTTTTTTGAAACAAAAGATTTTAGTGCTCCAGCTTTTATTTTTTCCTCAAGACATATCAGAGGACCATTATTTTCATCTACATTTGTAATTATCATGAAAAAATCTAAACTCTTAAATCCAAAATTATCTTTATGCCATAACATTGCTGCTCTAGGATTGGTATTTTCTCTAGGGATAATATGACCAACATCAACACGGGTAAGTATTGGAAATATTTTCATATGTCTCGCTGCTGTCGTAACCATTAAATCAGATGAAGCTAATTCAATAATTTCATTTTTCATTTTCTGGCTTAATTTGTTATATAAGCTTTTTTGATAAGGTTTTTCTGCCCTTGCTGTATTCTGTGAAGATAGTATTTCTTGATACTCCTTTGATAATATTTCTTTTTTTGATTGCTCAACTAGAGTGGTCGACTCATCTAAAATTTTTCTTGCCAAATTTTGAAAAAAAGGATCCCCGCAAATGAGTTTTTTATCGTTTTTTTTGAGATCATAGTACTTCTTTTTTTTAGTAGACCAAAAAAAATATAATAATTTTGCCTCAAAATTCAAAATGTAGCTCCAGAAAAAATGAATTAAAGGGTAAAAAAAATTTTCTATTATCATTCTCCAAAAAAAAGTTTTTTTGATTTTTTTTAACATATTTTTCATTTTTAATTTATTGACCTTTAAAAAAATATTTTCTAAATTAATAAAGTATAATTTTATCAATTATTTTTAATAACTTAAAGAGATATATATAAAATAATAAAGAAAAATTTTATATTGGAAGAACTAGTAAAGACTGTAATTAATTTAAAAAATATTTAAATAAAAAATATTCTATGTTATACAGTTTAATATACATAATTATTGCTTTAAATGAAAAAAAAGTTTAGATTTTGGAAATTAGTAAAAAGTCAAAAAAATTTGACTATAAATAAATTTTTTAATGTTCTTAAAAGAAAAAAGATCATAATTAGTCCTTGGATTAAAAATATATTTAGTAACAAAAAGAATAATATTAAAATTTCAAAAGGAAATTTCTTTTTGTTTAGAGTATATGTTAAAGATTTAGGGTTTCGAAGAGCCACAACTCTCAAAGAAATATATAAAAAAATAAAACAAAATGGATATGACTTAGTCCCTCCTGATATTGCTATAAGAGCTAGATTAATTTACTTAAATCAGAGGACTGGAGAGTGGTTGAGATTTGCAACTCCATTTAATTCAATGATAGATACAGATAAAGTTCCACATTTACCAAAATTAGGTAGTGCACTAGGTAAATTTTTTATTGAAACTTACTGGTCATATCCAAAGGCAATTTTTCATCCTCACAATGAGTTTGTAGTAAATAAGAAAAGTGAAAAATAGTAAAATTAAAATAAAAAGTCTAACTTTTGAAAATAGGTTTTTTGTGTCACCAATGTGTCAGTATTCCAGTAATAATGGATCGCCAAGTAGTTGGCATTATCATCATTTGAGAAACTTAATAGAAACTGGAGCTGGGGGTTTAGTTATCGAGTCAACAGCAGTTTCGAAAATTGGAAAAATAACAATCAGAGACTTATGCATGTATAGAAAAACTCACATGAAAAAACATAAAGATTTACTAAATAATTTAAAAAAGATAAGAAATATTCCAATAATTTTACAAATATCTCATTCTGGAAGAAAAGGTTCAGCAGAAATTCCCTTTGTAAAAAAGAATACATCCCTGAAAAATAATCTAAAATGGAAAACTGTTGCACCTTCGCCAATAAGTCGTCATATGAATTGGCCTACACCTAAAGAATTATCAATCATTGAAATAAAAAAAATTATCAATGAATTTAAGAATAGCGCAAAACTTGCGTTTATGTCGGGCTACGACGGCGTAGAGATTCATATGGCTCACGGATATTTAGTTCATCAATTTTGCTCACCCATATCAAATAAAAGAGTAGACGAGTATGGTAATGATAAATATAAATTTGCAATAGATATTTTAAAAGCTGTAAAAAAAATTACTCCAAAAAATAAGGTGATAGGTGCTAGAGTTACAGCCACTGATCATTTAAAAGATGGATTAAAAATCAAAGATGCAATTAATTTTACAAATCAGTTAAAGAAACAAGGATTAAATTATGTTTGTGTTTCAAGTGGAGGAATAATTCCAATAACAAAAATGAGACAATATAGAGGTTTTAGAATTAAATTCGCATCAATAATAAAGAGAGATTGTAAAATTCTTACTAGAACATCTGGAATGATAAATGACGAAAAAACAATAAATAAAGCATTTAAAAAATTTAAAATAGATTTTGTGGCAATAGGTAGAAAGTTAATAACTGATAAATTTTTTCTATACAATTTAAAAGAGCTATCTGTAAAAGATAATTTAATTAGACAATATAAATATTGTCTTAAATAATTTTATAAATTTCCTTCCATGCTTCTGCGTGCGTTCCTCCTAATAGAGTACCATTTGCATTACATGTTTTACAAGGATTACTGCACCTATTTCCTTTAAGTAAATTTTTTCTGAAATCTGAAAGAATTTTTCCTGTCCAGATTTCAAAAATTGTCTTTTGCATCATATTTCCCATTGAGACTCTTCTTTGCCAATCTTGTGGGCACAGAAATATATCACCATTCCAATCTATTAAAAATTGATAAGTCGGGTAAAAACAAGTTTTATATTTACCTGTTTCTTCTTGTTCACCAACAGATACAGTGCCAGCTCTATTTGTTAATTTTACTCCAAAATCATTATATTTATCATACCATCTGTCTCTTAAGATGACCATATCTTCTGGCACATTAGCCTTTTTGGTCATTTCTTTAAATTTTTCAATTTGTTCTGGCCCATCGTACATACTTACTAAAACTTTGCTAACATCAGAAATATATAATTCTTGTAAATTTTTAGGAGATAACACATCACCATTCGTTATGATTTCAACTGTAGAAACACTTGATAATTTTTTGACAATATAGGCAATGTCTTTATGCAACAAAGGTTCCCCATAACCACAAAGTGATATCGTACCACTAAAATTTATTTCTTGTAATTGATCGTGTATTTTATCGATAATATTCCTATTCATTCTTTGATATGTATCTGGAGCGACTTTTGGATCAGATTTTGGACAAAAAATACATTTTCTATTACATACATCTATTAAACTTAACTCAACCCATGTTGGTATTGGTATACCTTGATGAAAATTAGCTACATCTACTGTTTGAGATCTACGTTTTAGATTATTCTTAATAGTAACTTTTGGGTCCATAAATCAATGTTTTTTTTTTAAATTTTCTAACTGTTATATTTAAAAATACAACCTATATATTGATATATTATTGCTAGTGGTTAAAAATAAGATAAAATTATGGTGAAAAATATTCTTAATGAAGGTTATTATAAAAATTTGGAATTATTTTCAAAAGGAAATAACATTAACATATTTTCAAATAAGATAAAATATATAGATTTATCAATGTGTGCTGGTTCAATTTTGCTTGGACATAACCATAATATTTTTAAAAAAAGTGTAAAAGATTTTTTAAAAAAAAAAATTTCTAATTTTGCAGCTCCAAATATTTATGCACAAAAATTTTCTTATAATATAAAAAAAGTATTACCAAACACTTCAGGTATTATATTTTGTAATTCTGGAACAGAAGCTGTTATTAAATCACTTAGAATAGCAAGAGCATTAAATAACAAAAAAAAGATTGCTTTAGTATCAGGAGGCTGGCATGGATCAGTTGATCAATTGTTATTTAAATCTGGTAAAAATTTTAAGGCAGAAAGACTATCAAGTGGATTAACAGCTGAGTTTGAAAAAAATATTATTATAATACCCTACAACGATATAAATAAAACAAAAGACATTCTTAATAGACATAAGAAAAATATTTCATGTATAATAATTGAACCAATACAAGGTAGTTTACCTTATTCAGAAATTAAAGATTATTTAAAATTTTTAGAAAAATACTCAAAAATAAATAAAATTACACTAATTTTCGATGAGATGATAACTGGATTAAGAACCGATTGCTCATCAGTACAAAATCTTTTTTCTATAAAACCAGATATAAGTATTTTTGGTAAATGTTTTGGAGGTGGATTGCCAATCGGATTTATAAGTTTATCAAAAAAAATAAAAATCAAAATAGAGAATATGAAAATGAAAGTTTTTTTTGGAGGAACATTTTCTGGAAATCCAATCAATATGTATGTTGGAAATGAAGTGCTTAAATATATCATTAGTAACAAAAAGAAAATATTTAGAAAAATTAATGATAATGCAGAACTTTTTACAGATTCTTTAAATAATTTTTTTTCAAAAAAAAAGATGGATTTAAAAGTTTATCGATTTAAATCAATGATGAGGTTAGTTTATTCTAATCAAAATTTAAAGGACAGATACAGTAGAGATTTTATTGAAAAAAATAAAAGTAAATCAATTTCAAATTTTAAAAAATATATAAAGAACAAAGGTATATACTTACCAAGTAGTGGCATAATTTTTTTTTCATACGGTCATAGCGCAGGAAATATTAGGTATCTCATTAATATATTTAAATCTGGTTCTTTAAAATTTTTTTATTCTAAATGAAAAATTTTAAGCTTTAATTGAATTTATTAATTATATTTTTATTTTTAAATTTATTAATTTCAATAATTAATTCATCATTAATATCTTTGTATTTATCCTCTATAAAAAATATTTTTTTTAGGAAATTAGTGTAATTTTTTAATTTTGAATTTAATTTTGTTGATAGTCTCTTTTTATTTATATTCTTGAAAAGATTTAAATCTTCGATATAAAAATCAAAATATTTTTGATAAATTTTACCTCGATCAACAGTCAACTTCCCAAGATTGCTATAAGTTAATTGAATAATTCTCTTTTTTTGTAAAATTGCGCTCAAGATTGAACTAGAGTCATGAAAAACTACTACAAAAGCTCTACTTAAAAAATAATCAGTTTTATGTTTTACTATTTTCATTCTCTTTAAATTTTTTTTATATAATCCTATATTTGATGAAGGGTGTAAACAAATTACAATTTTTTTATTATATATTTTTTTTAGACAAGAGAGATATTTATTTATCATATAAAAATACTTTTTTTGCTCTTTAATATTCAATTCATAACCTCTTATTATACTATCTCTATGATTTAAATTTTGATCTATAAAAACGATAAATTTTTCATTTAAATTTTTATCAAAATTTAAATTTAATTTGGGTTTTACGGGTTTAATAATTGTATATTTCTTTTTTGAGAGAAAATAAAAAGACTTTTTTCTTTCATAGTTTTTTTTTATATCTTTTCTTGCTAAATACAAAATATCTATTGGTTTAATTATATTTATATTATTTAAAATTTTATAGATAATTAAGGGTATTTTTTTTAAATAAACAAAATAAAATTTTTTTTTAATATCAACAGATTTCCAATTTTCGATATTATAGCTTGTCATTTCACCTAAATTATCAATCTGAACCTGAAAAATATTTTTCTTATTTAGCAAAATATGAATTTTCAAATGATAAAACTTAAATGAAATATTATTAATAAGAAAAATTTTATGTACTTTAAGAAAATCATCTAATTCTTTATAGTTTTTTGGATGAAAAAAAAAAATATTTTTATTTGATTTAATCTCTTTTTCAATTTTGATATTTTCTTTATCTACCAAATAATGACAATTTATAAAATAAAATTTTTTGAACTTTTTAGACAGTTGATCGTACATACTTTTGCGCATAAAGTATTTTTTTGAATAATTACCAACTGCACAAATTTCACCAATTATCATTTAGTTTATTATTTTATTTAATTTATCAAAAATTTTTTTAGCGTAAAACTTTTGATCTCTTATAAAATCATTAAATATTACTATATGGGGTTTTTTTGGAATTTCTTTATTAATGTCAATACCAACTACTTTTTTTCTCTTGTAAACTCCTCTTCTATCAAATTTTTTAATTTTAGCTAAGCTAGATTTTATGTAGATTTCAATATAATTAGTTAAGTTTTTTCTGTTCCACTTGTGTATGTTATGAAACAGGCCCACCACAGACATGATCACATTAATATTTTGATTAGTGAGAAATTGACATATTTTTGAGTATTGCTTAACATATCTTACTCTGGAGTTAATATCATATTTTTTCAAATCAAAAATTAATCTTAAGTCATCCCCGTTAATAAGAACGGTCCTACCAATATTTTTATTCAAAAGAAGCTGTAACTTTTTTGAAATAGTTGTTTTTCCTACTCCAGAAAGTCCAGTAACCCAAAATACTATTCCTTTTTTTTTATTTAATTTAATTTTTTTTTTCATTTATTTTAAATATTAACCTACAAATATGAGGGTTATCTGATCCAAATTTTGACAAATTTATCCCCTGTTTAATTTCAATTATTTCAAAGTCATATTTCTTAATCTTTTTTATAAAATCATTGACATCAATAAATCTTCTATAATGATCTGTAAGTCTCTCATATTTTGATATTTTCTTGCCTTTTCGCATTAGTTTATCTTTAGTTGTTCTAAATTCTAAACAAATATAACAATTAAATGGGGTCATCAATTTCAATTTTTTGAGCAGTCTATTTTCTAGTTTTTCACTTATAGCATGTATAAAAAATCTGGCATAAATAATAGAAAATTTTATTTTTTTAATTTTTTTAAATATATCATTATTTTTTATATCACCAGCTCTAAAGAAAATATTTTTATTTTTTTTTTTAAACAGTAAACTTTTATTTTTATTTATTATTTTTATAGATTTATCAAAAGCATATATCTTTTTTATTTTCTTTGATAAAAAAAATGTATCTCTTCCATCTCCACAACCAAGTTCAATAATAACAGAATTTTTATTTATAAATTTTTTTTTACCAATTTGTTTCACAAAATTTGATGGATTAAACTTTGTCTTCTTATTAGAATAATATAAGTCCCAGTAATTTTTCATTATAATTTGATTAATTTTTTTTCTGACAATTCGTAAATTGTATTACAATAACGTCTTAGATTAGGATTATGAGAGATTACGATTATTGAATTCGTTTTTGAAATAGTTTTCAAATTTTCAAATATTTTATCCTCCGTATTTTTATCTAAACCTGACGTAGCTTCATCAAAAATTAAAACTTTTGGATCCGACATTAGCGCCCTTGCAATGCTAATTCTTTGTTTTTGTCCTCCTGAAATTCTTGATCCATTTTCACCTATCAAAGTATTTTCTTTATCTGGAAGTGTTTCAACTAATTCATTTAGCTGGGTAATTTTTAAAATTTCTTTAAATTTTTCTCCAATCAAGTTTTCTGGAAACCTATTTGTAATCAAAATATTATTTCTAATAGTATCATCAAATAAGAAAGTGTTCTGAGGGATATATCCAAAAAAATTTTTTAATAAATTGTTATCTATTATATTACCATCTAATTCGTAATGTCCTTTAGTTGGTTTTAATAAACCAATTAAAATATCTACTAAAGTTGTTTTCCCTGATCCACTGTCTCCATATATACCTATAAAATCATTCTCTGTTTTTATTTTAAGTGAAAGACCTTCAATTACATTCTTTGAGTTCAAATAACTAAAGAAAATATTTTTAATTTCAAATTCTTTTACTGATTTTATATTAATATCTTTTAAAATTGTATTTTTTCTAAAATTTTGCACATCTTCGATAAATTCGGAGGATATTAAATCTATTGATGCTTTATAGTTACTTAAAACATTTAAAACTTTGATTGCTGAGATTAATGATGGCATAACTTTAAGCATTGTAATAAGAAAAACAGAGGAAAAAGTTACAAAATTAATTAGGGTTAAATTAAAGAATTTAAATCCAAAACCCAAAAAAATTAAGAATAAAAATAAAAAAAGTTCTATCCATATTCTGGGAAGAAGCTTAATAGCATTCGATTTTGATTTAATTATTACAAATTTTTTTAATAATTGATTTAGCCTTAAATTATAAATATTTTCAACATTGTATGATTTAATAAATTTAATACCTTGCAATGTCTCAATTATAATTTTATTTTCCTGGCCTTTAATACTTTGCTCTGATTTTCCAAGTTTTTTTAGAATTTTTACTGAATAGTTTTGAACAATCAAAATAAATAATATTGAAAAGATTATTATTAAAAGACTGATCTTAAAATTTATTGTTAGCAGCATAACTAAGAGTAAAACTACTATAAAGAATTCTTTTGCAAACATTATTGCAGGTCTTAAAAGACCTGCGGAAAAATTACTTACCTCTGACGTTAAATTTCTTAAAAGAATTGAAGAATTATTATTAACATTAAATTCATAACTATTATTTGTGTACTTATTAAATAATTGCAAAGTTAGATCTGCTTTGATATTTTGAGTAAATTTCTGAATAAAAAATTCAAGTTTTGTAAGGTAAACAGATTTAAATAAATAAAGTAAAAAAATAGAAACTGATAGAAATTGAATTAATTCAATCTTGTTTAATTCAAAAAAAATAAATAAATAATCTTTAATTAAATATTGACTATCATCATTCAATATTTCAGAAATTAGTGGAATTAACAAACCTATTCCAAGGGCTTCTAAAACACCAGCTATTGATAGAGCAAAAAAGATAATTTTAAGTTTTTTGCTATATTCTTTTGGTATTATTAAAAAAATTTGTTTTAATAAACTAAAATAGTTTTTCATTAATTTTTTTACTAAATCAAAAACTAGATTTAAGCGTTTGAATATTAATTATATCTCTTTGTTCGTTTTTATCTATTTTTCTTCTACCATGCATAAATCTTTGATTGTTAATCATGCACAAATCTCTATTATTCCATGAAATATCAATAATATATTCATTTGAAATTTTTTTAACTTCTTTCATTATTTTTTTAAATTTAGTATTTTTTTTTTCTAAATATATCTTTTTAACCTGGGGATCTCTATTTAAAATTATTTGTAGATGATTCACAAATGATAGTTCAGAATTATATTTATCTTTAATTACAGCATATCTTTTTAACTTAAAATTAACTTCATTGGTTTTCAGATTTAAAAAACAGTCATGAATTCCAGGGTAGTCAATATGCCATGGTCTTTTCATTTTTGTAATTTTATTTTTTTGGTTTAATTGAAAAGGAACTTTTAAATCATAAATAATTTGATTTTCTAAAAAAAACTTTTTAATTTCTGATCCAAAATTTTTATAAACTTTTTGTCCATCGCAAATTGTAGTAGAACCTGAATTCAATGGTGCTTTATTACAATAAAACCAGATGATTTCAGGCCATGAAGGCGAATAACTCGCTTCACTGTGTAGTGGCATTTCTTTATTTCCTGGGTCCACATCATGAGCATTTTTATTTTCTAATCTAGTTGTTCTTCTAAGTGCATCATTTGCATATTTGCTAGTAAATAAATCAGTAAACTTAATTATATTTTCTTTATTTAAGTTAAAATTTCTAAAAATAATAACACCTTTATCTTTAAATAATTCAATAATTTCATTTTTATTTATTTCAAATATATTTGTTTGTTCTGAAGGTTCTACAATGCATCCTGAGGAAGTTATATTGTTTGAAATTTCTGATATTTTCATTATTTAATTTTTACTGTTATTTTTCTACTTTTAATGTACACAACCATAAATCACAATGAAAATAAAAAAACAAGAAAATCATATGCTTACTTGGGCAAAAGAGCTTTTCCCAATTTGTAGATCATTGACTGGAAAAGGTATTCAGTTTTCTCTAAGATATTTTAAAAAGATAAATCCAGAGTTTAAACTATTAAAGTTTAAATCTGGATTAAAGGTTTATGATTGGAAAATTCCATTAGAATGGAACATTAATAATGGATATTTTAAGCACATAAAATCGAAAAAAAAATATTGTGATTTCAAAAAGAATAACCTCCACATCTTAGGATATTCTACACCTATAAAAAAAATAATAGATGGAAAAGATTTAATTAAAAATATTTTTACACAAAAAGATCAACCAAATTCAATACCATTTGTAACTAGCTATTATAGTAAAAGATGGGGTTTTTGCATGACAGAAAATCAAAAAAAAAAATTGCCTAAAGGAAAGTATTTAGCCTTCATAGATAGTAATTTTAAAAGAGGTAAAATGGAAGTTAGTGAAGCTGTTTTAAAAGGAAAGTTAAAAAAAGAAATTTTTTTTAGTAGTTACTTATGCCATCCATCAATGGCTAATAATGAATTATCTGGACCTGTTTTATTGAATGCAATAATGCTTTTTATTAAAAATAATTTTAAAAAAAATTTATACACTTATAGATTTGTACTGTTACCAGAAACGATAGGATCAATAGCTTATATAAGTAAGAGATTAAACGTACTAAAAAAAAATACCATCTGTGGATTTAATTTAACTTGCGTAGGTGATGAAAGAGGCTATAGCTATGTCGAGAGTAGAAATGGAAATAGTTTAGCAGATAAAGCAATAAATGCTGCCTTAAAAAATTTTAAGAAAGTAAAAAAATATTCATTTTTGAATAGAGGAAGTGATGAAAGACAATATTGTTCACCAAAAGTTGATTTACCTTTAATTGCATTCTCAAAATCTAGAGAATATCCTGAGTATCACACTGATAAAGATGATTTTAAAGTTGTAACAAAGAAAGGTTTGGATGACTCTCTTAAAGTGTTTAAAAATATAATCAATGTTTTTGAAACTAGCCTATATCCAAAAACAAATTTTACTTGTGAGCCCAATATGGGAAAAAGAAATCTTTACCCAACTATATCTCAGAAAGGTAATTATGAAAAAATTAGAATAAGGATGAATATAATAGCCAGCGCAGATGGGAAAAGGAATTTTTTTGAGATTTCCTCAAATATTGGAGAAAAACTAGAAAAAACTTTTAATGAATTAAAAATTTTAAAGAAAAATAAAATAATTTTTTAATTTATGAAAAAAATTGTTTTTGATAAAATATTCAAAAGCTTAGGTATCACAGCAACAGATGTTGTATTTATTTCCTCAAATTTATTAAAATTAAATATCAAAAAAAAGAGGCAAATAATTAACTATGAAATTAAGGATATTGTTGATGGATTAATTAACATTTTAAAAAATCAAGGAACAATATTAGTGCCAACTTTTAATTGGGATTTTTGTAACGGAAAAGGTTACCATTACAAAAATACTTTATCAAATTCAGGTTCATTGGGAAATTATGTACTTAAAAGATCAGATTTTACCAGAACTCAAAATCCCATATATTCATTCTGTGTTTATGGGAAAGATAAAAAATATTTGACTAATCTTAAACATAAAAGTTGTTTTGAGTTCAATTCTCCTTTTGGATATATGGTAAATAAAAATGCCAAAAATCTTTACATCGATATAGATAATATATATCGGGATTCGTTCACCTTGTGCCATGTGGCTGAGCAAAAAGTTGGAGTTAGTTATAGATATATAAAAAATTTTAAAGGAAAATATGTGTATCAAAATACCAAAAAATTAAACGCAAAATATTCAATGTATGTCAGGAAATTAAATTTAAATATTAGAACTGGAGTAAATCCTAAAATTAAGATTAAATTGAAAAAAGAAAATTCATATATAGAAAAAGATATAGATGGAATTAATTTTAAAATAGTAAATATGAAAAATGCCTATAAAATTATGGAAAATAGTCTTAAAAAAAAAGAAAATATAATCTTTAGAGATAAACTATAATTAAAAATGAAATTACTGTTTAGTTTTAAAGTTGATCAAAAGGACGGTATTAAGTTTTCAAATGTATCAGGTGACAAAAATAAAATTCACCTAAATAATGAATTTTCCAAAAATTCTATTTACGGGAAAAAAATATGTCACGGAGTTTTATTGATCCTTTACTTTTTAAAAAAAATTAAAATTGAAAATAATGGTTATAACAATTTTTTTTTTGAATTTATAAACGCTACTTCTTATGACAGAAAAATATCTGTATTTTTAGTCAAAAATACTAAAAATAAAAGATTATACTTATTCAAACAAGAATCGGAAACTAAATTAAAAATTCAAATTGAAAAAAAAAAATATAATAGTGCACTAAAAAATAAAAATTTCCGGGAATTTGAATATAAAAGAAAAAATTATTATAAATTTAAAAACCCAAATTTTGAGAAAATTAAAAATTTAATCTGCTTTCTCTCAAAATATGTTGGGAATGTTTATCCTGGTGAATACTCTGCGATAAACAAGATAGATATAAAATTAATGAACAAAAAAAGATTTAATAAAATAAAATTGAGTTCAAAAAGATTGGATCCTAGATTTCCTTTAGTTTTAAATACTATCAACTATCAAAATATTGTGATTAATTTTGAGACGTCTTTTTTACCAAAGTTAAGTATTAAACTAAAAAGACCAAATCAAAAAATTATATCAATGATAAAAAAATTAGATAACAATACACTAATAATTGGAGCTAGCTCAGGAATTGGAAAAGATATATTAAATTTATATAGTTATAATAAAAATATTAAGTTAATTGGAACTTATTATGAAACTAAACCAAAAAAATTAATCACCTCCAATCAATTATTAATTAAATTTGATGTTTCTCAAGATTTAAAAAAATTACCTTCGTTAATTAAAAATTATTCAATAAAAAATATATACTATTTTGCAACACCAAAGATTAATTTAAATTCGTATAATCCTAATTATAAAAAATTTTATATAGATTATCCAATTCAAATAATAAATAATTGTGATAAAAAAATTAATTTCTTCTATCCGTCTACCATATACATAAAAAATTATAAAAATTATTACACAAAGGTGAAACTTCTTGCTGAGAGAAAACTTACAAAATTAAAAAAAAAATTTCATAACATAATTTTTGTCAGGATTAATGAAATAAATACAAGGCAAAATTTAATGTTAACAAAAAAAAATCTTTTAAATTTTAGAGACTTTCTTTTTAAAGATATAAAATTATTCAAGAAAACTTTTTTTTTAAAGTGATATAGTTTTTTTTTTCAATTTTTTTTAAATCTTTTATTCGCATTAAATATTTTTTTGAGTTATTTTTTGAGGATTGTTTTTTAAATCCGTTATTTTCATAAAAATCTTTTACCTGATCATTTTTTTTAGTTGATATAAATTCACCAATAAAATTTTCGATTGATTTTTCTTTTTTTGAAATTTTTTTTAAAGATTCAAATAAAAATAAATTTTCTATTCCTCTACCAATTACTCTACAACTCATTAGAAATACGTCAATTAATGCGTTGTCATTTTTTATATTTAAAATAATTAATCCACAGGTTCCGTAAGATCCAAATTTATCTTTTGCTTCTAAAATATAAATATAATTTTTTTTATTTTTAAGTAATTGCTGAACTCCTTGAAGGTCGTATCTTTTAGTTGTTAAATTAAATTGATTTGTTCTTTGTGTCATTTGTTCGACTCTTTTAAGATCTTTATTTTTTGGTGTTCTCACAATTGCCTGTAAATCTAAACTTTTGAGATATTCGTCGATGCTAACAATTTTTTTTTTTAGTTTAGTTCTTTTAACTTCCTCTTTATACATTTTGTTTCTAAGCTTGTCTTCTTTAGTTAAGTTTGAAGTTAAAAAATATTTTGAGGAAACCAACTTATATCTATTTTGCTCTGACTTTTCTTTTTCTAAATGAATAGTCTTAACTTCAGGAAGAAATTTATTTACTAGATTTATCTCAAATTTACTATCATCCACAAATACTATGCTATCAAGACCAATATTTAATTCTTTAGAAATTTGAATTATATTATCCGCTTTGTTATTCCAGTTAGCTTTAACTATTGTAAAATCACTGAGTTTTAGGAGCATGTCTTCTCTTTTTTCAAATACTTCTTCAACATCTTCAATGTTATTTTTACTACAAATAGCTAGTATAACTCCTGATTTATATAAGTTAAGAATTTCCTTTTGGAAGTCTGAATACTCTGAGTCTCCATTCGAATTTCTTATCTTGATTTTATTCACTCCATATTCTCCAACAATACCACCCCACAAAACATTATCACAATCAAGAACTAGACATTTTGATCTTTTATTATTAATGCTAAAAAAAATTTCACTTAAACCTCTCGATATTTCCTCAAAACCATTATAAGAAAACGGAGATTTAACTGAATACCACAATCTTTCATCATAAAAATTTTTCGTGCCAATGTTTTTTTCAAATTTGGATAAATCAAAGAAATAAAAATTTGTGAAATTTGAAATAATTTTTTTTAAATCTCCATTAATTTTTGCAAGGATATTTTCATGTCCAAATTTAAATTTATAGTCAAATAAACCGTATATAGATTGATTTGGTAAAATTGAGGACACCCAGATTATTGGAATTTTCAATTTTTTTAAATTATTAGATACAATTTGGACGAAATCTTTATGTCTTTTTATTTCCTCATTAATTTTTTTTTCGTGTGCGCTAGGGAGCTTGTTGGCCAAAATATCCGAAAAGTTAGGTAACCATAAAAAAACAACAATGATATTAATATTTTTTTTTTTAATAAATTTTTGATTCAACGAAGATTGTATAATGTTATCGTAATCAGAAAAAAAAGGTTTTAAATTTATATCAAACATTTTTGACCAGTTTATAATACTGTCTTCTATTGGCTCCATAGTAAAATTTCTAAGGAATAAACAGTTTAAATTTTTCATTAAATTATTTTATCTTTTTTTTTATATATTTTATCAAAATATTTTTATCATCGATACTAGTAACTATTTCATTTTGAGTAAATTTTATCTTGAAATTCTGTTCTATTTTAAGAATAATTTTAATGTGATTAAGTGAGTCCCAATTATTTATATTTTTACTTTGCTTTATATGTTTTTCAATATTTTTAGGATTTGTTTTTAATATCTTTGAAATAATTGAGAAGATTTCTTTATTCAAATTTTTTGCCATAATTATAACTTATATATTTTTGCGTATTTTAGTATATTCTTATAATGCTTAATTTCTAAACAAAATGAAAAAAAATAAACTAGAACAAATAAAAATTAAATCAATTGAAAATTATATTGAGAATTATCTTAACCTTAATTCTGTTCTAAAAAATCTAAGTTTAAAAAAAAATGATAAAGTTATTATTAGTTCTAGATTAATGCTTATAATTAGTAATGTATATTCAAATAATTTACATTTAAAAGTTAATATAAATTTAATTGCAGATGTTATCTACAAGTATATAATTGAAACAGTTCTAGAAAAAATTGGTAATAAAGGTACTCTATTAATCCCGACTTATAATTGGGATTTTTGTAAAGGAAAAGTCTTTGACTATCACAAAACGCCTTCGAGTGCAGGCGATCTTGGAAATTTTGCATTAAAATATAAAAATTTTAAAAGGACGATAAGTCCAATCTATTCTTTTGCTGTAACGGGGAAAGATAAAAATTTGATTTGTAATTTACCACATAAAAGTTGTTTTGGAAACAACTCACCATTTACATATTTAATAGAAAAAAATGGTAAAAATATATTTATTGGTTTTAATGATTATAGAGAAGGATTCAATTTTCCTTATTTAGCAGAGGAAAAAATTGGAGTTAATCATAGATATTTTAAGTATTTCTTAGGAAAATATAAGAAAGGGAAAAATATAAAAAAATTTAAAGTTAAAATGTATGTAAGAAAAATTAAAGATAATAAGTTTACCCATGTTCACAAAGAATTTAAAAATTTTTTAATTAAAAAAAAAATCTTTAAAGAGATAGAAAAAAAAAATATTTTTTTCTCAATAATTAAATTGAAAAAAACATTTAAATATATGACTGATGATTTAAAAAATAAAAGAAAATTTATAGTGACTAAAAAAAATAATGTTTAAAAAAAACTTTTTTAAAAATAATAAAAATATTGCATTAATCGATGCTTCAAAAAATAAAACTTATACTTATGGTGAAATAGAATCTTTCAAATCCAAATTTGAAAAAAATTTTAAAAATAAAAGTATAGTATTATTAATAACATCAAATTCAATATTCTCTATTTTGGTGTACATATCATTAATGATTACAAAAAAAAAAATTATCTTGCTACTTGTAAATGAAGACATTAAAGAAAAATTTATAAAAAAAATAATTCGAATTTATAAGCCGAATTATATTATTGCTAATAAAATGCATAATTTGAAAAGATATAATTTAAAACAAAAATATGAAAAATATTATTTACTAGAGAATAAATCAATCAATAATAAGAATTTAAATTTTATAAATAAACTTTTGATTCCAACGTCAGGTACAACAGGAAATCCTAAAATGGTAAGATTGTCCCTAGAAAATTTAAATGAGAATACAAAATCAATTATAAGAAGTTTAGATATCAAAAAAATAGATACTACAATTACAACCATGCCAATGTCTTATTCTTATGGTCTATCAATAATTAATACATTTTTATCAAAAAAAGCAAAAATAGTGGTATGCAAGGATTCAATTGCAAATAAAAATTTTTGGAAATATTTTAATCAATACAATATTACAAATCTTAATGGTGTACCTAAATTTTACGAATTTTTAAATAAATTAAGATTTGAAAATATTTTTAAACGTTCTCTAAGATTTATAACGCAAGCAGGAGGAAACCTTGATTTAAAATATAAAAAATATTTATATAATTTAAGTAAAAAGAATAAATTTATTTTTTATATAATGTATGGGTTAACTGAAGCTAGCCCAAGAGTCTCGATATTAAATGTAAATAAATATAAGAATAAAATTCATAGTGTTGGTAAGCCGATAAAAGGTGTGAATGTTAAGATTAATCTAAGTAAAAAAAATAGCAAAGAAGGAATGATTGAAATTCACGGAAAAAATGTTTGCTTAGGCTACTCTGAAAAATTATGTGATTTAAAAAAATCGGATGAAAATAATTCAAGATTAATTTCTGGGGATATTGGTTTTTTAGATAAAGATAAATTTCTTTACATTTTGAAGAGAAAAAACAGAATATCAAAAATTTTTGGTTTAAGAATAAATCTTGATGATATGGAAGAAAAGTTGTTAAAAGCAGGTATAAAAACTAAATGCTTAACAAATGATAAATATATCTTGGTTAATATATTTAAAATATCAAATAAAGAAAAAATAAAAAAGATGATTTATGAAAGTTTTGGGATCAATAAAAATTTTATTAAGATTTCTTTAAAAAATAATATTCTAAAGAATAAAGAAATTAAACTTTAAATATGAGTATACAATTTTCGAAAGTAATAAAAAATTTAACTAATTTTCACTTTAAAAGATGCTCAGAATATAGAAAAATTTTAAACACAATTAATTATGATATTAAAAATGAAGATCTTGCTCTGCAACCATTTCTTCCAGTAAATTTATTTAAATTTAAAAAAATGATGAGTGTGCCTGAAAACGAAATAGTAAAAATTTTACAATCCTCAGGAACAACTGGCTCACTCAAATCAAAGATTTATTTAGATCAAAATAATGCGATAAATCAGAAGCGGGTTTTGATTGACCTAGCAAAAAATATTATGCCTCAAAATAGAGTCCCAATGCTTATAATTGATCAAAACCCAAAAAATATTGATACAAAAAATTTAGAGGCTAGGTTAGCTGGTATTTTTGGTTTTTCAATATTTGGTAAAAATTATACTTATCTTTTAGATGAAAAAGGAAATATCGACTATAAAAATTTAAATACTTTTTATAAAAACCATTCAAAACAGAAGTTTTTTATATTTGGTTTTACAAGCTTTGTTTATGAATACTTGATTAAACAATTAAAAAGTAATTATGATTTTAAAAATGGAATTTTAATACACGGTGGTGGTTGGAAAAAAATTGAAAGCAAAAAAATTGATAATATTAAATTTAAAAATTTATTGAGAAAAGAAATGAATTTAAATAAAGTATATAATTATTATGGTCTTGTTGAGCAAACAGGGTCTATATTTTTTGAATGTGAAAAGTGTAGTTCATTTTACCCAACAAAATATTCAAAGGTTTTCATAAGAGACGAAAAATTGAATATATTAAAAAAAGGAAGAGGAATGATACAAATTATATCTTCTGTACCTGTAAGCTATCCTGGTCATAGCATTTTAACAGAAGATATAGGGGAATTAGTATTTAATAATTGCTCTTGTAAAAAATACGGAAATAGGTTCAAGGTACTTGGTAGAATTGAAAAATCAGAGGTGAGAGGATGCAGTAATATATAATTTTAAATATGAATATAAAATATTTAGTAGGAAATAAAAATATTTCAAACCAACCTTCTGTCCCTTTTGGTATTAATGAATTAAAGTTTTTAGATGATTTTTCAAAAATTTTAAAATCAGATAAATCTACTAAAAAAAAATCAGATATATTAAGTTTTTCTTTTTGGTGTAGAAAAAAAAATTTGATAAAATTAAGTAATGATATAATTAATAAAAACTTAAAAATTGGAATTGGATTAATTTTCCATATAACCCCCTCTAATGTACCAACTAATTTTTTATTCTCACTTGTCTTAGGATTAATTACTGGAAATTCAAATATAATTAAAGTTCCACAAAGAGAATTTGATGAAATTACTATCATTTGTAGTTGTTTGAATAAAGCACTTAGGAAAAATAAAAGAATTCAAAATAGGATTGCTGTAGTGCAGTATGATGATGATTTTTTTACTCGGAAATTTTCATCAATTTGTGATGGAAGAATGATCTGGGGCGGTGATAACACAATTCAAAATTTAAGAAAAATTGAAACTAAACCTAGAAATAGAGATATAAATTTCGCTGACAGATATTCATTTGCAATAATTAACGCTGAACAAATTCTTAAACTCAACCAAAATAAACTTTCAAATTTAACAAATAGTTTTTTTAATGATACTTATAAATTTGACCAAAATGCCTGTACTTCTCCTCATCTAATTGCTTGGTATGGTAAAAAAAATAAAGTCTCTCTTGCAAAAAATAAATTTTGGAATTCTTTATACGAAATAGTAAAAAATAAATATAAAATTACTAACTTTATTGCCAACGAAAAATTGAATGAACTTTACAAGTTGTCTATTGAGAATGAAAAATTAGGAAGATTAATATCTCATGAAAATATAATTTATAGATTCCAATTCGATAAGGTGCCGTTAAATAATGATAAGATAAGAGGAAAATGGGGAATTTTTTTTGAAACTGAAATTAAATCTTTCTCAAAATTAAATAATTTTATCAATGAAAAATATCAAACACTTACTTATTTTGGATTTTCAAAAAAAATATTGGAAAGTTTGCTTTTAAAAAATAAATTTAGAGGTATAGATAGGATTGTACCAGTGGGAAGTTCGATGAATCTAAGTTTAATTTGGGATGGTTATGATCTTAAAAATATTTTAACTCGAAATATAGAGATAATATGAAATCATTGAAGTTAGATAAATCAGAAATATTAAAATATCAAAAAAATAGAGATCCTTATCTATTTTTAGATTTTGCTACTAAAGTTGTTCCTGGAAAAAGTGCAGAAGGTTATAAAGACTTAACATATAAGGAATGGTTTTTTAAAGTTCACTGGCCAGAGGACCCGAATATGCCAGGTTTTTTACAAATAGAAGCATTGACACAAATGTGTTCTCTTTCAATACTAACTTTACCTGGTAATAAAGGGGAAATTATGTATTTAGTGTCTGCTGATAAATTGATTTTTAAAAAAAAAGTAATTCCGAATTCTAAGTTTAATATGGTCACTAATGTAATCAAATATGTTAGAGGATTTGCAACCTTCAAAGCTCAAGGATTTATTGAAAACGAATTAGCGTGTTCTGCACAAATTAACTTGGTGTTGCCTAAAGAAATTAAAAAGTATAAAATAAAATAATCTTTTAAAAATTTATGCCTATCTCCTCTTCATTACTAAAAAAACCAAAATTGGTAAAAAAATTGAAAGATTTCTATGATTATGTTCAAAAAAATGATGGAAAAGTAGGAACAAAAACTAGAGGTATAGATTTAAATTTTAATAATGCTTGTAATTTAAGATGTAAATATTGTTTTACGAATTCTCCAAAGGGAGATCACGTTAAAGATTTTCTTGATTACGATGCTATCGCTAAGTTAGCAGATGAAGCAGATGACTTAGGTTATTTTGAATTTGATTTACAAGGAGGTGAATTGCTTTTACAGCCTAAAAAATTATTTAAAGTTTTAGAGGCTATTAAGCCAGAACGATTTTACCTTTACTTAACAACAAATGGTTTTTATTTGGATGAAAAAATGGCAAAACGTCTTGCTGAAGCTAATGTAAGTAGAGTTTCAGTTAGTATAGATAGTATGGATGAAAAAATCCATGATGAAATTAGAGGTAGAAAAGAGTCTTGGAAGAGAGCAATAGCTGCACTTGAACATGTTAAAAATGCAGGAATGGATCCTTATTTAAATATTACAGTTGGACATTACAACGCTAATACCGATCATTTTAAACAACTCTTAGATTATTCTAAACAAAAAAGATACAAAACATTACTTAATGTTGCTGTTCCAGCAGGTATGTGGCAAAAGATGGATGATATCATTTGTGATGATAAAGATCGGGAATATCTTCGAAAGATTAGAAAAGAATACAAAAATCTTGTAAGAAATGTTTGGAACCCTTTTGATAAAAATCACGAAAAAATACTTGGGTGTACAACTGTTAATAGATTGTATATTACCCCAATAGGAGATGTTCTCGTATGTCCATATGTGCATATAAAAATTGGTAATATTTTTAAGCAAAGTCTTAAAGAAATAGTAGATTTTGGTTTTAGAATTAAGTATTTCAAAAATCATAGTGATCTATGTCTTGCAGGAGAAGATAAGAGTTTTATTAATAAATTTATGACAAAGAGTGGTCAAACAATATTTAAACCAGCTCTTGCAAAAGAAATTTTTTCAGAAGAAGATTTCGTTTAAATGTTACTTAACAAAAAATCTGCAGTTATTACAGGCTGTAATAGAGGTATTGGTAAAAAGATTCTTGAGACTTTTTATGAAAACGGAGCAAATGTATTTGCTTGTGTCAGAAAATTGGATGATGAGTTCAAAAATTTTATCGATAAAAATAAAAATAATTACGATAATAAGATAATTCCTATTGAATTAGATTTAGAAGATGAAAATAATATTAAAAATGCAGCAAAAAAAATATTGGATCAAAATATTCCAATAGATATTATAGTAAATAATGCAGGTATAATCTCAACTTCTCTTTTCCAAATGACCTCTTCTAAAAAGTTAAAAGAAATGTTTAATGTAAATTTTTTTTCACATTCAATATTTACTCAATATTTAGTCAAATCTATGATTAAAATAAAAAAAGGAAGTATCATATATATCTCTTCAAGTTCTGCATTAGATGGAAATGAGGGAAGAAGTGCTTATGCTTCCTCAAAAGCTGCTATGATTAGTGAAGCTAAAGTATTGTCAAGAGAGCTTGGAGTTCAAAATATAAGAGTAAATTCAATTGCTCCTGGTCTAACAAATACTGATATGATGGTTAAAAATCATTCGGAAGATTTGATAAACAAAACTGTTGCAGACATTTCACTTAGAAGAATTTGTGAAATATCAGAAGTGGCTAATGTAGCTCTTTTTTTAGCGAGTGACCTCTCTAGCTATATTACTGGTCAGGTAATTAGGGTCGATGGTGGAATGAGATAATGGAAAATTCAAAAAAAAAAATTGAATTAATAAAGTCTTTTACTAAAGAAATGAGAAAAAACATATTATCTATGGCCTTTGCAGCTGGATCAAGCAGTTCTCATTTTGGTGGAGCTTTATCAATAACCGAAATAGTTTCAACTTTGTTTGCAGATCAAATGAAAATAGATAAATCTGATCCAAATTGGGAAAATAGAGATAGATTTATTTTAAGTAAAGGTCATGCGTGTTTGGCTTATTATTCTGCCCTATGTGAAGTGGGATATATCTCAAAAAATGAATTATTAACTTTTGAAAAAGATAATAGTAATCTTCTGGGTCATCCTGTTAGAAACAAAGAACTAGGTATCGAATTTTCAAACGGGTCACTTGGAATGGGTTTGTCTCTAGGTATAGGACTAGCTATATCGGCGAAAAAAAAAGGGAAAGATTTTAGGGTTTATGTGATTGTTGGTGATGGCGAGTGTAATGAAGGATCAGTATGGGAAGCTGCAATGGCTGCACCCAATTTTAATTTAGAAAATTTATACGTAATTATTGATAAAAATAATTTTCAGCAAACAGGATCTAATAATCAAATAATGAATGTTGATAATTTAAGATCTAAATGGGAAAGTTTTAATTGGTATTCAAAAGAAGTTGATGGGCATAATATAAATGAATTATTAGATGTATTTAATGAATGCAATAATATCAAAAAACCGAAGGCAATAATTGCAAATACTATCAAAGGTAAAGGTTTTTCTTTTTCAGAAAATAATAATGATTGGCATCATTCAATTTTAAGCAAATCTTTTTATGAAAAAGCTCTCAAAGAATTAGGGTAAAAAATGAAAATTGATGAGAGATCCATTAAGATTTGGTCAACAATTGGTCAAAGAGCCACTGTTGGAATGGCTGCACTTGAGCTTGTTAAAGAAATTGATGAATTGATTATAGTTACATGTGATGTTTCAACATCAGCTGGTTTAGATAGATTTAGAAAAACTTATCCAAATAAATTTATTGATGTAGGAATAGCAGAGCAAAATATGATTGGTATAGCAGCAGGGTTAGCTAGTGAAAATTTTAAAGTTCTAACAACGACATTTGCTCCATTTCAAACTATGAGATGTTTAGAACAAATCAAAGTTAATTTAGGTTACATGAAACAAAATGTGTGTATGGTAGGTATAGCAAGCGGATTATCTTTAGGAGCTTTAGGATATACTCATTGTTGTATAGAAGATATAGGTGTTTTGAGATCAATACCTGGAATTACAATAATTTCTCCCTCAGATGCATTTGAAACAGTCAAAGCAATAGAAGCATCATTAAAATCAATGAATCCAACTTATATTAGATTAACTGGTACAACTAATAACCCAATTATAAATAAAGTTGATTATAAATTTGAAATTGGTAAATCGATAAAATTAAAAGATGGTGATGATATCACAATTTTTTCATGTGGTTCAATGGTCTATGAAAGTTTAGAAGTTGCAAAAAGACTTGAGCAAAAAAAAATTTACACGTCTGTAATTAACATGCACACAATTAAACCAATAGATAGAAAAGCAATAATTAATGCACAAAAATCAAAAATGATAGTCACTATTGAGGAACATAATATAATTGGCGGCTTAGGAAGTGCAGTTGCGGAGGTAAAATCTACAATTAAGAATTATCCAAAACAAATTTTTTTTGGAATAGATGACAAATATAGTAAAGGTGGAAGTTATAATTTCTTAAAAGAAAACTATAGACTTTCAACAGATATAATTGTAAAGGATATTTTAAATCAATTAGATCATGAATAATTCTGACAAATATAAAAACACGTTTATTAAATCACTTTCTATTGATAATTCAAAATTTAAAGATAATTTAGAGTATAATCAAATTCCAGAATGGGACTCTATTGGTCATATGACGCTAATATCTAGTCTAGAAGAAAGCTTCAAGATAACAATTGATACAGATGATATAATAGATTTTAGTTCCTTTCAAAAAGGTAAAGAAATCTTAAAAAAATATAAAATTAATTTTTAAAACTAAGCTTGCACTTCTTCAATAGTATTTGAAATTTTATTAGTAATTATATCAAATTTATTTTTTTTCATTTTTAATTTATCAAATAAAAATGCAGAATCTTCATAAACTTTCTGTCTTGGAATTTTTAGTTCATTGGATATTATTTGTTGCCAATAGTACTTGCCATATAAACTTAAGGGGTTGCAAAATAATTGAAATGAAACATTATAAAGATCGTTAGATGAATGTTTTTTCAACTCCTTCCATTTTTTGTTTAAAACCTTTTTATAATTTTTCCTTGTATTCCAACTATTCGACAATTTGAATTTTGATGACCAAAAAGCAGCATCAGATGCAATAAATTTAAAATTTGAATATAAGCCTTCCAAAATAGCAGAACCATGATGGGATATTAAAATTGTATTTTTATTTAAGTCTCTAAGTAATTCTCCATTTTTAACAGGTTCTTTTATAACAACTATTCTAGAATCTTTCTCGTATTTTGAAATTATTTTATAAAAAAGTTTTCTATCATACTTCATATTTTTTGTAGGAAACTTAGAATGAAAAAAACCTGGATGAGCTTTTATCATAATTTTGTTTTTTTTATTTTTAGTGAGTTCTTGAACAGTAAAATCTAACCAATCATAAACATTAATGAAACCATCATAACCATAAAGCATTTGGGCATCGGTAAAAGTATGTGCATAGATTACATGAGTAATATCGTCAAATTTTTTGGATTTTTTGATGAATTTAATACTTTTCATCCAAGGTATTGTATCAGTCTTGTCAATAACTCTTCTAATAGCATTTTTTGCTACATTGTTTTCTGTATTTTTTAATTTTTTTGTTTTCTTAAGTTCTATTATATTCTCATAATTCAAGTAATTTTTCTTTTTGTTTATAAAATAAAAAATCCCTTTTGGATAACCCAAAGTATATATTGGAATTTTTTTATTTGAAAGAATAGCTATGACTAGTCCATTTCTATACATACCGTGGTCTATAAATGCTGCTTTAATTTTTTTTTTATCTAAATTAATAATTTGTCTAAAAATAACTATGTTAGAGTAAAAAACTTTAATTGACTCAAAGAAAAAAGATATTCTACTTAAATAGGTATTATAATTTTTGTAAATTTCGGGAACAGCATATCGACTAATATTATAATTTTGAATATCTATATTCATTATCTTTTTTTTTGAAAAAAAATTTGTTTTGAAAATTATCATTAAAGTCAAAAAAAAAGCACAAATATCAATTCTTCTCACCTTACACACTTCTATTTCTAACTTTTTTTTTAGTAGCTTTTCTGAGTGAATTTTTGCAGACTCTATTAAAAATTTATATGGTCCTGATAATCTACGTATAGAAAAAAAAATATTTCCTTTGTCCATTAATTAAATTTACTTTTAAATATATTTTGTGCAATTTTTAAATCATTAATAGTATCAATATCTCTAACTCGAAAATTTGGTAGATAATATCCCTTGACTTTTTTTGAATCAAAAATATTTTTAAATTTTAAAAACTCAGATGAAAAACCCCAATAAAACTGGCCAGCATCATGAAAGTTTTCTTTAAAAGATTGGGTATTTTTGAGTGAAGAATTTTTATATTTGAAATTGATGTAATTATTTTTATCTTTTATCAAGGATCGATTAATAGGATAGCTATAATTAGTAATAGGAAATATAAATTTTGTTTTTTTATTTAATTTTTTTTTAGTAATAATTATATCTTTAAAATCAATAAGAGGTGAGCACGGTAGAATACAACATACTTTATTCCATTTTTTAATTGATTTTTTTAAATAATTTCTTACTACCTCAAAGAGTGGAGTGGTATCTC
>CESW01057048.1_pt1 | contig 44038 bp, 41 predicted proteins | sample 531171 | NCBI WGS metagenome assembly CESW01 (sample SAMEA2621859, study PRJEB7988) | marine metagenome | biome: marine biome (ENVO:00000447); feature: surface water layer (ENVO:00002042); material: "saline water (ENVO:00002010), including plankton (ENVO:xxxxxxxx)" | depth 5 m
AAGTCTTGATTTTCAATCAATGAAATGACGAAATCTTTATCTTTATCTGAATTAATTAAGAAAATTTCTTTTTTTTTCTCAAAATAAGAAACAAATGATTTTAAAATTTTTATCAATCTAATTTTTGTTTTTTAAATATTTTAAAATTTCTTTTTTTAAATATGGATCTTCTTTAGCATATTCTATATTAGCTATTAGGTATCCTAATTTATCTCCGCAATCATAGAATTTTCCATCCAATCGAAAAGCAAGTAACTCATTATCATTTTTTAAATACATATCAATTGCTTCTGTTAATTGAATTTCACCTCCCTTATCCGGTTTTATTTCGGATAAATATTCCATAAATTCATTTCGAAATATATATCTTCCGACTGCAAATAAATTTGAAGGAGCTTTCTTTAGAGAAGGTTTTTCCAAAATACTTTCAATTTTTAACTCTTTACTAACTAGATTATTTTTTTTTAATTTAACAATCCCGTATTTGCTTATTTGTTCTTTTTTTGCTTTACCTAATAAAATCGAAGAACAACCATTTTTTTTGAACGCAGTTTTCATTAATGTTAAATTATTTTTGTTTGAACTCTTGATAACCATATCAGGTAAGGCTATTCCGAAAGGCTCCTTTCCGACTAAGGATTTTGCGCATAATATTGCATGGCCCAAACCTTTAGCTTCGCCCTGTCTGATAGTATGAATGACCAAGTTAAGTTTAGAAATTGATTTTATTTCTTTGAGCAAAGCTCTTTTTACTCTTTTTTCTAATGCAGCTTCTAATTCAAAACTTGTATCGAAATGATTTTCTACTGAAGACTTACTAGAATGAGTAACAAAGATAATTTCTTTAAACCCAGCTTCCAATACCTCTTCTACAATGTATTGAATTATGGGCTTATTAACTATAGGGAGCATTTCCTTAGGAATTGCCTTTGTCGCTGGCAACATTCTTGTTCCTAATCCAGCAATTGGTATTACTATTTTTTTTAAATCATTCATCTTTAAATAAATCTAATAAACTTTCATCAGGGTGAGGTAAATCTGGGAAAATTTTAAAAATTAAATTATCTTTTTTAATTAAGAGAGTTATTATCGTAGTAAAAATAATAAAAAAATAGTTTTTTAAATTAATATTATCCGAGTACCATATTTCTAATTTTCCTTTATAGGGGGAAATATAATTTTTATATATTTTTTCAGAGTTTTCTTGCCCATTAAGATAATTCTCTTCGTTTTTAAAAAAAATTGATCCTATACCGCTTAGCCCAGGTTTAATTAAGATTATTTTTTTTTTGATCTCGTCTTCATAAAATTCGAAATTTTTTCTTGTAAGAGGTCTTGGACCTACTAAACTCATCTCTCCTTTCATAACATTAAAGAGCTGAGGTAATTCATTAATTTTTGTCTTCCTTAAAAATTTTCCAATTGGCAATATTCTTGGATCATTCTTAATAGTAATAGTTCCAGACCCTTCTTTTTCGCTATTTTTTTTCATAGTTACAAACTTTATTAAATTGAAGACTTTATTATTTTTTCCAACTCTTTTTTGAAAATAGAAAATTTCTCCTTCTCCAGAAAATCTTAGTAAGATTGAAATGCTTACTAATAATGGTGAAAGTAAAGCGATTGTTACAGAACAAAAGAAAATATCGAAAAACCTAATCATTACATTTTTTGATCTAAATTTTTATTTGTTTCTAAATGTGTGAAATTAGGAAGAACTGTGTTGAATAAATCAACAAATATTTTTTTGTCTAGTTTTTCTCTATGCGAAATTTCATTAAACCGTTCTAAGAATTTTTTTAAGAGCTCACTCTCTGTATCAAATTTGGACTTAACAACTCCGATACTTTGAAAAGATTTTAAATCAGGATTTTCTTCAGAAGTAAAAAATTCTTCGAAAGATTTTTCTCCCGAAGTATCTGACTTAAAGAAAAAACAAGGCCATTTTTTTTGTTTATCGATTAAAGGGACTTTTTCTCTAGCTTCTTCTTCAGTTGAACAATACAACGGTTCATATCCTTTTTTTAAAAGATAATTCTCAGCAATATCGGTGAAAGAAGTAAGTTGAAAATCTTCTCTAAATTTTGGAAAGAAAATATCTTTGTCCTTACCAAATATTGCTGACATCAAACAAAGCTCTCCAGATTCCATGGGTGTGATGAAGTATCTTTTTATATCTAAAGGTGCAGCAAAAGGCTGTTTTTTATTAAACCTATTTATAAACCCCTCAAGCAAAGAACCATCTGAAAAAGCTACATTTGCAAATCTTGCTGATGAAATTTCAATTTCTGGTTGGTGATCTAAAAGAAATAATTCCATTACTCTTTTACTGGCTCCCATGAGGCTTACTGGATTAGAAGCTTTATCTGTAGATACACAAAAGAATTTGTTAGAGAAGTCTTTTGTTTTCTCTAAACTCTTGAGAGTACTTAAAATGTTAACTTCTATCATCCTTAATATTGTGTAAGGATCTCTTTCTGCTCTAACATGCTTAATAGCCGAAAGATTAAGAACATAATCGTATTTATAATTTTTTGTTAATAAATCAAAAGAGTTGCTCATTGTATCAATGGAAAAGGTTTCTAATTGAGTGGTTATGGAATTTGAGCTTCTTAAATCTCTAATCAATTCAACTAAATTATTTTCGCTAATATCTACAATGTGAATAGTTTTAGGTTTTCTTTTAAGGATTTCTTTAGTTACTTGTCTTCCGATAGATCCAGCACCACCAATTATCAAAAATTTGGAACTAGAAACTATTTTTTTTAGCTCATCATTATGAGTTTCAATATCTTTATCAAATAGTGAAGATTTCCTATTTATGATTTCTAAAATTTCTTGATTACTAAACATTAAACAATATTGGTACCCGGGGCCGGACTTGAACCGGCACGAAGTTGCCTTCGAGGGATTTTAAGTCCCTTGTGTCTACCAATTCCACCACCCGGGCTAAAAAATTAATTTTATATGAATTCGATAAGAATGGTTAAAGTAAAAAAATAAAGTTTTAACCTACAGAAAAGTAATCTATCCCTTCAAGTTCTTCAGTCATGTCTTTTAAAAGATTTCTTCCATCAAATATAGCCTTAATTCCATTCTCTTTTAAAGCCTTAAAATTTAGGTTTTTGTATTGTTCATCTTCAACAGAGATTATTAAAGCAGCACTACCTTCAAGAGAATCTTCGATATTCTGATAATATGGAATAGGCTTACTTATGAATTTAAGGTTCATTGGATCATAGCATCTAATTGAAAAGTCTTCTTTTTTCAGAAGATTATAGAGCATGACCCCTCGCGACTCTCTTACATCATCTGTATTAGGTTTAAATGAAAGACCAAAAAGAGTTACTTTTTTTTTGAAATTATTTTTTTGAAAATATTTATTTACTCTATCTAAGAAATATAAAATTTGGTAATTGTTAGTTTTAATAGCACCTTCAAGTACATTTATGGACTCTCCAACTTCATTTGCTTGATTAACTAATGATAAAGCATCCTTTGGAAAGCAAGAACCTCCATACCCTATACCTGCTCTTATAAAATGCGGCCCTATCCTAGGATCCATGCCCACAGCATTACTTACTTCTTCAATATTTGCATTTAATTTTTCAGCTATTCTGGCAATATCATTAATAAAAGAGATTCTCGTTGCTAAAAAAGCATTTGAAGAATACTTAGTGAGTTCAGAAGATTCATTTGACATAAATAAAATTTTTTCTTTCGAGATGAAAGGCATATATAAATTATAGAAAAAAGCTTTAATCTCTTTACCCTTTGGTATGCCGACTACCACTCTATCGGGGTTCAAAAAGTCATTAACAGCGTCTCCCTCTTTGGTAAACTCGGGATTCGAGCATACTATGTGGTTTATGTCATTATCTTCATCAACTATAGATTGAATAGCAGAACAAGTTCCGGTTGGCACTGTGGACCTTATAATAATTATTTTAGAAGTCTTTACATTTTCTTTTATATAATTGATTGCATCATAAACCTTTCCAAGATCAGTTTTTCCATAGCTATCGTTTGGTGTTCCAACAGATATGAAAATTACATTGTATTGCTCTAGTTTAGCTTCATCTAATGTACTAAAAGTTAACCTGCCTTTTTGCATATTTCGTATCATCATTTCCTGTAATCCAGGCTCGTGGAATGGTATTTTTCCAGATTTTAATATTTCAATCCGATCTTTATCTATATCTATACAATTAACCTCATTACCTTTATCTGCAAAACAAGTGCCAGCTACTAAGCCAACATACCCTGTGCCTAAGAAAGCTATTTTGTTATTTTTTTGCATTTTTAAATATTTGGGGTTTTCTGTGGAACGCTAAGAAGAACATTAGAGCATCTAAAATCTTTACAAACAACAATATAGTAAAATAATTTAAAACTTTTATTTGTTTTATGCTTTTTAAAAGCGAGTAAATTTAAGAAAACTTTTTCTTACATTTGTACTAATCTTATTTGAACTTGGTTGAAAGCTTTAAAAGAGAAAATTAACATTGCGATTAGGCTTTTAACAACCCTAAGCAGGTCTAGAAATAAACAAAGTTGTATCTAAAATATTTTTTTAATCTTTTTTGATTACCTCATAAAACATTTTGTCGTATTTTAAAGATATATTTTCAAGACTAAAAGCCTTAGCATCTTTTATTCCTTGTTCTTGTAATTCTTTTCTTATTTCATCTTTTAGTTTCAAGGCATCTTCGAAAGTTTCTTTAAAACTCTCAAATGTATTTTCACACAACATACTGTTGTTTTTGTTCAAGAAAGAATCGGTCACTCCTTTTATTTTGGTAGAAATTGGAATTGCGCCAGACGCTAAAGCTTCAATAAGCACTGCACCAAACGCATCTTTTCTAGTCGGAAAGAGAAAAAAATCTGAAGCTCTTAGATATTCACTGACTCTATCGTTAAGACCTAATACTATGTTTAGTCTTCCAGAATTGATATGGTCATTTATTCTATATTTATTTTCTTCTAATAAATTTTGAAAAAACTGTGTTTCTGGGCCGACTAAATTTATCAAAATATCCTCATTATATGAGTTAATTTCGAGTAATCTTAATATTCTATCAATGCCCTTCCTTTCAGACATAGCCCCAACAAAAGTAAATAAAAGTTTCCCTTGATAAGGCAACTTCAATAGTTCCCTGCTTCTTATTTTGTTTCCAGGGTAAAATTTATTTAAATCTACTTGAGCTCCAATGTCATAGACTTTGCCATTGAAACCGTAATCTATAAACATTTGACTCAATCCAGGACTATAGGAACTAAGTTTTTTAAAAAAATATCTATATGTTATAAATTTATATAATTTTCGAGTAAATCCAGGCAATTTTTCTTCCTGAATAGCCGGCTCGATTATTATTTTCTTTCGAGAAATTAAAGCTGCTACTTGAGCAAAAATAATTAGTGGCTGAACTAAGTTAATCACTAACAAAATATCAGACTTAAAAAATGAATAATAAAAAGAGATAATACCCTTAACGTATCTATATAGTCCTTGTTCAATTTTATAAAATTTTACTTTAGTTTCCTCTGGATTAAGCTCTGGAATTTCTCTACTTGTAAAGCAGAAGACTGAAAATCTATAATTAGTTGAATTTTGTTCCTCTAATTTATTTATTATTCCTTTAATCAATAAACCTGAACCAGTATGTTGAGGAGGAAAAGTAGATGATAAAACTAAAACATGTATTCCTTTCCTTTTTTTTAAAAAAGTGGATTTATCATGTATCTTCATAATTTTTTTCTTAATCTTAGAAATACCTTTGATAAATCTCTCTTTTGAAAATTCTATGTGCTCTCAAAAAGTCCGGATCTTTTAAAATTTTGGTCAAAAAGTAATAAATTAATGCTGTGACTGAGATTGCACAAGTTAAAATCTGAAGAAGTATTGACCAACTGATAGAGTAATCATTTATAAATAGTAAAAAATTAATTGATGAGGCCATCAAAATCCCTGAAAAAATAGAATATGTAAAAGTTCTAAATAGTTGAGATAATCTAATACCAGTATTTTTAATCAAAAAATATAACATTAACGGCATTACTACTATGTGACCCATCATAACTGATAGAGCTGCTCCATCTAATCCATAGATTATGATTAGAGGGTATATCCCAATAAATATTGAAAAGATAAAAACAGAAGTAATAATAAGTTCATATTTAGGAATTCCTAAGCCTTTAAACAGCGGAAAGCTTTGCGAATTAATGATTTGAAAAAGACTTGCTATTATAAGAATCTTCATTGGGGAAATAATTTCAACCCAGTTGTTACCAAGAAACAGAATAACTAAGTAATCACTTGATAAATACATGAAGGAAAGCAAACATGACGAGAAAAAAGTGATTAATTTCGTGATTAACAAAAAATTACTTCTAGTTTCGTCTATTTTTTCTTTGTTAAAAGAATAGAATGGAAATAAAACTAAATTAGATACAGATTTAATTTCTCCTGGGAACTCATTACCGAATCTCACAGCAATTTGATAATAACCTAAAGTGGCAATATTAAGCATTTTACCTACAAAAGATCTGTCTATTGACGAGTAGAAAGAATTCAATATGTAAGTAACCATAATCCATCCACTAAAGTTAAACTGAGATTTTAATAGCTTAAGATTGAAGTTCAGTGAAGGTCTGTATGAAGAATAATAATAAGAAAGTATTAGAGAAGTTAAACTTGCTGCTATGTACCCGTAAACAAAAGCCCATGCATTTTGTAATATCACTGCACTTATAAGAGTTACAATAAGTCTTGAGAATTTATTGTAAAGGCTTAAATAAAAGGGATACTTTAAATCCATTGCTTTCGTATATTTAATCATTCCTATATTTTCAAAACCATTAAAAAGCTGAACTAAAATTAGGGCTTTAAGAATATCTTCTAATCTTTCCTCACCAAAAAAACTTGCAATGATTGGAGCAAATAAAAATAATAATATGCTTATGATCCAAGATCTTAAGATTCGTCCATAAGTCCATGAAACATTAAATTCTTCGTTTGAAGTTTCAGATTTTTGTATTAGGGATTCTTCTAAACTTACTCTCGATAAAGCTTCGATAATTCCAACAAATATTACAGCGATTGCCATAATTCCGAATTCTGTTGGCTCTAAAATTCTTGTTAACAGAATTACTGTAACTAATGCCGAAATTTTATCTATTCCTCTTACAAAGACTGTATAACTTGAGGATGATACTAATTTAGAAGATAAATTGGTCATTTTCATTTTATGAATTAAGCAAGATTAATATAATCTTTTAGAAAATTGATCTCTAGAATTTAACAGTCTTTAATTTCATTTAAACTTTTAGACAGAAGATAGGTCATTTTATTTATGTATTTAAATTGATTTTTGGTTTCACTATTCCATATTTCTGACCCTGTTAAGGATACAGAATTGGCATAATTATCTGCAAGAAATTCCTTAATCTCACTGATATCTTTTAAACAAATTTCCTCGCTCATTTTTAATTGTTTACCCAGGAGATCAAGGTTGCCATCAAAAACCGATATTGATGAAATTGAGGAAAAATCGGTTTTAGCAAATAAAAAAGAAGGTTTATTAAATATAGCTGCCTCTAATGAAATTGTACCTGTAATTGAAATTACCAAGGCTGAACTTTTTATCAAATCTTCTGTGGCTAAAGAATCGGAGCAAATCTCTACTCCTGGAATAGCTTGGATTTCTTTATAAAAATTAACATTACGAATCCCGATCATTGAAGGGTGTTCTTTAACCAAAAGCTTCACATCGTGATACATTTGAATTTTGATCCTTTTGATTAAATCCAATTGATCTATCCAATTTAAAGCCAAAACTGAGGTTGCCATCTCAGGATCAACATGAAGAGCATAAAGATAAAATTTACCTTTAGGAAGTTTTGCCAATTTTTTTAATCTACTGTAGTAATAAGATCGTATCATCTTTAAGACATACGATTTGATCCTTAAACTTATTGTAGGCAAAAACAAAATAGGATCTTTAAAATCCACAAGCCCAAAATATAATTTATATTTTTTGTAGAGGTTGTTAGATCTAATTGAATTAACATAATTAAAAATATTAAGTGGATTGGATAACTGCTTTTTCCATTCAAGCCAAGATGGGTTAATTTGTTTTTTATTCTTCTCCTCAATTAATTTTTCTGCTTTTTCTAAATGATGAAAAGTATAATCAGAAAAGTGTATTCTTTCGGTCATCTGAATGTCTTTATAAAATGTAGCCCTATCTGGGTATCTGGTTAAGCCTAGGCTAAGCAGTTTAATATTTTTTTTTTCACACACCATTGCTGCAGTTAAAGACATTACTGAAGCGATAACACTTGTGACTACTACATCAATCTTATTTTTAACTAAGAAATTCTCGTAAAAGTTCAACCAGTAAGCCACATAACTAGTCATAAAATCTTGAGAATGCAATCTTCCATATTCTATGGGATGAGTAAACTGTAAAAGTGTTCTATCTGAAGCAGCTATTTTGTAGAGCGGACCATAACGTTGTTCTAGATTATGTTTATTAACTATGGAGCTAGAATCTAAAAAATCTTTATATAGCTCTTCAAAAGAAAGGTGGTTGGTAGACTCTTTGCCACAAATATCTTCATAAGAATCAATGCCTTGTGAAATAATATGAAAGTCTGAAATTTCATCGTTAGAAGATAGACTCTCTGCTATAGAAGAAAATTTACTTCCCCATCCTGCAAAGCCTCCAATAAAAAGAATATTCATATATAGTAATTAAGTAATAAAAAGGATAAGCATAGGCTCTTAGAGTATTCTGGACTAATCAATATTCTTGATTTCAAGGAGAGCTTTACTGGCCATCAAAGCTAAATTAAAAGTAAAGTGAACTCCCATGTCTGATTTTTTATGACGTATCCGATCTATTGCATCACTTAGTATCTTACTCATAGGTGATTCAACCTCTTCTGTCTTATCTAATTCAAATTTCAAAATACTCATAGATTTACTAAAAAAAACAACTGAACGATTTCTCCTAGGAAAACCATTACCCGTTATTATTTTAATATCCCTGATATTATTACCTTTTAATTTAAATAGCCATTTTTCAGATTTTTTCTGAGAAACTTTCTTTAAATCTACAATTTCCAATGATGAATTTAGATAATAGCATATTCCAAAAGCGTGTGGACCCCAATCCATCAGAGGAGAAATACCATCTCTGTAAGGACCATTGCCATAGTCTTTGATATACATCTTTTCAGGGCATAGCCTTTTAATATCTTTTAGAGTTTTTAAAAAACTCATAGAAAAGAAATGAGAATGATTAACAACTATTTTATTTTTTATTGAAAGATTAAGTTTTTCATAAAAGTTGATATGGCTTTTTTTATTTATCAATGGTTTTTCTAAGATTATTTGCCCATCAAATTTTTTAATACCTTCTAATATAAGCTTCTGATAAGAAGGATGTATAGCAATAACAATTAGCTCTATTTGTTGATTTTCGAGGAGGTTATTCAAGAATTGATTGTCTTTTTCTAATTGTGCCAAAAGCTTCCTAGAGCCCAAATGGGAACTTAGATTACAAGCTTTATGAGCTAATATAGTTCTGACATAGTTTGAAGCCCATTTCCCTTGCCCAACTAATAGAACGTTTATTCTTTTTAATGTTGTTCGGTCCAAGATAAAAACCGTTTTATACCATCTTCTATTTCTACTTCAGGAACATAAGATAAATCATTTTTAGCTTTTTCAATAGAAGGACAACGCCGATTAGGCTCATCTGGAGGATAGTTTTCTGGATATTCTTTTTTAAGAATTTTAACTTCATTATTTGAAACTTTTGAGAAGATCTTAGCTAAATCTTCTACAGCTATTTCTGGAGAGGGATTTCCAATGTTATAAGCTTCGCCAGACTTACCTTTTAAAATAACTTTACAGAACCCTACAATAGCATCAGTTATATAGCAATATGTTCTAGTTTGATTACCTGTACCATATACTTCTAGTGGTAATTTTTCTTTAGCATTGAATGCAAAATTAGGCATAACTCGATAATCTGTTTTTTGCATGCCTGGACCATAAACATTAAAGGGTCTTATTATATTGGTATGGAGATTATGATATTCATTATGTATATATGCTAATGTCTCACTTGCTCTCTTGCTTTCATCGTAACAGGCCCTTGGTCCCATGCAGCTTACATATCCCTTGTACTCTTCTTTTATAGGAATGTTGTCTATATCAGGATCTCCATAGATCTCGCTAGAACTAAAATAAGTATATCTAGCATTATTTTTAGTAGCTAGCTGTATAAGAGTTTTAGATCCATTTATTGCAACATCGAAAGTTTCTATAGGTCTTGAATTATATTGTGCAGGACTGGCAATGCCTGCGGCATGCACAACAATATCAACATTTTTATCATTTAAGTTGACTGAATCCAAGATAGTTAAATCTGCTTTTATAAACTGAAACCAATCCTGATTATAGTTATCTACATAATTACCTAAAGCGCCTGACGAAACGAAATTATCCGCACCTATAATTTTTATGTTTGTATTGTAGTTGACATTTAAATAATTAATCGTTTCTGCAAAATATCTTCCTAAGAAGCCGGCTATACCTGCAAAAAATATAGTTTTGCTTCTTATTAAATCTAGCTCAGGTTCGAGTCGTTTTGAGATTTCTTCTATATCTGTTTTTAAAAAGAAAGACATTTTTTTATTTAATAATTTTGGGTGGTATTGGTTGATAATGCGGAGAGTTAAATTGCTTAGTGAACTCATAGATTGAGTCAATATACTCATAAGCAAAAACAATTATCAGATCTGGTTTGTCTTTCTCCATATTTTCTCTTGATAAAATTGGAATATGCATACCTGGACTGTATTTTCCAACTTTGAGAGGACTGTCGTCTACCACATATGAAATAAGTTCTGAGTCAATTTTTGCAAAGTTTGTTATGGTTGCAAGTCTAGCTGGAGCCCCAAAACCAGCAATTTTAGAATCTTGGTTAGATTTCAAGATTTTAACAAGCTCTTCAGCAAAATTATCGATAGAAAATTGGAAGGCATTTATATTTGCTTTAGTAAATTTGATCTTTTCCAAATCTAAGTATTTATCCACTGAAGAATCTGGCTTAATATTTTCTTTGCTTTTGCTGAAACAAAGTCTTAATGAGCCGCCATGGGGGGAGATCTCCACAACTCTGTTTAAAGACAGATTGCATTCTTCAAATATTTTTTTCATTGAAGTTACAGAATAGTAAAACGGTCTATCAAAGTAGAATCTTTCAAATTGAAAATTATCTATCAAGTTAACAAGGTATTCTATTTCTATAAATATTTCACCATCATCTGAAATGAGACTTTCCAAAGCAAGTATAAAGTCTAAAGGCTCTTCTAAATGAGTAAATATACTTGAAGCAACTATTGCATCGGGTTTTCCATATTTTTTCTCAATATATTTGGCTGAATCATGATTAAAAAAGTCTACAATAGTCTCCAATCCTTCATCATTTGCTATTTTTCCAACATTTACGGACGGGTCTATACCTAAACACCTTATTCCATTTTCCTTTAGTGGCCTTAACAGTATGCCGTCATTAGACCCCACATCGAGAACAAATTTAAATTTAGAGAGGTAATTAGCAAAGGTTTTAAAGTGTTCATTTAATTCGTGATTTACTGAAGACAAATAATAATAATCTTCAAACATTTCAGATCTATCAATAATTTGATTAAGTTGACCACAAAAACATTTATCGCATATCAGGGCTTGGAGATGCCAAAAGTTTTCTTTGGATATTTCTTGGTCGTTTGAAGGGTACTTGTTAGCTAAAGGCTGTTGTCCTAGATCAGCTAAAAGATTACAGTCAGAATTGCATAATTTACATTTCATATTTCAGCATATTGTATAAATCAATGAGATATTTTAAATTCATAATTAATGAATGTTATTAGATTTGAAACAAATTAAATATTCATTTTCGAGCATTTGAAATTAATAATTTTTGAATCAAGCAAATCTTTTAAATCCGGGTTTACTTATTGTTCCTTTTATTTTATTTCTTAAATTTCCAGATTTGGTAAGTTTACTAATATCAAAAAAGACTTTTTCAGCTTGAGTAAAATAACTATCTAAATGAGAATTACTTTGAGCAAAGTTAGGATAATATCTAGTTGAAGATAAAATATTCTTTTCAAGCATTTGTTCAACGAAATATGTTTTTTTGAGATTATTACTTGTTTTGAATGAAAAATAACTCAAGGGATATATACCTGTAATTTCTAATCCTAAATTATAATTCGTGTTCATTTTAAACCAAAAGTCCTGCATATTTTTACCTAAGAATAATAACTTTCTACTAACATCTTTCTCTACAAATTTTTCTATGCATGCAATTGCAGCAGCAGAGCCTACTCTTTCTGTCCAATTTGTACTGCTAATAAATGATTCTTCAGCATATTGCATTATCTCTTTTTTACCGATTACAGCAGAAATTGGGAATCCATTTCCCATAGCTTTCGCAAAAACAGCGAGATCTGGATTTAGGCCGAACTTCATATGACTGCCACCGTTGGCAATTCTAAAACCTGAAGAAATTTCATCAAAAATCAAAGGTATATTACTTTCTTTGCAAGTTGCAACTATCTCTTCTAAAAAACCTGGAGTGGGATCTTCAGACCTTATGGGTTCCATAACAACAGCGCCCAAGGATTTTTTATATTTTTTAAAAAGTTCCTTAAATGATTTGATATTGTTGTAACTAAATGGGAAAGCTGTATCTTTCAATGCTCTAGGAACTCCCAAAGAGGTCAACGAAGGTAACAAATGCTCGTCTAGATTGCTAGTAGATGAAATATTTGCTGCTAAATACCAATCCTGCCATCCGTGATATCCACAAAAAAGTACTTTATCCTTATTTGAGTATGCTCTTGCAATTCTAACAGCAATAGAAACAGCTTCGCCACCTGATCTAGAAAATCTAGCCATATCTGCCCATGGATGAAGTTTGCAGAGTTTATCTGCTAATAAGACTTCTTCTCTTGGATTTAGTGACGATGAAGAACCATCCTCAATCGCTTTCTTTACTGCAGAATTTACTTCTTTATCAGAATATCCAAGAACATTAGCACCTATTCCGCTAATGCTCATATCTAGATATTTTTGTCCGTCCAAATCCCAAACAAATGTGCCTTTTGCTTTTTTATAATGTGAAGGCCAAAACTCTCTAGAAAATTGATCTGGTCTTTTTGAAAGAAGTTGTGAAAACCCCGGAATTCTTTCCTTAGCCAAAGAACTAATATTATTATTATTTACCATGCAGAAAAGCCTCCGTCTACTACTAGGTTATGTCCATTTACGTAACTGGCTGCTGGACTTATCAAATACAAAACTGCACCAACAATCTCTCTAGTCTCTGCCATTCTTCCCATGGGACATCTATAATTATATTTTTTCTGGAATTCTTCTCTCTGTGGGTTCTCAGAACTTCTGATTCCTCCAGGCGAAACAGCATTAACTCTAACATTATGAGCAGATGCATGCACAGAGAAATACTTTGTCATTTGAATGACTCCAGCCTTTGTTGCTCCATAAATCTCAGAATTTCTTCTATCACCGTCACTATATATCCTTGGATCAGGACTAATAAAACCGTAGTGAGATCCAATAGAAACAATTGCACCGCCAGATCTATCTTCATCTTTAGAAAGTAAAAACTCTTGTATACAAAAGAGAGTTCCTTTCAAGTTTACATCCATCACAAAGTCTATGGATTCTTCTGAGCGCTCCATAAATGGTTCAAAAACACTCACTCCAGCATTATTTACCAAGCCAGTGATCTGACCAAAATGGTTTTTTCCTTTTCTAAACGCATTAGATACTTCAAGTTTATTAGTGATGTCACACTCAAGAGTTAATATACGTTCTTCATCTAAGGCATTTTCTTTAATTTTATTGCTTATTAAATCTAATGATAGGTCAACAGCGACAACCTTTGATCCAAAAGCAATGAGGGCGTGTACTAGCTCACATCCTAATTGTCCGTTTGCCCCGGTTAGAAAAACAATTGAGTCGTCTAGTTTGAATAAACTTTCATCATAATTCATCTACATATTATAAGTCATATTTATTATAAAAATTAATGATGCAGTTTAATGAGTTAAGGAACATATAGACTTTCCTACTCTGTCTATAGCAAAGCCATCAAATATTCTTAATGATTTTTTTGACATTTTCTGTCTGGTTCCGTAGGCCATTGAAATTTTACCAAGTTTACTAAAGATAAAGTCTTTAGAGCTTTGATTAAAATTGCCTTTCTCTAATACTCCTAAATTTTCCAGCCTACGGAGGTTCCTTTTTTGATGTTCATACTGAGCTACTCCGATGGTAGGAATACCATATTGGACAGATTCAAAAGCCATCATTCCACCAGAAACTATAGAAATGTCTGCTTCATTCAATAGCTGATAAAAGTTATCTGGTCTATGGTATAAATTTATCTCGTTCCCTGTATTTTGATTAATTTTGTTACAATTCTCTTCAAATCTTTTTAATTCAATTTCGTTTAGATTACTAACGACTAAATCTATTTTAATTTTCAAATTAATTTTTAATAAATGGTTTATTAACAAACTTGAAAAATTATTGACATCGTAACCTCCGAAACAAGAAAATATTTTCTTGATTTTTTTCCTTGTGGGTAAAGGTTCAAACTTTCTTTTAGGTAAAATTAGATACTCATTTCCATGAAGCGTTTTTTCATCCAAATTTACATTCTGTAAAAGAGAGTTTATGTAAAGATCTCCTAGTCTATTTTCTTTTCTTTCATCATCAAAAATTACAACTTTAGTTCCGTTTTCTTTAAGAGAATTTACCAGGAATGGTTCAACATCTAAACGATCGAAAATGACTAAATCAGATTTCACAGACAATAAAATTTTTTTCTCGAATGGGCTATTATAATCAGAGTCTTGCATATCAATGACTTCATAACCAGAACGTTTTATCAGACCGTGGCCAAATTTAAAATTTGAGTCTGTTCTGGTAGCAAACAGAATCTTTGAAGATTTAAATTCGTTAGTTTTTTGTAAAAAATCAGCCAACAATAGAGACCTGACTATATGGCCAGTACCTATTTCTGGAAAAGTTCCACCATCTGCTCTTATTAGTACAATCATTAGGAATTAATCGATAAAAGTGCTAGTTAGTGACTACTTCTCCCATCCAATTCCAAAATAGTATTTGGAATTCAGATTTCGAATTTCTGGATTGTCATCTAGTATCTTTACCACCTGATCTAAATGGCCAAACTTATTTTCTTTTTTTAATTCATACATTATTTTCGACACAACTTCAAAATCTTCGGGGTAATCGATAGTATATCGGTATTGAGAAAGATCTCTATGATGATCTATTTGAGAAGTCTTAAATATCCTGACTCCGTTATTTTGCCAAAAAAAGAATGTTACATGCTCCCTGTCTTCGGGTTTGACAGCATAATCATTTGCATATTTCAAAACCTCCATAGAGAAAACTTCTACATCACTTCCATCCGGAAATTTGCTTGTACTCGAGGGTATGGTATTAGCAGAATATTCTGATTCAGTTCTATAAAAAAGCTCAATAACACTATCTAAAACAGAAAAATCTACCAGGGGACAGTCAGATGTAACTCTTACTATGATGTCAGCATTATATTGCTTGGCGCACTCGTAATATCTATTAAGTACGTCATTCTCCATGCCTCTGAAGACTTTGATCCCTTTTTCTATGCAGTGATTTACTATTGCATCATCAGCTTGATTTAACGTTGTAGCTACTACTATTTCAGATAAGAACTTAGATTTTCTAATTCTCTCTATTAAGATTTCTAATAAAGATTTTCCTTGGATATTTTTTAAAACTTTTCCAGGAAGTCTAGAGGAGCCCATTCTAGCTTGCACAATAGCTACAATTTTATGTTCATCTCTAAAATGCACTTTAACCAAAAGAATTACCTGCTTTTAGATAAATAACTTTGTCTTTTTTATTCAGACTGGGAATTATCTTATAGTCTTCCAATAGTAAAAGGCCATCGCTACAAGAAACCACTAAACGTTCATCTTCAAGAACTTTAATTATCTTTCCAGGAGTTTGAGCAACATGCCCTTTTATGAAGTATTCTCTAGATCTATTTACCAATACATACCTATTGAAAAGAATGGTATCTGCAGGGTTATAAGGTGGGGCATGTACTCTAATCATATTTCTTATTTCTTCAACACTTTTTTTCCAGTCTATCGTGTATCTTCCATTTTTTTTTCCATAATATGAACCAATTCCATTTTGAGGTTTAGGTTTAATTTTTCCATCTATAATTTTTGAGAAATTATCATTAAACAATTTAGCACCTAATTTCATCGCTCTTGTGTATAGTTCAAAACCGGTCTCATTGTGGAAAATCCTATACTTCTTTTGAATCAGAATATCTCCCGTGTCTATTCCGTTATCCATTTTGTGAATAGTTATTCCAAAGTTTTTTTCACCTTTTTCTATTGCCCATGCCGTCGGAACGGGGCCTCTATATTCTGGAAGTAAACTAGGATGAATATTTATACATCCTAGTCTCGGAAGCTCAATAATAGATTTTGGAAGAATTTTTCTGTAATAAAGAGAAAGAATAATATCTGGATTTATACCTTTAATTTGATCTACTAAGCTACTTGTAACTTGCAATGGATTAATAACGTTGAGTTTTGATTTCTTTGAAAAATCCAAAACAGATTCATAACCATAAGTCTGATCTAGAGGAAGTTCGTAAGTGATAATTAATGGTAAATCAACTTTTGAGTTGATAATCATTTTTTTTATTATATCAACAGCAATCTGCTGGCAACCAAAAATAACTACTTTCATTTATAGAATAAAATTTTATTCAACAGGTCTTCTAAAGATAGTCGCAGACTCCTGAGCTTTAGAAATTTTTATTTCTTCCTCGCCCATTATTTCTTCTAAAGTCCTAATTTCATTTACCATCTTAGTCATCTGATCTTGCGTAATGGATACCGGAGAGTCAACACAGTCCATATTGCTATCAATTTTATAGTGTTTTTCAATAATTTTTGCACCCATAGCTACTGCATATAAGGGGACTTTAATATCATTCGTGTGATCAGATTGTCCGATAGCACAATCCGTAAATTCCTTTTGAAGTATTTTGATCGCTGAAAGATTTGCCTCTGATTCTTGCGTTGGATAAGCAGATATACAATGGAGAAGAGAAAGTTTGGAATCTTCTCCTTTTAGCAGATCGTGCGCAATCTTAATTTCCTCTAAATTAGCCATGCCTACTGACATGATTGTTGGTTTATCTTTTTTTGCTATTTGTCTTAAAAACTCGAGATTAACAACGTCAAATGAAGCTATTTTAAATACATTTACATCTATAGAATCCAAATAATCAAGACTTTCGGTATCAAAAGGCGTTGAGAAAAATTCTATGCCCAGATTATCTGAAGTTTTCTTAAGTTTTAGAAAATCATCAAATGGTAATTCACATTTTTTTAAAATATCGAATATTTCTTGATTGCCTTTAGGCGCCCTATTTTCTGTAAGATAAGTTTGGAACTTTACGGCATCACATCCTGTTTTTGATGCAGATTCGATAAGATTTTTTGCAACTTCAATATTGCCTCCATGATTAATACCAATTTCTGCAATAACATATGTTTTATTTTCGGAATTAAAAGTGTGTTCTTTAAGATTCATCGTGGAAAATATTATAGTTTATTAATAATTTTAGAAGAAGCTAACATAATTTTTTTAGCTTCTACACCTGGCCATAACGGCAATCTGACAAGACAATCTCCCGCATTTTCTGTTACTTTCATAGAACTAGAAACTCTCCCAACTTTTTTTCCAAAGGGAGAATTATGAAGGGGAACATAATGTTTAGATACTTCGCAACCCTCTTCCCTCATTTTTTTTATAAAATTATTTGTCATTTTTTTATTGTTAAAAATAAGAAAAAAAAGGTGTCCATTGTGCTTAGTCGCATAAGTAGGAACTGAACATATTCTATATTTAGTAATCAAACTCTTATTAGAAGAAAAGAAATCGTTATAATCATTCCATATATTCATACGAGTTTCATTTATAACTTTTTCCCGTCTTAGCTGTCCAAGTAAAAGAGATGCAGAAAAATTGCTAAGAATATGAGATGAACCGATATCTCTCCAATTATATTTGGAAACCTTACCTAAAGAAAATGCTAGTCTATTTGTTCCTTTTTCGTAATGAATTTGAGCCTTATTCAAATATTTTTTTTTATTAATTAGTATAGCTCCTCCCTCACCGCAAGTAATATTTTTTGTTCCGTGAAAAGAATAAGCTCCCATGTCTCCAATGGATCCAAGAAATAAGTCCTTATATTTTGAACCTACTGCCTGTGCAGCATCTTCTATTAAAGCCAAATTATATTTTTTACATATATTTTTAGCTTTTTTCATATCACAAGAAATTCCTCCATAATGAATGACAACTAATGCTTTTGTTTTTTTTGTTATTGCCTGCTCTACTAAGTCTAAATTCAAGTTTAGATCTTCTTTCCTTATGTCAACAAAGACTGGTTTACATCCCCTCAAGACAAACGCATTTGCAGACGAAACAAATGTGTAGCTAGGAAGAATAACCTCGTCGCCCGGATTGAGTTTTAAAACTAGAGCACTTAACTCTAAGGCAGAAGTGCATGAAGTTGTTAACAAACAATCTTGGATTAAAAAATTTTCTTTCAGATATTTTATACAGGCTTCAGAAGAGTTGCTTCTACCTCCCTCTAACTTTTCTTTCAATAATGTTTTTTTTACGAGATCTAATTCTATTTCACTGATATCAGATTTATTGAATGGTATGTACATAATTTATGAAAAGTAAATTATAAACTATAGTTGATGAAAAATATTTTGAACATAGCTGGCATATCAAAGAGAAATCTTTATCAGATTCTTCTTTGAGTCAGTTTAAGAATTCGTTCAATTCGAAATTAGATTTTTTTTAGGCAATTACCTAAAAAATTGACTAAATTGCATAGTAGGATTTATACCAATCTATAAAAAGCTTTATCCCCTCCTTAAAGTCGACTTTCGGTTCATAACCTACCAAGTTATTGAGTTTTTTTATATCAGCACAGGTTTTAAAGACATCTCCTGGTTGCATTTCGACCATGTTTTTTTTTGATGACTTTTCTAAATTCAATTCAAGTTCCTTTATAAAGTCTAACAATTTTATTGGATTACCGTTACCAATGTTATAAATCTCAGTAAGATATTGATTTCCATTTTTTCCTACTATGTTCGGAAAGACGCCATGAATTTTATTTATTCCGTCAACAATATCATCGATGTAAGTAAAATCTCTGAATAAATTGCCATAATTAAATACATTAATAGTTTTATTTTGAAGAATAGACTCGGTAAATTTAAAGTAAGCCATATCTGGTCTTCCGAAGGGACCATAAACAGTAAAAAATCTTAACCCTGTAACTGGAAGTTCATAAAGGTGAGAATAAGCTCCAGCAATAAGTTCATTTGATTTCTTAGTTGCTGCATAAAGTGAAACCATCTTTTCTGTTGGGTCGTTCTCATTAAATTTTTCTTTTTCATTCTTGCCATATACGGAACTTGATGAAGCATAAACTAAATGCTCAACATTATTACTTTTTGCAAGTTCAACAATATTAATGAATCCAGAAAGATTTGAATCTACATAAGCCATCGGATTTTCTAAAGAGTACCGAACACCTGCTTGTGCAGCTAAATGAATAATTCTATCTATCTTAAATTTACTAAATAATTTTTTTAAAGAATTTTGATCATTGATATCAATCTTAAAAAATTTAAAGTTTTCACTATTTATATTTTCGATTCTAGACTTCTTTAAATTAACATCATAATAATCATTTAAGTTATCTATTCCAATAACAAAATGTTCCTCTTTGCAAAGTTTTTTAGAAAGATGATATCCAATGAATCCTGCTGCGCCTGTAACTAAAATAGTTTTTTTCATTACATGTTGTATTACTTATTTTTTATTGATACAAGAATTAGAATTTTATTATTCCCGCTTCACTTTCATCCTTTTTAAACCTTTTAAAAATTTGCCCATTTAACTCAGCAGATGCCCAATCAAGAGAATATATAGATTGTTTATTTTGGTGCAACTCTGATCGTTCGGTTTGATTAAATGATAAAAAAAATGAAGATTTTTTTGAATATTTAACAAAAAATTCCATGTATCGTTTAATAAAATCTTCACCTATTTCAGCAAAAGAATTAGAGTTGATAAAGAAATCGATTTTGAAATTTTCTAAATCTAAATTTTTATAAATATTAGCTGGTATCAGAATAACGTTCTTTTTTTTGTTAGAAATTTCTTCAATGTCTCCTTCATTTTCAATCAAAAGAACATTTAAATCTGTGACATGTGAAAGATAGTAAGATGTTACACAAAGGGTTTCGGGAATATCTATTATAAAATAATTTTCAACATCAAAATTATGAAAAATAAGTTCACACATTCCACCATAACCTCCACCAACTTCTAAAAAATTTTTCATATCTTTATCAAGATAAGGAAATAAAAATTTGTACTGAAAAATGTACTTCTTTATATTTCCATTAAAGGGTTTTCCAAAAAAGTAAAAATACATCCCCTTAATCTGACGCTCTTGTCTTGGTAACTTATTGAAATGTAAAAGTACCAATAATGGAAAATAAATATAATTTAAGCAATATTTAAAAGTGTTATATAAAAAAGATAAAATACCTCTTGTAGAATAAGTAAATTTTAATGACCCGTGAATATTTTGATTAAGTTTATATGGAAAAATTTTAATATTTTTTTCAATTAAACCTTTCCCGCTTTCGTTCTTATAAAAATCTCTTAGTTGATTAATCGAAAAATTGTCATTCTTATTCTCTTGCCATGTTTTTGAAACACTAACAGATGACTTAAAATTTTTTAATATGGAAAGAACTCTTGTTATTGATCCTTTTTCTACTTTTATCATTATCAAAGACTTTTTTTTATGGATAATCTAATGCCTTCTTCAGGAGTATATCTTGGCTTCCAATTCAATTGATCAATAGTTTCCGAAATATCAAGCTGCATATTATTAAAAAGCTGTTCGACTGTTATCTCTCTTCCTAATATCCTAGCTATAAAAAGTAATTTTTTTTTATCAAAAAAGAATAATCTGTTTTTATTTTTTGAGGCTTCAATTATTTTATCAATAAATTCGGAGGTAGACATATCATGGTTATCACTTACTAAAAATGTCTTGTTTATGGCATCTTTGGAGTGAATACACTCAATGATTAAGTCTACTAAATTATCTATAAAAACAAAACTTCTTTTATTTTTGATTCCTTTGAGAGGAAGAGGAAGGTTGTAATGAAGCAAATTAACTAATTTCTTCCAGTTTCCTGGTGCATCAGGACCATAAACTAAAGGTGGTCTTAAAATAGTGTAGTTTATTTTATTTTCTCTACATATAGACACTAAAGCTTTTTCTCCATTAAGCTTTGATAAAGTATAATCATTATAAGGTTTTGGTTCGTTTCTAATAGAAAACTTATTTGGAAAATCAGTAATTTTTCCCATGACGCCAGCTGAACTAATAAGTATAAATTTCTTCACGCCAGAGTCTTTTGCTTGTCTGGCTAGTTCCTCGGTGGCCTCATGGTTTATTTTATAAAAAAGGTTTTTATTTTTTATGTTTTTTTCAGAAACATGGGCTCTCCCGGCACAGTGGACCACAGTATGCGTCTCTTTTAAAAAGTGTGATAGATCAAAATTTTTTGAAAAATCACATGCGTTTTTTTTCCTTGAAGATGCACCTAAAATTGAATTGAAAAGAATTCCTTTGGTCTTTAGATCATTGCATAATTTTTTGCCTAGAAAACCATTTGCTCCTGTTATTAAAACTTTTTTTCTTTCCATTATATTTAATTAAAATATTGATTAATTCTATTGAAAAATTTAAAGATAAAAAATCTTAGATCAACCTTAATATTATAATTTTTTAAAGACTCTATTATTTCGAGATTACCTTTAAAAATATTTAACCAACTTTTATTGGTCACTCCACCAGCTTTCATATAGACTTTTAATCCAGGTAAATACTTAGTTTTAACACCACTTGAAATAAATCTACACATCAAGTCGAAATCAGAAGCAAAGAATAAATCCTCCCTAAAATTTCCATGAGTTTTGAATACATCTCTTTTTGCATAAAAAGAAGGATGAGGCGGTATCCATCCCCTAGAAAAACCATTTTCTTTAACTGGTCCTGGTTTCCAATTTCTTAAAATTTTAATGCCATCCTGTAAATTTTCTTTAATATAAGAAATATCGCCATACATTGCATCAAACTGAGGATAATTCAAAAAATTTGTAGCATATTCGTTAATAATATTTGCATTACAAAAAAGGTCATCTGAATTTAAAAAGCCAATAATATCTCCAGTTGCTAATTTTAGTCCTTTGTTCATGGCATTATAAATGCCCTCATCTTTTTCTGAGACTAGCTTAGTGACTCTTTCTCCATGGATTTTAATTATTTCTAGAGTACTATCTGAGGAATCTCCATCTATTATTATATGTTCAATATTTTTCCAAGATTGTTTATTGACTGATTTTAAAGTATCTAAAATACTCTTTTCGCTATTAAAGCATACTGTAATGATTGAAAATTTTAACGCATTAGATTCAGTCATAGTAAGATGCTAGTAAAATAAATAAAAAAAAATTTAGCATTTTTAACTAAAACATTTATATTAATATTTCTGATTAGGTTTCATGAAAACCGCTAACCAAACTTTCTATAAATTCTAAATGTAACTGTGCACATTTCTTAGAAGAAAAATATTTGTGTGCAATCTCAATAGATTTTCCTCCCATTTTAGATGATAAATTCTGTTCTATTATTTTATTTATTCCAGTAATTAATTTTTTCTTGTCAAATACATCTGCCGTGAAACCATTCAAATCATCAAGAATGTATTTATCAACATCTCCGACTCGATAACTCACTATTGGCAATCCCATCATCATAGCCTCCCAAACCGAAATAGGAGAAGATTCTGACTTTGAAGTGAATAGAAAGATATCTAAATTATTAAGTTCACTTTGAATTGAATCTGAGGACCCAGAAAATTCTAAATTTAACAAATCATATTTGCTAATTAATCTTGATAGTTTTTTTTTGTAATCAATTTGACTATCAAAAACAGGGCCTATTATTTTAAAGTAAAATCTGTAATTTTTATTTGTTGAAAGTACTTTGGCAATTTCAATAAAGTCCTCTAAATTTTTTAAAGGATTCACATTACAAACTGTTCCAATAGTTATTATGTTTTTATTTTTTAAATCATAGTCTCTATCACTAACAAGAAATTTTTGTTCATCCACCGGAGCTTGAATAACCATGCTTTTCCTTTCTCTTACCGAACCCGCATAGTACTTTTTAGAAGCTTCTGAAGCATAGATGTAACCATTTGCTAAAGAAGAGAATAAATTAAATACAACTTTGATTATTTTTGGGACATAGGTGTCATTTAAATGCCAAATAACAACCTTACCTGAAAGAAAACCACATATAGCTCCTTTAATTTGCCATGATCCTCCCGCACAATATATGACTTTCTCTTTGCTACGCAGAAAATGTACTGTTAAAAAAAATATCTCTGGAATAAAAAAGAAAAAATATTTAATAATCCTAAAAGGTTCTCTCGATAATCTAGAGAGAAAAAAAATTTCTTCATAGTTTACACTATTGGAATCAAAGATTTTTTGAGCTTTTTCCGAATCTTTTGGAATTAATACTTTATTTTTGCCTGGCAAGTATTTAAATAGTCTTGCCACATATATATGAGGACCTGCTAATCTACCGTCTTCTAAAAGAAAAATTATTCCGGGTTCAGACATTACTCATTTCGATTAACAAAAAATTTATTTTTAATATTAAGGTAATAAAAATTTATAAACGTAAAGGCAGAAATTATCATTATTGGATCAACAGGATATCTCAGGCGAGGTATGCCCCAGAAAAACATTGAGATTCCTAAAATATATGAAAGAAAAATCCAAGATATTAAAAACGGAATTTTATTTAGATAAATAATACTGAAACTAAAGAATATAAGTATTGGTAGCCAAATAATAAACATAATATAGTCTGAGGAAACCCAAGTAGTTCTAGCGATTGGATTTGGTCGCCAGGTTAGAGTATTTTCAATTCTTTGATAAGCAGCAAAAAAGAAAAATTTTGGTTTTGAAACAATTTCTGAAATAGCTGCCTCTAAATAGATTTCATTTTTTTTTAATTCAGAATAATTTAGGAAAACTTCATCTTTGAAGAGACTACCTTCTCTAGAATATCCACCTTTTAAGATTTCAGAATTTTCCAATGAATTATTAGACAAGTACAACATATATCCTAGTCTACTAGTCGTAGGCATTATTTCCTCATGAATTAGATAATTTCTGTATGTCCAAGGTGAAAGAAAAATAATAGAGAAAATAATAAAAAGTGAAATATGATACTTTTTAAATAGCTTTCTTTTGTTAATAGCTCCCAACAATAGAAAAATAAAAATTAGAAAAAAAGGAAGTAAAAGGTATGAAGATCTGGTTAACGTTAATAAGGTCAGAAAAAGAGCAGCTAAAATTAAATAAAAAATATTCTTTTTTGAAAAGTAATCTAAGAAAAAGAGCATGGATAATAATAGAAGCATTGCGGAAAGATTTTCCGTTAATATTCTTGAAGAATAAAAGATGGAAGGAGGATAACAACAAATTATGAACATGGCTAAGAATGAAACCTTTAAATTAAGTCCAAATTTCCTTGATACTAAGAAAGATAAAAAGACAGTAAAAGATGAAAAAATAATTTGTAATATTCTTCCAATCAAAACCTTGTTATCAAATGGAAATAAATACGCTACTGATAACACGTAAGATAATAATGGTGGCCTGGATGAAAATATTTTATTGCCTTCCTGATTAAAAACATAGTGCTCTCCTTCATAAATTATATTTAAAGCATGATTATGGTAATCTGCAGAGTCTTCTATAACAGGCCTTGTAAATCCATCTGAAAAATATAAAAAAATCAGTCTTAAAAAGAAAGAAAAGAATACTATCAGAATAGTTAGAAAAATTTTTTTATCTAAAAATGAAAAATTTTTTTCATAAAAACTATTCATTATATGACTTCAAATTTTTATTTGAAATTAAGATAAAAGAACATATTACAAAAATAGAAAAAACAAACATTTCAAATCTTAAACTTCGTATAGATTCAGAAAACAATCCAAAAGCAATGATCCAAGGAATCAAAGATAAAAGATTTACCAATAAATATTTGTGGAATGAAGGTTCAATTGTAGAGCAAATTATATTCTGAAATAAATACGGTATGGATGTCAATCTTATCAAGATGGAACTTCTTACAGACATTTTTTTAGTATTTCTTAGGTATTTTTCTAAATTATAACTTTTTAAAAGTTTTTGAAAATTTAAATTATATTTGTTTAAGAGAATGTACGGGATAATTGAAGAAGAAATTAATATAGCAATAGATATTAATGATCCTTTATAGAAACCAAACATTCCTACAAAAAAAATAATTACTAAAGAAGCTGGCAAGAAAAAGTTTAATAAAATCACTATTAAAAAAGAAAAAAGTAAAATATTTTCATTTAAGAAGTTAAATAAAAAAAGAATTAAATCATCCATTTCTTAAAACAGATTTATTAATTTCTTTAATCCTGAATCAATAGAAACTTCTGGTTTCCATCCTAAATTAAATAAAAAACTTGTATCTGCATTTGGAATAGTTGCATCAAAGATTTCTTTTGTATTTGATCCAAATCTCAAAATTGTCTTTGAATTTGTCATTTTTTTTATTTTTACAGCTAATTCTTTAATTGATATTTTTTTGGATGTGGCAATATCTATATTCAAAAAATTTCTTCTATAGTCATACTTTACTTCGGTTAGTAAAATTATAAGAGCGGATATGACGTCATCAATATAGATAAAGTCTCTTTTTTGCTTACCTATTGTTAAATCAAAATATTCTTTATTTTCAAGACATGCAGATAGAAGGGATGGAATGAGTTTATTATCCTGATCATTGGGACCATATACATTTTCTAAAGTTAAATTAATGAAATTAATAGACTTATCGTTTATTTTTCTCATACTATCGCTTAAAAATAATTTTTTATATTTAGAGTAGTAGTTTGCTTCAGAAGGAAGAGATGTATCTATGTTAAAAAAAATTTTATTTTCGAATTTTAAAACATTTGAAAGCAGTTTTTTACCTAAATCAAAATTTACATATTTTATGTATTCAGAATCTTCATTTTTTGTTCCATAACAAGTAGCCAGATGAAAAAAGATATCTGCATCTGAGAAAATAGTGTTTTTTTCGATAACTTCTTCTAGGGAATAAAAAACTTTTATTTTTGGATTTAACTTTAAGAGGCTTCTAATATTTGATTCCTTTCTAACTAAGATGTTTATCTCATAGTTTTGATTACTAATTTTAGAAATTAATTCAGTTCCGATATGACCTGTTGCGCCAGTTATGAAGAGCTTCAATTTATTTTATTTTTAATAAATAATTCAAAGCTATCATGAACGTGTTTTATCTGATTATCTGTTAAACCATGATGACATCCAATTAAAATTCCATTTTTCATTATTTGATCTGAATTTGGAAAATCGTCTGCTTTACCAACACAATTTATATCTTCATATCCCGGTTGTCTTAAAATATTTCCTGTAAAGATAACCCTAGTCTGAATATTTCTTTTTTCTAGAAAAATCTGCAACTCTGTTCTAGAAAAATCTTTGTTCTCGTTAATTATTAATGGATATGCTAACCAGCCAGAATTGCTATTAGGTGTTTCTATGGGGGTCATAAAAAATTCTTTTAAATTAGAAAAAAAGTTTTGATGCTTCAAAAAAATTTTTCTTCTTTTTTGTAAATTTTCATTAAGTTTTTCGAGTTGAACTAATGCGAATGCTGCACTTAACTCTGAAGGTTCTAGTTGGTACCCTATTTCTTCAAAAACAAATTTAGCATCATAATTTATCCCAGATAAATTTACTTTAAACCTGTTTTCTATAGATTCACTATCTTTGAAGAGGGATGATGATCTGCCCCATGATCTAAGCAATTTTGATTTATTTAGAATTTCTTCACTATCTGTACATAGCATTCCTCCATTTCCCGCACCATTAATAATGTGGGATCCGTAAAAACTAGTAATTGATATATCTGTATAACTACCTGTGGATATTCCATTTAAAGTTGCGCCTAATGTGTCCGCAGAATCATGGAAAACCATTAAATTATTTTCATCAGCAATCTTTCTTATTTTTTTCCAATCGCACAAATTCCCTAGTAAATCAGGAGCTAATATTGCTTTTGTTTTTTTTGTAATTTTTGATTCTATTGCATCAACATCTATGCAAAATGATCTCAAATTAACATCTGTAAATACTGGTATTAATTTATTTTTGACTAAACATCCTACGGTAGTTGCAAAAGTTAACGAGGGAGTAATAATTTCTGAGCCCTCGGGAAGATTCAATGATTCAATAGCTAAAAAAAGTGCAGAAGTTCCAGAGTTGGTCATTACTCCATATTTTTTATTAAAAATTTTTGAGATTTTATTTTCGAAAGTTTCAACATTCAATCCCATTTGTGTTGATGTTTTCAAAACATTCACAACGGCATCTATTTCCTCATCGCCATGAACAGTTGATCCATATGGAACTCTTGGAAAATTCTTCATATTGTTTTTTGTTGATTTAAATATCTAAGAAGTTGTTCTTCAGAAAATTCATAAATATTTTTGTTTGATAATTTCATTTCATACCACAAAAAGGTTTCTTCCAAACTCTTATCAAGATTCCAAATTGAATTCCATCCAAGTTTTTCTTTAGATTTTGTAGAATCTAATCTTAGAAAATCAGCTTCTTTGAATTTATCTTTAGTTTTTGATATTTCAACTTTTGAATTCCAAAATCTACAAAACTTCTGAGAAACTTCTTTAACATTTGCATTTTGAATATTATCAGGTCCAAAATTCCATTCTCCTTCAAAATTTTTTTTCTTATACATCATTTCTGCAAGAATTATATATCCATAAAGAGGCTCAAATACATGTTGCCAAGGGCGTATTGCTTGAGGATTTCTTATGACGAAAATTTTCTTTTTTATTAGAGATCTAATCATATCAGGCACTAATCTATTTTCCGACCAATCTCCTCCGCCAATGACATTGCCAGATCTCACATTAGCTAAATTAAAAGTTTTGTCTAAAAAATTTTTTCTATATGACTGTGCTATTAAATCTGCACAGCTTTTAGAGTTTGAATAAGGATCGCTTCCGTTAAGAAGATCGTTTTCTCTATAACCCCAAAGCCAAGAATTATTTTCATAAACTTTATCACTTGTAACATTAATGAAAGATTTTACTAGTCCACACTTGATGGCCGCCTCAATCACATTAATAGTTCCCATTATATTGGTTTCATATGTAAGCCTTGGCTCTTTGAATGATCTTTGAACGAGGGGTTGTGCAGCTAAGTGAAATACGATTTCCGGTTTAAAATCTTTAAAAACTTTCTTCAATTTATTTTCATCTCTAATATCAGCGTACTTTGTTTCAATGTTTCTATCGAGCCTTAAGGATTTAAATAAAGATTTTCTTTGGGGCTTTAAAGAATATCCAAGTGTTTTAGCTCCCATCAAATCTAACCAAAAGTTCAACCAAGAGCCTTTGAATCCAGTATTTCCTGAAATAAGAACTCTTTTATCCTTCCAAAAATCTATGTCCATATTTTCCAAGGCGCGTTATGTGAGTCCCATAATTCGTTGAGGAAAATTTTATCTCTTAAAGTATCCATAGGATGCCAAAAACCATCATGATTGAAAGCCATGAGCTCTTTTTCTTTAGATAACTTTTCTAAAGGCTCTCTTTCCCATATAGTTGAATCATCTTCGATAAACTTTATAACCTTCTCAGATAAAACAAAAAATCCGCCATTTATTCTTGAACCATCTCCTATAGGTTTTTCTTTAAATAACTTTACCTGACTATTCTCTACGTTAAGAGATCCAAATCTTCCTGGAGCATGGACAGCGGTTAAAGTAGCAAGCTTTTTGTGCTCTTTATGAAAAGATATAAGTTTGTTTATATCGAGATCTGATAATCCATCCCCGTATGTAAAACAAAACGTTTCACCTTCTTTTAGAAATTCTTTCACTCTCAGAAGTCTTCCGCCAGTCATTGTTTCCTCGCCTGTATCAACAAGAGTAATTTTCCATGGTTCTACATTTTGATTTAAATAACTTAAAGAATTATTGTTGAGATCAATTTCAATATCTGAATTGTGAAGAAAATAATTACTAAAATATTCTTTTATTAAATAACCTTTGTAACCGCAACAAATAATGAATTCATTAATATCATATGAAGAATAGAGCTTCATTAAGTGCCAAATAATTGGCTTACCGCCAATTTCTACCATTGGCTTTGGTTTTGAAATAGTCTCTTCAGAGAGTCTTGTTCCAAGTCCACCAGCTAATATTATTAATTTCATATTTAATTAAGAACATATTATTATCTATATTTTAAAAAATCTATCTCTTAAAATAACTATAAGAGATTGAGATCCATCCTTTAATGCTTTGATTTTTTTTCCTTCTTTTTTTGTTCGGGGAAAATAATTGACACTCACTTCTTCAATTTTTCCTCCTAACAGAGCTGTACGACAAACTAACTCAAAATCAAGATTAAAACCGTTAGATTTTAAAGGAACATTTTTTATAAAGTCTGATTTAAAGCATTTTATTGCCGTTGCAGTATCAGTAAGATTTGTTCTATATAAAAAATTTATTAACTTGGATAAAAAAATTACACCGTAATAATTAGTTGCGTACTTATAAATTTTTTTTTCACCTAAAAGTCTAGAGCCTAAGACACACGTAGCGTTCGTTTTTTTTAATTGATCCAAACAATCCCAAATTGATTGAATTTCGTATTCTTGATCTGGATCAAATATTATTAAATATTCGCCTACAGCCTTATTAATAGCTTTTTTTATTGATCCACCTTTTCCAATATTTTTATTGTTAAAAATCTTTATGACCTTTTCATTGCAGAGAGATTCTAGCCATTCTTTTGTTCCATCACTTGAAGCATTGTCTATAATTAAGATTTCATATTCTAATTGTTTTTTTTCACAATTTTTATATAGCTCTTTAAAAGATTTATCTATGAATCTAATCTCATTATAAACACATAGAATAATTGAAAGTTTCATTTTTTTTACAGGCTAATAATAAAGATATTCAATTTAAACTTATTTCATCTATTCAACAAACTGAGACTTTCTGTCGCTATTTCTATATTGAGGTAATTCTTTAAACAGCTTATGAAGAAATATTAAAAATATAATTGGAATCATGCTTATTAGTGTGTAAACCAATTCACTTGAAAAAGCGCCCCTCCATATAATAAAGAAAAAGGGAACTAAGATTGTTAACAAGTAAATAGTTGATAATGACTCAGTTTTGCATAAAACGTTATCAATGCTTCGGATTATCAAAGCTAAGATTAGTAATCCTGTGAATACCCCAAAATATGAAAAATTCCAGAAAAGTTCTCCAACTATAGTTATACTTTGACTTGTTCCACCTCCAAACTCAGATAAAGAGCCGTATCTTTCCTCGATAATTAAAAGCGACGTATCTATTGGCTTTTCTACCCATAAAGATCTAGGTATTAAAAAGAATATTGGGCGTATAAGTGTAGAACCCAACAATAAATTATCAAGTGAAGAATTTTTAACGATATAAATTAAGTTATCAAAGGCAATTCCTATATCTCCTAGTCTCAAAATGATGCCAAAAATGCCTTGATAACTTTCATTAATGACATTAAGGTCATCTACAATACTTTGACCTGTATTGGTTCTAAAAATTGTTATGAGAATTGCTCCAGCAAAAAGAAAGATGCCGGTAGAAGCTAGTTGTATAAAATTAACTTTTCTTCTGTTAAGAAAAAAATATAAAAATCCTATAATAATAACTAACTTCATTAAATCTGACCTGCTGTCAGAAAAAAATAACATAGGAATAATTGATACAACAGATACAAGAAAGGCTAAAAGAAAGGTGCTGGTAGTACTCAATTTAGAGTAATTCATATAGATTAATAAAATTCCTACTGTTGTTAGAATAAAAAATGATCTTATTTCCCCGATGGTAAGAATAATAACTAAGTTTAAAATCAATATAAAAATTACCAAAAATAAGTCAATTTTTCTTGTTCCAATTCCATGCTTAAAGATATAAGTTGGATGATTAAGATCAGTTTTTTTCCCACTAAAATAATCATAAATAAATTGGCCAACTGAGTATCCTAGCAATGACAGAATACAAACTAGAGAAGTAAGGCTAAGATCCCATGAATTAAACGTCTCAGCTTTAAATAAATTAAGGGAATAGAAAAGAGGAAAAATAGCCAAATAATAATAGGCACCTATTAAAAAAACCTTGTTAAAAGAAAGGTGCGTATATTGACAGGATAAATAAAGATTTATAATTAGGAAAGATATTATCAAACCCAATATAAAGTTCCATACATCAATATTTAAAAAGAGGGAAAAAGCAAAAGGAGCAATTAAATGAAGAATCAGGTTAAGTTCTTTATCTTTGAACATGTTTTTTAGAGGCAGTTTCCATAATTCTTGTTGTCTGAAGAGCACTAGAAATTCCTGCAATTTCTGCCATTTCGTTCTTTTTTATCCTTGAAGTAAAGTACTTCAGCTCTTCTTTTAAAGGTTCACTTTTCTCAAAATAAATTTTCTTTGAATCTAAAACATTGATAACTGGATCAGATAATTTCTTTTCTTTTATTTCTATTGCTTTAAACGTCATATAGTTATCATGACTTGCTCGATAATTAATAAGCCCTTTATCTCCAATAAGAACTAGGCTGTGCTCTTTTAAAGGATTGAACCAGCTTGAATGAATATGTGCTTTAACTCCATTAGGATATTTTAAATGAGTTATTTGAATATCTGCATTTTGACCCACAAAAGAATGACTGTTAGCAGATATATCCAATGGATCCTCACCAATGAAATATTGCAAAAGAGAAATGTCATGGGGAGCAAAACTCCAAAATACATCTTCGTTAGATCTAATTTTTCCTAAATTTAATCTATTACTGTAAATATATTTTAATTTTCCAAGTTTCTTTAAATCAATGTATTCTTTTATTAAAGATGTTGATGGGTGGAAAAGTAATAGATGTCCCACCATAAGACATACGTTTTTTGAAAGTGCTAGATCTCCAAGTTCTTTTGCTTCTTTAAGCCGCTCACAAAAGGGTTTTTCAATTAATACAGGTTTAGTATGTTGTAAAATTTTTTTTCCAATTTCGAAATGAGTAGCAACTGGCGAAGCAATTACAAATCCATCAAACATATTCTCTTTTAGTGCTTCTTCAATACAAGAAAATGTGAGGATTTTGGAATATTTTTTTTTTGCTTTATCCCTTTTCGAATTCTCTATGTCAACCAGTCCTGCAAGAAGGCCTAATTCATGCAAAGTCTTTAAATGGTTTTCTCCCCAATAACCTCCTCCTACAACACATATGTTTATCATTTAAACGTTATTTAATATTCTAATTATTGTTTGTTGATCTTTTTGATCTAAATAAGGATGGAAAGGAATAGAAAAAATTTTTTGTGAAATGTTTTCACTATTTTTTTGCTTGAGGCCTTCTAAATCAGAAAAGACCTCTTGTTTGTTAAGAGGTTTTGGATAATAAATCATGGATGGAATAGATTTATCGTTAAGGGAATCCATGACTTTTTTCCTTTTATCACAGCTTTCTGCAACCAGTGAAAATAATGCATAAGCTGAATTATAATCTTCAGGTATATACTGGAAATTATAATTTCTTGAGATTTTATCTCTATAAATTTCAGCCAACTCTTTTCTTTTGTTTAACTCATTATCGAATAACGAGAGCTTTTCTAAAAGAATTGCGGCTTGAATGGTATCTAGTCTTCCATTCAAACCTAGTCTAACGTTGTCGTATTTATTTTCTCCAGAGCCATGTACCCTAATTGACTTTAGTAAATCAGCAAGATTTTCATTTTCAGTAAATATTGCTCCTCCATCTCCGTAACAACCTAGCGGTTTTGTTGGAAAAAAGGAAGTTGCAGCAATATCGCCAAAAGTTCCAGCTCTTTTACCTCTTATTTCAGCTCCAAAACTCTGTGCCATATCTTCAATAACATACATAGATTTTGATTTCGCGAATTCTTCGATAACTCTATATCTTGCAGGTAGACCAAAAATATCAACTCCTATAATTGCTTTAGGGGTATGTCCGTCTTTTACAGCTATTTCATAAACTTTTTTCAAAAAATCATAGTCTAAATTGAAAGTGTTTTCATTTATGTCACAAAAATATGTTTTTGCTCCAAGTAGTTCTATTACTTCAGCTGTTGCAATATAAGAGAATGAACTTGTTATGACAGCATCCCCTCTTTTTATATTTAGAGCCATAAGAGACATTAGAAGAGCATCAGTCCCTGAAGAACATGTAATGCAATTGCTGATCCCCACGTATTTCGCAAGTTCATCTTCAAGTTTTGTCACTTCGGGCCCCATTATAAAGTTCCCATGATTTAAAACTTTTTCTATTGCATCATTTATTGATGATCCAATTTTTTCCTTCTGTTGTCTAATTCCAAAAAAATCAATCATTGTTATGCTCTAAAAATATTGTTTGCATCAATAGATCTATAAACACCTCTTGTATCTAAAATCATAGAGCTGGATTCCTTGATTAAAGAATAATTAAATTCTGAATGATCAGTGGCAATTATTACAAGATCATATTCTCTTAAATTATCTTTTATAACTTCTATACTTTGCTTGGGACGTTTATATCTTCTTGTCTTTGGCATATTTGGTATGAAGGGATCCGAATAATCTACTTTAAGTACAAACCTTTCAAGCTCTTCCATAATTCTAATTGAAGGAGATTCTCTCATATCATCGACATCTTTTTTATAAGCTAAGCCAAGAATGAGAATTTTACTTTTATTCTGATTCAAGTTATTTTTTTTTAATAAATTAAGTGCTTCTTCTACTACCCTTAAAGGCATCTGATTATTTATAAAGCCTGCTAGTTCAATAAATTGTGTTTCAATTCCTTTTTGTTTTGCCTTCCAAGTAAGATAAAACGGATCAATCGGTATACAATGGCCTCCAATTCCAGGTCCTGGATAATAAGGTGTAAATCCAAAAGGTTTGGTTGAAGCTGCATCAATAACTTCATAAATATCAATACCTAGACCGGCGGAAATAATCTTCATTTCATTTACCAAGCCTATGTTGACTGCTCTATGAATATTTTCGAGTAATTTTGTAAGTTCTGCAGTTTGTGTTGAAGAGACTTCAACTATCTCGTTAACAATTTTCTCGTAAATTGAAGTCCCAACTTTTAGACAATTTGAGGTATGGCCAGAAACAATTTTAGGAATTTCGCTAGTTTTAAAGTCTTTATTTCCCGGATCTTCCCTTTCTGGTGAATATACAAGGAAAAAATCTTTACCTACGTTAAATCCTAACTTTCTAATCATAGGATAAATCTCCTCACTTGTTGTACCGGGATAAGTTGTACTTTCTAGAATTATGGTTTGGTTTTTTACCAAAAAAGGGGAAATTGATTTGATAGTACCGAACACGAATTCCATATTGGGATTATTTTTTTTATCTAAAGGTGTCGGCAAACACAAAATTATTACATCGACGTTTTTGATCATTGAGATATCTTTAGATACATCGAAATTAACGTTCATGTGTTCTCTTAAAAAATCAGAACTTATATGGCTGATATAGCTTATTCCTTTTTTTAGTGAGTTTATTTTTTCTTCGTCTGTGTCAAATCCTAATACTTTAAAACCATTTTCAAGAAATTCAGAAGCCAAAGGAATACCTACATACCCTAATCCAATAATTCCAATTTTTAATGTTCTATTATTTATTTTGTAAATTACTTCTTTCATTTAATTAAAACCTGCTAGCTTAAAGAGCTTTTGAGTAATGCTCTCATAAGAGTAATTTTCCCTTGCATTTTTTCCAGAAACTTCGCCTAACATTTTCAAATTATCTTTATCCTCTATTAGTTTTAAAATTGTGCTGGCAAGGTGATCTATGTCTCCTCTGCGGTAAACCTTCCCAACACCTCTGGAAGATCTTTCTTTTGAGACAGGTAAATCAGCCATCACGACCATAGTGTTACATGCTGCTGCTTCAAGACAACTTAAAGAGGCTGCTTCCGGAAAGACAACTAAATCAGATTTTCTAAACTCATTAGCTAATTCCTTCAAAGGCAAAAGATCAGAAATAGACAAAAAATTTTCGAAACCTTTTTTTGCGAAATCTTCCTTTATCTCTTTCATAACTAAGGGAGAATAACTACCAACAAACCTTAAGTTAATTTTTATATCTTTTTGCAAAAGTTTAATTACCGCTTTGCTTAACCATTGAGGTTTTTTTTCTTCGGTTAACTTTCCACTTTGCATTATTAGAGGTATAAGATTATCTTTTTTTTTATTACCTGGATTAAATATTGTTGTATCAATGCCTATATCCAAGATTGAAATTTTATTTTCTGGAACACCCTCGTAATCTTTCATGTATTCACAAGATGAAATAGAGGTGCCGATAAAAAAGTCGATGTATTTAGATAGAAAGTTTTTAATGAAAAATTTATGTAACATGTAGTATAAAGACTGTAACAAACCTTTTTGAACAACCTCTTTGATCATATGGTTATCAGCAAAAACCTTGGTCTCACTATTTCTAAATGCTAGAGCACATTGATATATTGAGAAAGAACCTGTTCCATGAACAAAAACTAAATCTGGATTAAGAGCTTTTACCTGTTTTACCAAATTATTTATTAAGGGTCTTGCCTTGATCTCAAATAAAACAGGCAACCTTATGATTTTTACATTTTCTATTTCTTCCTCTCCAATACCACAAAATCTATTTCCAAGAGTTTTGCCCCAAGTTTCATCATAGTTAGGAACAGGATAGTAACGATCTCCAGTTACAATAAAAACCTCATGTTCGAATTTTGCATTCCATTTAGGCAATAAAAATTCTTGATATCCAAGAGTTGGCATCAAATAATCAACAACATGTACAATTCTTTTTTGCATAAATTTTTATTTTTCCAAAGTTCTAAAAAAATTCGAAATGATTTCACAAGCATTGCCTTTTCCAAAAATATAATCGACATCTTTATTGTTAATTTTTTGGTTGAATTGAAGCCCGGTGTAAGCCTCGATTATAGAGTTATAAATAGGTTTTGAAATTTCAAAAAAACCCTTTTCTTCTAATTCAGTCCATCCAGTGTTTCCTTCGTAAATTAGTAGACATTTTTTAGAATGAAAAAAAGATTCTTTTTGCACTCCGCCACTATCCGTAATAATATTCGTTGCCTTATCTAACAACCATTGAAATTGCAAATATCCTTGAGGAGGAATCTCAAGGCAGTTTAAATTTAAATCATTTGAATCTAACATTTTTTTAGTTCTAGGATGGATTGGAAAAATCATTGGTATTTCTAAAGAGATATCATTCAATGATCTTACTATATTTTTAAGATTTTCCTCGTTATCAACATTTTCTTGTCTATGCAAAGTTACTATGTTGAATTTATCAGGTAAATCAATATCAGGTTTCGAGAATTTATCTTTCATCTTTAAGAACAAATCTCTCATTACGTCTCCAGTAAAAAAATGCTTAGAGACTGGATATAATTTTGATTCTTCATCCAAATTTTTTACTGCATTTGGAGTCGGACAAAAAAGAAAATTAGATAATCGATCAACAATTATTCTATTTTTTTCTTCTGGCCTAATATCAGAGAAGTCTCTAAGTCCTGATTCAACATGAGCTAATTTAATATTCATTTTTGATGCTACCAGAGCAGCAATTACAGAAGTGTTTGTGTCGCCATAACAAATTACAACATCAGGTTTATCTTTAATGAAAATTTTCTCAAGTGCAGTAAGACATTTCGAATAGAAATCTATTTCTTTTTTAAAATCAACGTTAAGGTTTGAAAACTTTGCATCTTTATCGAAAAGTTGCTCAAAGAATATGTTGGAAAGTTCAGGGTCATAATGTTGGCCCGTATCTATGATTTTGTGATCTAGCTTATCATTTGAAAACTGTGTTGATAGAACGGAAGCTTTAATTAATTGCGGCCGAGTGCCAATAACTGATATGAGTTTCATGAATTTAATAAAAGCGTTAAGAGTTAATATATTTTTTGATTTTATTCTAATTTCAGCTGAATGGCTCATTAAAATCTATCTAAGTTTTGATGATTACATTTACCTTGAGACATCAAAAGTTTAGAATATTTAAATGAATTTTGAAAAAGTTCTTTATTCTGATCTTGGTTTGAATAATAAAGAAATCAACCTTTTATCAAAATGTGAAAATTTTGGTCAGCTTAATCATAATTACAAAAATCTCATCACATATCTAGAAGATGAGACTTTTCTTGATGAATTGAATTACAAAGATAATATTAGGTTAGTTATAGTTAAAGAAGAGTTAAAAAATGACTTAAAACACGAATATATAGTTAAAGATGAACCACAAACTATTTTTTGGACTCTTTATGATGCTTATAGCAAGCAAAATAAAAGTAAAGTTAATACTTCTATTGGTAAAAATAACTTTATATCCGAAAAAGCTTATTTGGCCGATAAAAATGTGATTATTGGGAATAATTGCAAGATCTTTGAAAATGTTGTTATAAAAGAAGGAGTAGAAATAGGAGACAATACTACTATTGAAGCAAATTCTGTTATTGGAGCAGATGGATTTCAGATTAAAAAAACAATTTATGGAGTAAAACATATAAAACATAATGGAAAAGTTAAAATAGGTAACAATGTAACAATAGGTGTTTTAAATAATATTCACAAAGGTTTCATGGGAATGGATACTGTAATTGAAGATTTTGCAGCTACAGATTCACATGTTCATATTGCGCATAATGCAAAAATTGGAAAAAGAGTTACGCTAGCGTCAGGGACAACTCTATCAGGCTATGTTGATATCGGGGAAGATGTTTTTGTTGGCATTCATGCAATTTTTACACCTAGAGTAAGTATTTGCAAAGGTTCTTTCGTTGGAGGTGGTGCATTGGTTTCTAAAGGTTGTTCTATACCAACAACTTACTTAGCTGCAAGATCTAGAATCAAAGATTTTGTAAGATAAATATTTAATTCAATAATTTATTTATCAGTATTTCATATTTTACTAGCATAATATTTATTTCATATTTTTTTGCGATTTCAAGGGCTTTACTATTGTAATGTTCGTAATTATTAGAGACTGTGTTTATAGAATCTTTAATTTTTGAAAGAGAAGGAGTTTCTAATTTCCAGACATCCCCTTCATAAGGGATAACTATTCCTGCATCACCAAGTAATTCTTTAAAAGAACCTGAATCAAATCCTATACATGGAAACCCCAGACACAGAGACTCAATCATAGAATTAGGACAAGGAGGATTAAGTTCCAGAAGAAGAAAAACTCTCTTGTTTTGTTCTAAAATTTTTTTCATTTTATCTCTCTTAATTGATCCTCTGAAATTAAGATTCTTATATGAGGATAAATTTTTTATCTGGGAATGGTTCCCAAAAATATCAATGCCTTTTATACCTATCATGTTTTTAAAATCTTCATCCAATTTCCTTAAAATAGAAGTTGTTACCTTGTCATTCTGAATATTGCCCTCTATGCAGGTGAGAATAACCTCTTGAGATGTTTTATTTATTTGTCTTGAACTATCAAAAAACGATGACCCATTAACAATAATTGAACTATTTTTTTTTCTTTTGAACTTAGTTGTCCACCAATTCTCTACGAATTTACTTTGATAAATTATGTGGTCGGCTAAATAATTTCTTATAAAAACAATAACAAGATTTTGTAAGATTTGTTTTAACTTATTTGTGAATGTTATCTTTTCAATAGTATATTTCCAATTCATTCCATCTAGCCTATGAAGAATCTTTGCGCCTCTGAATTTCATAAATATCAGCCAGAAAACCTTTCGAGTGCCTGCAACTACAACTATCAAATCAGGTTTTATTTTTGAATTGGGATAAATGACCTTATAGTTATTTTGTTTTAAATATGCCTCGAAATTTTTTTGAAAAGTGCCAGGTCCGCCCTCTGATGAAGGACTATGAGGGAAACAAATAATTGGGCTAGTTAACATAATTCAAAAAAAATTATTGAAAAAAGTAATCAGTCTTTTGAATGCCAAATCCAAGAATCTTTACACATTTTTTCAAGCGATTGAGTGCTACTCCATTTAAGTTCTGACTTAGCAAGAGAGTTATTAGCAAAAACTATACCTGAATCTCCAGGCCTTCTTGGTGAATACTCATATTGAATTGGCCTGTCTAGGAAAGAATTAAATACATTTACTATTTCTAACACGGAATAACCTGAACCTGTACCCAAGTTAATAGAAGAAATATTTTTTTTAGAACTATTCAGCCAATCAATTGCAGATATGTGGCCTGATATTAAATCACTGATATGAATATAATCTCTTACTGGTGTGCCATCATGTGTGTCGTAATCATTCCCAAATATCGATAAATGTGATTTTTTTCCATTAGCAATCTCACAAATTATAGGAAATAGATTTGATGGTTCTTTCTTCGAGGACTCTCCTATAAGAAAAGATTCGTGACAACCAACTGGATTAAAATATCTTAAATTCAGAGCTTTAAAATCATGTTTGCAGGTTGTCATATCATTTAATATTTTTTCAATGATTACTTTGGACTGAGCATAAGGACTTATTGGGTTTAAAGAGCATTCTTCACTAATCGGAGAAAGATGACTTGATCCATATACTGAAGCAGAAGAACTAAAAATAATTTTCTTCACACCCATTTCTTGCATTGTTTCTAATAATATCAAAGAGCCGCCTACATTATTTCTGTAATAAAGTATCGGGTTAAATACTGATTCTGTTACTGACTTTAAAGATGCAAAATGGACAACTAAATCAATCTCATTTGTTGAAAATATTTCTCTTAGTTTGCTTTTATCAGATATATCAGCCTCATAGAAAATGAAATCTTTTCCTGATGCCTCTTTTATTTTAACCAAGATATCCTTATTAGATGTAGAGAAATTATCTAAAGCAACGATGCTGTGGTTTTTTTTTAATGCGTCCACGATAAAGTGTGATCCAATAAAACCTGCGCCGCCAGTAATCAATAAATTCATTACACTTATTCTTGAGGATAATATGTGGTGAAGCCTTTTTCTTTAATAATTTTTTCTTTTTTGGCTTCTTCTAGATCTTTATCAATCATTTCTTTGACTAGATCATAAAAAGAAATTTTAGGTTTCCATCCTAACTTTGTATTCGCCTTAGTTGGATCGCCAATTAAAGAGTCTACTTCACTCGGTCTAAAGTACTTTTCGTCAATTTTAATTAATTCCTTACCGGATACCTCATCTAATCCAACCTCTTCTAGCCCTTTACCTTTCCATATTAGGTTTATATCCAGAAGTTCGGAACTTAATTCAATAAATTTTCTCACAGAATATTGCTCACCAGTGGCTATACAAAAGTCTTCAGGGATCTTTTGTTGGAGCATAAGCCATTGCGCCTCTACAAAATCTTTTGCATGCCCCCAATCCCTCTTGGCCTCAAGATTTCCTAAATATATTTCATTTTGCAAACCCAATTTTATCCTAGCAAGACCTCTAGTTATCTTTCTAGTGACAAAAGTTTCTCCTCTGACTGGAGATTCATGATTAAAAAGAATCCCATTGCATGCAAAGATTTTATAGGCTTCTCTGTAGTTCGCAGTAATCCAATAAGCATAAAGTTTCGCCACTCCATAAGGGCTTCTTGGATAAAAAGGAGTAGTTTCTTTTTGGGGCATTTCTTGAATCTTTCCAAATAATTCTGACGTAGAGGCTTGGTAGAATTTAGTTTTTGATTCCAATCCTAAAATTCTAATCGCTTCAAGTATTCTAAGAGTACCAAGCGCGTCAGTATTTGCAGTATATACTGGCTCTTCAAAAGAAACCGCGACATGAGATTGTGCCGCTAAGTTATAAATTTCATCTGGTTGAATCTCTTTGATAATTCTAATGAGACTTAAAGAATCTGTTAAATCACCATGATGAAGGATCAAGTCTCTTTCTTGTTCGTGAGGATCTTGATATAAATGATCTATTCGATCTGTATTAAATAGAGAAGATCTTCTTTTTATGCCATGGACCTCATAATTCTTTGAAATTAGAAATTCGGCCAAATACGAACCATCTTGGCCTGTAATTCCTGTAATGAGTGCAGTTCTTTTCTTTTTCAAAGCTATACCCTAAGATTTTCTAAATTATTTTCATACCAAGAATATGTATCAATTAGACCTTGTTTTAAGGATATTTTTGAAGACCATCCTAAAGTTTTCATCAAAGAAACATCTAAAAGCTTTTGTGGCGTCCCATCTGGCATAGATTTATTAAATATTATTTCTCCTTTGAAACTAAAAATATCTTTCATCAAAAATGCAAGGTCTTTTATTGAAATATCTTTACCTGTACCAACATTAAAAAAAAAATTTTGTCTCCCAAATTCAACACATAATCTATTTAATTGATTTTTATCTTTTTCCATAAAAAATAAACATGCGTCTGCAAGATCGTCTACATGCATAAATTCTCTCATTGGAGATCCAGTTCCCCAAATTTCAACTTCAGAAAAATTATTTTTTTTTGCTTGATGAAACTTATTTATCAAAGAGGGAATTACATGACTATTTTTAGGATCGAAATTATCATTTGGGCCGTATAAGTTAGTTGGCATTAAGCATCGAAAGTCTGTTCCATATTGTTTATTGTATGTTTCACAAAGTTTTATCCCTGAAATTTTTGCAAGAGAATATCCCTCATTTGTTTTTTCTAACTTGCCTGATAATAAATAATCTTCATTAATTGGCTGTTCAGATAATCTGGGATAAATACATGAACTTCCTAAAAAAATTAAACTTTCAATTCCTTTTTTAAAAGATTGATGAATTAAGTTAGATTCAATCATTAAATTTTCATATAAAAAGTCAGCCTTAAAGTTATCATTTGCACTTATCCCACCGACCTTTGCTGCAGCTATGATCAAATGGGAGAAGTCATTGTCAGAAAAAAAATCTTTTACTTTCTTTTGATCTGTCAAATCTAGATCTTTTTTGCTGACAGTTAGAATATTTTTGTATCCGTTTTTTCTTAGTTTTTTAAAAATAGAGCTTCCAACCATCCCATTATGGCCAGCTAGAAAAATTGTCGAGTCTTTATTCAGATATTCCAAGTTGTACTATTTATTTTTTTTTAGATTAGTAAAAATATTTATCAAAATGCTCAATATACAGCTCAAGAAAAACCCAATAAATGTCCAAAGTAAAACTAAATTTGTTCTTTGAGGAAAAAATCTATATTCAGGCGGATATGCATAGTCAATTATTTTAAATGCATATTGTGTTTTAGTTTCAGCAATCATTATGTTACTTGTTAATTTTTCAACAATGTTAAAAAGAACTAGTTTAACCTCATTCAAATTAGTATTTTTTATTTGTTCTTCTATGAATTTTAGTTGATTTCTATAATCTTCAACTTCACTTAATCTAATATGATTATTTAATTTATTAATTAATTTATTTGCTGTGCTTGAAGCAAATTCTTTATCATGCCAGGTAATTGAAACTCGGATAATTCCTGTGGCCTCCTCTTTATCAATTTCTATTATATTCTTCATAATTCTATAAAGTTCATTCTTGCTTGGTGGATCATCTTTCCAAATTCCTTTATCGAGATTCCAGTCTTTCTCAAATAATTCTTTTTCAATTTTTTCATCTTGAATAAACTTTATAAGGAAATTTCTTGAAAGAAGAATTGCGAGATGTTTAGCAGACTTCGAGTCTTGAGCAACTGGAGAGATAAATTGCGAAAGAGCACTATTTATAGATGATGCGCCATCCTTGTCCTTTTCGCTTGGATAAATTGTTACTTCTGGTTTCCAAAGCTCTGTTACAGTTAACGCATATATAATTGAACATATTCCAAACAAAAAGGTGATAAAGATTATTTGAAATCTGTCTTTAAAAAGGACTTCCCATAAATCAATGATGCTTATCTCATTTATTTTTGAAGAGTTGTTATCAGATTGATATGTCATTAGGTTTTAACAATACCTTAGAAAATTATTTTAACAAAAATCATTCAGCATAAGTGAATTGTTTCTTGAGGCTGAGGTCGGAATCGAACCGGCGTAGACGGATTTGCAGTCCGCTGCATGACCACTCTGCCACTCAGCCAGAAAAAGAAATTGTAGCCTTTTAGATTGTTTAATACTAATCAAGATATATAAAGCTTGATTAATTTTCTTCTAGAGAATTCCAGATTTTTAAATAATTTAAAAAAGACACAATTGAGAGAAGAGTTGAAATTAGCAAGATAATTAAAACACTTACGAAAAAAATATTTCCAAATAACGGGTATAAAAGTAAAAGTGAAAGTGAAAACATTTGTAAAAAAGTTTTTAACTTTCCATACTTATCAGGAGTTATCTTAGAAATTTCTTCACCATTAGAAACTAAAAAAAGTCTTAAAGAACTTATCGAAATTTCTCGCACAACTATTGCTATAGTTAAAATTAGTAAGTAAATATTTCCTGTATAAAAAACTAAGAAAATTAGAATGGATGAAACTAAAATTTTATCGGCAAGCAAATCCAGAAGAGATCCTAAGGTTGAAGTTATGTTGTACCGTCTCGCCAAAAACCCATCTAAAAAGTCTGACCAAGCTGCAGCAGTAAATAAAAAAAAGGATGTTAGATAGTA
>CESW01003984.1_pt1 | contig 43589 bp, 41 predicted proteins | sample 531171 | NCBI WGS metagenome assembly CESW01 (sample SAMEA2621859, study PRJEB7988) | marine metagenome | biome: marine biome (ENVO:00000447); feature: surface water layer (ENVO:00002042); material: "saline water (ENVO:00002010), including plankton (ENVO:xxxxxxxx)" | depth 5 m
ATAATTTATCTTTTTTTTAACATACTAAATCCCATTAATATCCAGATAAGTGTGCCAAACCAAGTTGAAAATAATGCTCCTGAAGGTTTAATTGGTAAAAGCATGGCTAATAAAAAAAAGAAGGCGATATTATTGGATGAAATAGATTTTTTTAAGTATCTGTTTACATATATTGCTAATGCTGTACAAAGTAAAAATAATCCAATCAAACCTGTCTCTGAAATGACTTCCATAAAAATATTATGAGGATGCGTAGAGCACCTAGAGTAGGAATATGAAGAGTCAATATTTGGATATTTTTTACACTCAACTCTAAAAGATTTAACACCTTTGCCAAAAAAAATTGAAGATTTAAAAATCTCATAAGCAGTTAAATAATGTGCTGACCAGGGATTATTTTTTAAAGTTTTGACAATTTGAGTTTTATAATTTACTTCGTTATTTACTTCATTATTTGCTTTCATTAACATCTTAACATTTTCGATATACCTAAAATTAGATGTCTTAGAAAATGATAGAAATAAGGTAAATATTATTATGGAGGCAATAAAAATAGATAAGTAATTTTTTATCTGAAATTTTGAAAATATAATATAAATAAAAAAAGTGATAAAAAACGTAACCAAGGGAGCACGGTCACCTGTAATTATTATTGAAACAATTAAGATCAAAAATAAAATGTTTTGTAAAAATAATTTATTTTTTTTGTTAAAATTACTATACAAAAAGATAGATATTATACCAAAAAATAAAATAAACGTTCCAGCTCTGATTTCATTGCCAAATGGTCCTGAAAATCTTTGAATTTGAAGTTCTTTCCAATTATCCGAAGGTTCATTAAAACCATTTATTAACTCAACCCTGTAACCCAAAATGTCAACTCCAATTAAATATTGAAGAAATATATCCATTATTACAAATGCTAAAATCAAAAAATAAAATAAGTTTAATTTAACTATTTTGTTATAGTTAAGCTGTAAAAGATTACATATTGCATATGGAAGAATTATAAATCTTAAAAAAGATAAACTTTTGTAAAAATTTGCATTTTCCAAAAATAAACTTTGAGTTGATATATAAATCCAAAATATTAACAAAATAATAAAGAGTTTATCTGAAAATAAAGATTTATTTTTATCTATTATTAAAGTGTAAATATAGTTAACTATTATAACAAAAACTGCTAAGTTTATGATAGGTGGGCTGAAAATATATGCAATTGGTAAAATAAAAAGAAATATTAACGAAGTATTATTTAATATTTTTTTTAAATCAAAATGAAACATTATAGTACTTTTTAATGGAAATCATGAGTTATATTAATATAATTTTTTTTTTAATATTAAACACTTTTATCTATATCATAGTTGATAAATATAAAAAAAGTTATTTAAAATTTTTAATTGACGTCCCAGACAAAAAAAGGAAATTGCATAACAAGCCAACATTTATAATTGGAGGTGTGTTTGTTGCTATATATTTAATATTTTATATAACTCATAATTTAATTTTTGATAATAATTATTTGTTAGCAATTCTTATATCTTCACTAGCAATATTTTTGATTGGTGTTTATGACGATTATATTCAAATTGGGCCTTACAGAAAATTGTTTTTTTTATCTTTAATAATTTTTATAGCAGTTTATTTTGATGACAAATTAATCATTAGTAACTTATATTTTTCTACTTTTAATAAAACCTTGTATTTAGGAAAATACTCATATTTTATAACAATTTTGTGTATGTTATTGCTTATAAATTCTCTAAATTTAAGTGATGGTATTAATGGATTGGCAGTTGGAATATCAATAATTTGGACTGTTTATCTAATTATAAATGCTCAGAATATAATTTTAAATTTTTTGATTCCTTTTTTGTTTTTATTAGTAATACTTTTTTTTAATATTTATAAAGGAAATTTTTTTTTAGGTGATAATGGAACTTTAATTTTATCAACATTAATTGGTTTAAATATAATTCTCTTGTACAATTTAAAATTAAATCATGATGAATTTAGAATTTCGGCAGAGAATATATTTATCCTTTTTTTTATACCTGGTGTTGATATGTTTAGATTATTTATATTGCGATTATTAAATAAAAGAGATCCATTCTCAGGAGACCGAAATCATTTACACCATTTATTAATATCTAAATTTTCTTTAAAGAAAACTTTAATTACATATTTTTCTTTTATGATTTTATTATTATTATTTGATTATTTTAAAATAATAGCATCATTTTATTTAATATTACTTGCTTTCGCAACATACTTCTTTTTAGTTTTTGCTTTACGTAAAATTTGATATTAATTTTTGAAGTTGGTTTAAAGGCAAGTTATAATTAATCATATCAAGTTTTTTATTTTGTTCTTCTAAGTAATAATTATAAAGTTTTCTGTCATTAAGAATTTTATTTAATATCTTTTTTCCTTTATTAACTGTAGTGCAATGTAGATCCCTATGAATAAGTAATGAATTCCAATAACTGTATTTATTACCTACAATTAAACATTTACATAATGCTGCTTCAATAATTGAATTCCCCCATCTAGGTGTTGTAAATAAAGGACAAAAAAATATTTTAGAATTTGATAATTTTTTAAGATAATCATTTACTTTTAAACCACCATCTAGTTTTTCAATTTTCATATTCTCCATATCAAATGATTTTTTTAACGTACTTGGTTGTTGTATTTCAATTAAAACATCTAAATCAAATTTTTTTTCTAACTTCAAAATTTCCATAAACTTTGAGCTACCAAATGTATAAGAGAAATCTATACAATGTTTTCTACTAAATAAAGAATACAAAGAATAACCTTGGGTTAAATTTAAAAAAAAATCATAATAATCAGGTTTTTTAAAACAATATTTTTTAAAATTTTTTTGAGAATGATCTTCTAAAATAAGACCCCATTTGGTATTTTTATATTTAATAATTATATCTTTTGAAACTGCACCTTCATAAGCTAATACAATATCATAGTTTTTGAAATTTATATTATTTACATTAATTGAATTTTTTTTTTGTTCATTGTGAAGAATTATATTTTCTTTTGTGATTAACCTTTTATTTATTTTATTTTTTTGTTCGTTGTTTATTTCCGATTGGGTTATAAAAAAATCTGAATTTAAGTCAGTAAATAAACCTACTGGCCCTAATCTATAATAGCTAGATAATAGAACATTATTAATTTCATTTGAATTTTTTGTGTATAAATCTAAATAAAAATATGGTTTGATAAGTAATATTTTATTTAACTTAAATTCATTTTTTTCGTACTTATTACTAATTTTAAAAACTAATTCTGAAATTCTAGTCCAGATAATCATGAATAATAACTTCATAAATTTTTTTTATTAAGTGTAGAATTTATTTTTTTTATATATTCTAATGCGGTACGAGATTGTGCGAATTTTTTTCTTTTTAATGATGATCCTTTTACTTTTATAAGTTTTTCAATACCTTCTGCAATGCTTCTTGGATTATAATGATTTATATAAATAGCATTTTTTTTTAATTGTTCAATTGCTCCTAAAAAATTTGAATATAATACTGGCTTTCCTCTTGCTAATGCTTCTAATGGCGGTAAATTTTCTGGTCCCGATACTGATAAATATATAAGGCCAAGGCAGTTATCATATAAACTCAACAATTCATTTCTAGATACATGTCCTAATATCTTAACATTTTTTAAAATATTATTTTCTTTAATAAATTTTTTTATTTTATAATAAATTTTTTTATCTTTTATGTCTCCTACTAAAATTAATTGATATGATTTTTTTTGTTTATTCTGAAAAATATTGAAACCTTTAAGCAAATTTAAATGATTTTTATGCATCCAAAAATTTGCAGGATAAATAAAGAAATTATTTATTTTATTTTTATTCAAAAGTTTATTAAATTTGAATGATTTTTTTGTTAAAGCCCAAGATGGAGTTGGGTGACAATTAAAAAAAATTTTATTTTTACTTAATTTATAAAATTTTGAAGCAATTCTATATGATGATTTATTCCCAAATAATATATATTTTGCTCTAATAAAATTTGATTTAAAAATTTGATCTCTGTAAGTTTTTATAAAAAAAGATCCGACTTCTGGGTATTCAGGTATAGCTTTATGTTGCACATCCCAAACTGTAAAAATATAAGGAAGGCTAAAAGGATATCTCATTTCTGATGAGATGGGCCAAATAATTTCAACATTATTTTCTCTTAGATAATTTTCTATTTTATTAAATCCTAAAAGGTTGAAGAAATTATTAATAAATGAATACTTAGAAAAAAAAAAATTAGTCAATTTTAAAATATTATCGTTTTCATAATACTTAAAATAATTAATTTTTTTTTTTTTTATTTTATTTTCAATTTCTTTGCTATAATCATTTATTATTACAAAGAAAAGTTTATGATTAATTAATTTGGGATTCGCAATTAAATTGTCTAGAATGTCGTATGTTATTGTATATCCGCCGCCCTCTTTAAAATTTCTAGATTTAATAATAATACCTAAGTTCATTTATCACAATTTTTTATAACCTTGCAAATAAAGTCTATTTCACTATTAGTGATATTATGGCTAGAGGGTAAATATAAACCATTTTTCCACAAGTAATTACTATTTAAAGTCTTGTGTTTTTTGTTAATAATTTTTCTGAAGCAAGGTTGTGTCCCTATTGATTTAAAAAAATCTCGAGAGTCTACCCCCCTTTTTTTCAAATATTTTTTAAGTTTATTTTTTGAAAGTTTAAAATTTTTATTAATTAAAATTCCAACCATCCAATAAACATTTTTATAATTTTTTTTGCTAAATTGAAAAGATATCCCTTTTAGATTTTTTAAGTTTTTTTCATATCTTCTTTGAATCTTTATCTTCTTAGATATTGTCTTTTCTATTCTTTTTAATTGATTGTTTACAAGAGCTGCTTGATAGCCTGTCATTCTAAAATTGTAACCTCTTATAAAATGAACAAACCTTGGATTGGTAAAACCAAGATTTCTATATAATTTTAATTTTTTATAAAATTGTTTATTGTTTGTAGTTATAATACCTCCCTCACCTGAGGTAATTATTTTATTTGCATAAAAACTGAAGCAACCACAAAAACCGTGTGAGCCAACTTTTTTTTTGCCAATTTTTGCACCGTGAGCTTCAGCAGCGTCTTCAATTACTTTTAAGTTATATTTATTTGCAATTGAGTTGATTTTTGACATATCTACTGGGTTACCTAAAAAATGAACAACAACAATTGCTTTTGTGTTTTTTGTTATTTTTTTTTCAATTAAATTTGTATCTAAATTCCAACTATTTAAATCACTATCTATTGGTATTGGAATACAGTTATTATGAGTAATTGCTAAAGCTGAGGCTATATTTGTAGTTGAGCTAACAATTATTTCACTTTTTTTTGGTAAATTTAAAGCAGAAATTGATAAATGCAATGCACTTGATCCGTTGGTTACAGCAACTGAATATTTTACTCCTATATATTTTGCAAAGTTCCTTTCTAAATCAGTAATTGATTTTCCAAATGTTCCAGAAATTTCTCCTTTATCTAAAGCTTTAATCAAGGCATTTTTGTCAGACTTTGATATTTCGGGTTCAAATACCGGGATCATTTTTTAACTTTTACGATAACTTTATCAAATTCCTGCCCTAAAAATGGACCCTGTTTAACACTTATACATTGCATATCTTCTAAAACTTTAATTGCATGAATTCCATGTTTAAGAACTATGGCATCCCCTTTATTTAAAATTATTTTTCTTATTATTTTTTTTTTATCTGTATATAAATCAACTCTAACTTTTCCTTTTTGGACAATAAACATTTGTTGTAAATCATTAATAACTCTTTTAAATGGCCGATGATAATGAGGCGGTTCAACGAAACCTTTTTTATGGGAAAGAATTCCAAATTGAAAAGATGATTTAGCTGGAGATAGAAATGTTGTTTGATTTTTTTTTAACCTTGAGCGAATAACTTCTGCATAATGTTTTTTGTTATAAATGATAAGTTCATGATCTTTTGACATAAAAATTATTCCACTTTTTTTATAACTTTCGCTGGGTTTCCAGAAACTAGACAAAAATCTGGAACATCTTTAGTAACTACACTTCCAGCTGCAACAATTGAGGATTCACCTATTGTAACACCTTTAAGTATAATACTTCTGGCACAAATCCAAGCGTTTTTTTTTATATGAACTTTTTTTGAATTCACTTCATTCCATTTCATTTGATTATTTCTAAATCTTGACAAATCATTTTTTCTTAATTTTGAATCTATAGAATGGCTGTCATGATCAAAAATTAAACATTCATATGATACCAAAACATCATCTTCAATTAAGATTTGGTCTTTACAATCAATTATTGATTTGCCTCCAACAAATACGTTATTCTTTATTTCAATTTTACTTGTATTAGTTTCAGTTACCAATCTTCCATTAATAAGGCATTCATTTCCGATATTAATCTTACTATCATCACTCCTTTTTTCAATTCTACAAAACAGCTGACTATTAGTTCCAAGATTATCGATTAGTTTTTTGTTATAGTAATTTATAATTATTTTAATTAATTTAACTATGTATTTTAACATTTTGATTATTTAAAACATAAAAACCATTTTCCAATAGAAATAAAATCATTCCAAGATGAATCTATAACATAAACTCTAGAAAACTTTCTCTCAAATTTTTTTGACCACCAATTAATACTATTATTATGAAAACTCTGATATGTTTTCATCCAACCTTCATCAATATTCTTTTTTGAAAGAGGCATCATGTGAAATGAGCCAATTTTAGTACAATAATGTAAATTATCAATTACTGCGTCTATGCCTTCATCAGTGAAATGTTCTAATGAACCAATCGAATAAGAATAATCAAAAAACTCGGCTGGATAATCTAATTTGGTTGCATCAATACATTTCAAAAAATTTGGATCAACTCCTTTTTCTATAGCTACTTTTAATAGGTTATTGGATATATCGCATCCATAAATTTGGGCTTTGCTATTTATTTTATTTAAATCAATTATATTTTTACCAGTTCCGCATGCTAAATCTAAAATTTTACATTCTTTGTTGTTAAATAAGAGTTGTATTTCATTCCAAACATTATCTTCACCCCATTCATCAATTCTTTCGGCTGCTTCTTTTTGATCATATAACTCAATATCTTGGTCCTTACCTATTTTTTTTTTATTTTTATTAATTAATATAAAATAGTAAATTTTTTTTAAATAATAGACAATTATTGGTGGTAGTATATTTTTTATTAATTTTTTCATCTTACAATAATATTTTTTAACTTATTAAAAAAACTTAATTCTTTTTTTAAGAAAATTGAAATTTTGTTTAAATTTTCTAAATTTTCCTTTACATCAACGTTTATATTGTATGATTTGTAAATTTTTTCTGGCTTTGAATTAAACACGTCACTTTTTGACCCATGTAACCCTGAACCATCAAAACCATTATTTGATACGTATGTGTATCCAGGGAACATGTTTAATTTATTTTCATTAAATGAAAATAAGTAAAATAATATTCCCCAAGAATTATAATCTGTATAAAGTTGTTTTTTTAAAAAATTAAAATAATTAAATGAGCCATTTATATTAAACTTGTGTTTTAAATTACCTTCATTTTTTATTTTTTTATATAGAGTTAAAATTTTTTTTTTGTCGTCAATAAATTTTAAAAAATTAATCCATCTATTTTTCCAAGTTCCCCAACCCCAGCAGGAAACTAAATTTAAGAAATAAGATTCATCCGATTGACCATTAATGGGATAACTATAACCTGAAATTTGCAAAATTTTTTCATTTGATTCAAATTTAACTAATGAGTCATTCATATAAATGATAAAATTTTTATCCAAAACTAGATCGTCTTCTATAACTATTATTCTATTAAAACTATTTAGAACTTTTGACACTCCATTTGTTAAATTATTAAATAACCCTGTGTTTGTAGTGTTGGCATTAATCCTTATATTATTAAATTTTTTATAAAATTTATTAGAAATTTCGTTTACTTTTTTTACATTTTCTTCATCTTCTTTGTTTTTTGGTCCGTCTATAAAAATATAGATTTTAGAATCTATAAAATTTGTGCATTTAACTAAACTATTAAGTATATTCTTTGTATGCTCGGGCCTATTATACAAAAAAACTGCTATTGGAGATAATTGCATTTATAATGTCTTATATTTATATATTAATTATTATGATAATAAACTAAATTATGAAACTATCAAATAATCTATATTTAAAAAAATACTCTTCTAATTTTAAAATTAAACTTGAAGAATGCTATGATATAAAAAAAATAGTCTTATTAAAAAATTTATTTGAAGATATTAAAAAAAAGAAAAAAAAAATTATAATTCTAGGCAATGGAGGAAGTGCTGCAATAGCAAATCATGTTTGTGTGGACATTGTTAAACTAACAAAAATTAAAACTTTAAATTTTAATAATTCTAGCCTTTTTACTTGTTTTGCGAATGATTATGGACACGATAGATGGATGGAACAAGGACTTATACATTTTGGTGATGAGGGAGACTTGCTAATAGCAATTTCATCTAGTGGAAAATCAAAAAATATTTTGAATGCTTGTAGAGCTGCAAAAAGAAAAAGATTTAGATCCATAATAACTTTAACAGGCTTTAATCATGACAATAAAATAAAAAAGATTGGAAATATGAATTTTTGGGTTAATTCAAAAGTATATAATTTCATAGAAAACATACATCAAATAATTTTACTATCAACAGTAGATTTATATAATAAAACTTATATTGATTAAATTAACACGAGATAACTTTATTTTTTTTTGATCTATAATATACACCTCTTGTATCGTAAAGCACATTGGAATATTTTAATATTTCATTATAATTAAAGCTTGAGTGATCAGTTAATAGAATTACGTTTTTAAATTTTTTTAAAATATTATATTTAAAATTTTTTATTCTTTTAAAAGTAAAATTTTTAATTTTAAATGAGGTAATATAAGGATCATAGTAAAATATATTATATTTGTTGTCTTTAAATAACTTAAAAAGTTTGATTGCAGAAGATTCTCTCAGATCATTAACATCCTTTTTATAAGTTATACCTAATATTAAAATTTTCTCTGTTTTCTTTATTTTTTTTGCTATTTTTTTAAAAATCCATTCTGGCATTTTTAAATTAATTTTATCTGCAGCATCTATTAAACTTGATGAAACTTTTTGCTTCTTAGCAATCCAGGAAATAAATAATGGATCTACAGGTATACAATGTCCTCCTATTCCAGGACCAGGTAGGAATGGAACAAAACCGAAAGGTTTGGATTTAGCTACATCTATAATATGAAAAAAATCTAATCCAATTTTTTGAGATATAATTTTCATTTGATTAACTAAATTTATATTTATTGATCTATATGTATTTTCAAAACATTTTGCGAATTCTGCAACTCTAATTGAATCAGCTACAAATATATTTTTAAATATTAAACTGTAAAAATATCTAGAATTAAAAAGACAATTCTGTGTGTATCCAGAAACCACTTTGGTTATATCTCGAAATTTGAATTTTCTTTTTGTTCCTGGATCTACTCTTTCAGGTGAGTAACTTAAATAAAAATCTTTGCCTATATTAAAATTTTTCTTAATGAATTTTAAAAATATATCTTCTGTAGCTCCTGGATAAACAGTACTCTCTAATATAATCATCTGCTCTTTTCTCAAATATTTTTTTATATTTTGAAATGCATTTATTATGTAATCCATATCTGGTTTTTTATTTTTTTTTATAGGGGTTGGAAGACAAAATATGATCACATCACATTCTTTAATTTTCATAGGGGAATTTAATAAATTTATAAATCTGTTTTTATTTGTTTTTGTTAATTGTTCATTGGAAATTTCTGTAATGTGAGATTTTTTTTTTTTTAAATTACTTAATATTTTAGGGTTGATATCAAAACCATAAACATTAATTTTTTTTTGGAACAATTCTAAAAACAAAGGTAACCCGATATAACCTAGACCAATTATTCCAGCTGTAAATTTTTTATTTAACAACTTGCTTTTTAGTTTTTGCATTACAAACTTTTTTTAGAGACCTCTTTTATTTTTCCTTTCTCAAATCGAAATATTTTATTACAAAAATCAAGTATATTTTTATTATGAGAAACTATTAAAATTGTTCTGTCATCGTAATAATTTTTTATATTATCTATTACTCTTTTTTCTGTTTCATTATCTAAAGAATTAGTTGATTCATCAAAAAGCATGACTGAACTATTATTATAAAATATTCTTGCCAAACCTACTCTTTGGGCTTGACCACCTGATAGCCTTACTCCTCCAGTGCCCAGCTTAGTGTCAAATTTCTCTTTTAGTGCATTAATAAAACTAATTGACTCAGATCTTTCACAAGAAGTAAGTAGCAGTTTTTTATCTACTTTAGTTTTATCTGACCCTATAGCAATATTTTCAAGTATAGACTCTTCAGTAGTAAATAGATTTTGGGATCCATATGAAATTAAATTTTGCCACTCATTTTTTACTGTATGAAGCGGTATATTGTTAATTAAAATTTCACCCTGATTAACATTTAATAGGCCACAAAATATGTCTAAAAAAGTACTTTTTCCAGATCCAGACTCGCCAACGATACCAATTTTATCACCTTTATTGATATCTATGTTTAAATTTTCAAAAATTAAACTTTCTTGTGACTTATATTTGAATGAAACATTTTTAATTTTTAAGTTTTTAAATTCTAAGTTTTGTGTTTCTTGATAATTTGAATTTCTATTGTTTTCTATTACGCTAATAATATCCCATGTTGATTGTTTTAAAGCTGAAATGTTAATACTTGATACATAAACTTGATTAAAAGCAATTAAAAGTTTCTGAAAAGCGTAAATTACTATAGCAAGAATAGTTATTATATATGTTTGATCATATCTCATAAACGATAATAAAATAAATGTGATAATTGAAAAAGTTATAATCCCTATTGTTTCAATTGCTATTCTTGGAAATTGTGAGTACAGATACATCTGTAAGTTTGACTTTCTAATATTTTTGTCTTTTTTAACAAAGTTATTTAAGTAGAAATTTTTATTATTAGTTAGCAAAATTTGTCTAAGATATGTAATGTTGTCCTGAACAACCTTTAATCTTGTATCGAAATTTTCAGATAAAATAAGTGAAATTTTATTGGTTCTCTTCCTAAGAAAAAACAAAATTAATCCATAAATAATAGAAAAGATAGAGATTAAATAAAATGTAACTATAAAATCGACTATAAACAAAGATATAATTATTGCAACAGAGATAAAAGAAGAAGTGACTATTTGCAATAAATGTATCAAGAAATTGATTGCTTCATCAATTTTTATAACTAAAGCACTGACAATTTCATTAGAGTTTTTAGATATAATTTGTTCGTAATTTTTTGAAAATAAACTACTTAATGCTTTGTGTGCTATTGATGAAGCTGTATTTTTTATAAAATTTTGTGAATAATAGGTAATGTATAATTTTATAAAGGTGTTAACCAAAATTATAATTATAAATATACCAAAAATGTAATATGTAATATTATTTTCAATTTTTAATCCAAACTTATCGAAGATAGATATAAAAACTTTTATAATATAAAAATCAAGAATTTCTGGTGATAAAATTAAGTTAACTACTGGAAGGAAAGTAGCAATTGTTAGCATTTCTGATAACGATGATATTGTAATTAAAATTATCACCAATATGACTGATTTTTTTTTATCAAAAAAAATTTTTTGCCAGAATGTTTTTAAGATATTGTATATCAAAAAAAAGCCTTATATTAGATTTATAAGATATGTATAATGAAAAAAAATAAATATTCACACAAAAAATTTTGTTTCGATATTGATGGGGTTATATGCAAAACAATAAACTCAAATTATGAAAAGTCAGTTCCTAATAAAAATGTTATAAATATGATTAATAAATTATATAAAAAAGGAAATAAAATAAAAATTTTTACCTCAAGGTATATGGGCAGATCAAGTGAAAATATAAAACATGTAAATAAATATAAATCAGTAATCACGAAGCAATTAAAAAAATGGAATTTAAAATATAACGATTTAATTATAGGTAAACCAAGCTATGATGTTTTTGTTGATGATAAGGCATTTGGCTTTAAAAAAAATTGGATAAAAAAATTTAAAAAAAATTATTCTAAATATTTATAATATTTATGGGATAATAGAAATTTATTGTTTCCTTGTTACTTACTGAAGTTTTATTTTTGGAAAAATTATCATAAAATATTTTAAAGGCTTCTTTAGCCTCATGCCAATCATTATCTACAAGATTATATCCTTTATTGCTTAAAATTTTATAATCATGATTAATGAAAAGATCATTATTAAAATAATTAGAGTTAGAAATAAGTCTATTGTTAAATGTAATTTTTTTTGGAAGATAGTAAGATTTATTATGAAAAATGGGTTTTCTATTTAATGGATAATTAATATTAAATTGAAATTTATTGAATAATAAATTTAATGCAGAGCTTGAAGTGCCTAATCGTATAGCAAAACTCGAGTTTTTATATATTAATAAATCATTATAATCATTTCTAAAGCTACTATTAGAATAATCGAAAAAATTAAATTTTTTTTTATCTAAATTCGTCAAAATTTTACCATTGATAAGTACAGCTTTAAAGCCATATTGATTTAAAAGCCCGATTAATTTCAAAATATATTCAGGATTAGAGTATCTATCGTCATTTACTTTCAAATTTTTATCATAAGACTTAAAAATATTATCTCTTAAAATAATCACAGCGTAGGGTTCCTTGACTTGCAAAGTGCTGATATTTTGTCTTTTGATAATTTTATTAAATAATCGATTTTCTATGGAACTTGATACATCTTTATGCTTAATGAATTCTCTATAAGGCAATTGATACAAACTAAATGGTTTATCTATTTCTTCTAAATTTAAAAGATCATTTGATAAAATTTTTCTGTTATACAAACATTTTACAAATATTCTGTGGTCAATAACACATAAGTTTTTATATCTTTCTTTTAAATAATTCGCTAAACAATTATTAGCAATATAATTGGGTGAAATTACAATTTTTTTATTTTGGCTTAAATTTAATTTTTTTTTTCTATGTAAAATATCAATTAAATTAATTAGGTGACCGTATGCATAAAGATTTGATCCTAAAATGTTATTACCATAATTTATATTGTAATTTTTTTTACTTTTTAATTTTATTTTATTTACAGCTTTAGTAAACAATTTAAAATCTGAGAATTTTTGTTCTATACAATATTTTACAATTAATGATTTTAGATAATCATGCTCATCATCTATGTATTTTAAGATCTTTTTTTTTATAAACTTATTATTTTGAAAGTGTTCAAAGTATTTGTAAGAATAAATCTCATCTAACAAACATGAAAATTTTAAGTCTTGATCAGTTTTTATTTTTTTTTCATCCAATCCTAGTAATTTGAAATTACCAAAATATATTTTAAATATTGAATATGCTGTATGGGGATATTTTTCATTGATTGACTGCAAGTTTATTAAAAAAAAATGATGAAACTGGGATAACATTTTCTTGTTCTTGCTTATCTGTAAAAAATTGAAATCCTTAAATATTTTTAAGTTTAAAACCTCCTCTATATCTATTAATAAAATTAAGAGAGATATGAAATTACCCTTCAAAGTTTGATTTGGATGCAATCTACCTAATTTTTTACTATGTAATAGTTTTTTATCATTAACATAAGGCAATTTAACTAAGGGCTTAAAATATGAAATTAATTTTGGAAACAAAATTAATATTTTGTAAAAGATTTTAAAAGAAAAATTATAATTAAAAATGATAATTTTAATAATTTTTTTCAATTTTAAATATTTAAAAGAGTTTTTAAATAACCCAGTAATTTTTTTGATTGTACGTAATTTCTATGACCCAAATACTGTATTTTTAATGCACCAGCAATATTCCCAATAAGGCCAAGAGTTATAATATTTTTTTTTAAATATTTTGAAAATAGTGAACTTATGGCAAAATATGCATCTCCTGCACCCATTGTGTCAATTGGCCTTTCACTAATTGATGGTATATAAGTAAACTTATCTTTTGAATAAACTTTTGTTCCTTTTTTTCCTAAAGTTATTGAGCAGATATTAAAATTAATTTTTTTTTCAAGAATTTTAAATAGAGTGTTTACATCTTGAAGTCTTTTTCTGGTAGCAAGTCTTGCTTCTGGTTCATCAACTGAAATATAAAAAGCTTTTTTATACTTGGTTATAAAATTATATCCATTATTAGCGCTATTTGTTTGAACATTTACACATAACTTATTTGAGAATTTTGTTAGAGTTTTAATAATTTTTTCTGTAATCAATCCATGACCAAAATCATTAACGATTATTTGATCGAATTTTGATAAGTTTTTTTTCAAATAGTTTAAAATATTATTTTCAATTTTCTTATCCAAAAGAAAAAAATCATTATTTGTTTTTTGAAAAATTTTTTTGTTATCATTATCTAGATATCTAGTTTTAATAATGGTCTTATTATTACTTAAATAAAAAATTTTTTTTTTGATATTTTTACTTAACTTAGAAAGATATTTTTTATTATCATTGCTTTCTTTCCCCATTAACGTAAGCAACGTAACATCCTTCACAAAATTACTGATGTGATTAACAGTTGCAAGGATTCCTCCATTGTAAATTTCTCTCTTTTCTTCTTTAACAGAAATAATTTGCTCCTTTGGTGATTTGGATAAAGCAGAAGAAAATATATATTCGTCAATAATTACATCTCCGAAAACTAAAACTTTGTCTTTTTTAATTTTGTCAGCATTTTTCCAAATTTCATTGAATTTAATATTTTTTTTATTTTTTAACAAAAAGTTTTTAACTTCAGGTTTAATTGATGAAAAAAAGTTATTAATTATGTATGAGGAACTGAGAATAGGTTCATTAGTAAAAATTATCTCACCTTTATTTTTTTTTAAAATATTAACCTCAAGATCAATTTTTCCAGTATAATCTTGACTGTAATTGGCATACTCACTACCTTTGAAATAATAATTGGGCTTTAAGATTTGCAAAGTCTCAATTGCTGATTGGTATTCAGTTAATATTACATAATCTACACATTCAATTTCTGAAAGAAATTCCATTCTCTTTTTTGAATTATAATAAGGTCCACTGGGATTTTTATTAATGAATTTATCAGCAGTAATTGAAACAACTAAAATATCACAAATTTGTTTAGCTTTTTTCAAATGTAATAGATGTCCATAATGCAATAAATCAAACACGCCATGTGCTAAACCAATTTTTTTATTTGGGTATTTCTTTCTTAAAATTTTTAAATTTTCGAAATTTATTATTTTTTTCATTTTTTTAATTATTGGTATTTGAAATAGGCTTATCTACAAATGGAAACATTTCTTGAAGAGTTTGAGGTTCAAATTTATCCTCTGAAATTTTTTTGTATCCCTGCTTAAATAAAGGCAATTGATTTTCATCTGTAATAATTTCACATACAATTGGTCCCTTAGATTTATTTAAATATTGTATTGTTTTGTTGATATTATTTCTATTTATTAATTTACAATAACTTATACCAAAAGATTTTATTACATTTTTAAAATTTGGCATTTTTAATTTCCATTTTGGGTGTGTCCCAAAGTATCTTCTGTTTAAAAATTCTTTTTGAGTATTTCTTATTGCTAAATATCCATTGTTATTTACCAGTAATATTTTTACATTTATATTTTTCTGTTTTATTGTTTGTAAATCTTGAATATTCATAAGAAAACTACCATCGCCAATTATACACACAATTTCTTGAAATTTTTTTGACTCCGAAACGCCTATTGTTTCAGCCAATCCTGTACCCATTGATGATATTGCTGACGAGCAAATGAGTCTATCTTTTTTTTTTATTATGCTGCTTTGAAAACCTGAGTATAATGCAGTTCCACCACCATCTACAACTAAACATACATTTTTTTTTATACTTGAAGTATAAGCTCGAATAAAAAAATCTGAATTTGGATATTTATTAAATATTGGATTATACCAATTAAACATTTTAAATTTATTTGTGTTATTCCAATTTGAGTTAATTTTAATTTTTGATTTATTTAAGTAATCAAAAAAATATTTTAAATCTGATTTAATTTTAAGATCAAATTTTATATTTAAATTTTTAAGCTGATTTCCATCAATATTTATTATTATTTTTTTTGCTCTTTTTGCATAACTTTCATATAAGGTAGTTGTATGCGGTATAGAAAGATGAGTTCCCAAACAAATTAAAAGATCTGACTGAAAAACAATTTTATTTGCCCCTCTTTGTCCACTCATACCAATTATACCCATATTATTTTTTTCTTTTGTTTCAAATATATCTGCAGCATTCCATGTTGTGACAAAAGGTAAATTTAATTTTTGAATCTGTTTTTTTATCTCTTTTAAGTCTAGAGTTGGAGATCTTAATCCAAAACCAAGTATTAACAAAGGTTTTTTGCTATTTTCAAAATATTTTTTAATTTTGTTTTTTTGAGAATTGTTTAGTTTTTCAGAATTTTTTATTTGAACTTTTAAATTTTTTTTTAGGGGTATTTGTGACCATTGAAATTCCAATGGTAAGTCAATCCAAACAGGCCCTGGCCTTCCAGATTTTGAAATTTTAATTGCTTTATTGATTTCATACTGAAAATTATTTTTATTATTTATGAATTTTGAATATTTAGTTAAAGGTTTTACAACATCGCATATGTTTACTTCTTGAGTTCCTACTTGTCTTACTTTTTTTCCGTATGAAGTATGATTTGATCTTGATTGACCACTTATGAAAATGCATGGCACCGAGTCCTGCCATGCTGCTAGCAATCCTGTTATTGCATTAGTACATGCAGGTCCAGTTGTTACAACTGCACAACCAACACCATTAGTTGCTTTTGCATTTGCTACTGCAGCAAGAGCAGCCGATTCTTCATGTAAGTTGTAAGTTACATTCAGTTTTAACTTTTCTAATGAGTCGAAAATGTGCACTACGGCTCCACCTTGCAAACCAAAAATATTTTTTATGTTATTAACCTTTAGAATTTTAGCCAATACATCAGTAAGTTTCATTTTTTATTTTAAAGTAGTTTTATATCTTCTAAGTTTATACATATTTGAATCTTTTAATAACTTTTTTTTTAATAAAATAGAGCCCCAATCGTCATGTACAACTGAAAGGTTCCTTCCTCCAACTACTTTTCTACCTTGCCTAATTCCCCACAAAATACAATTAAAGATATCTTGCATTGATGTTCCTGTTTCTTTTTTCATAAAATTTTTTACTCTAAGAAAATTTTTTCCTGCTTTTTTTCCAGCTTTAATTGTCTCGAAATGTGTTTTAGTTTTAGTAAATCCTGGACCTACAATAAAACAATTTAAATTTTTATTTTCATCGTCAATTAACTCACACATTTTAATAAGTGCTATTTTTGAGACGCAGTAAGCCGAATAATTTGTAAAAGGATTATTAGTTCCTCCTCCAGCTAAAAAAACTATATTAGTCTTTTTTTTATTATTTCTTAAAGGATATAATTTATGCAATGTCTCTAATTGTGAAATAAAATTTGTATTTATAGATTTTTTCCATTCAAAAAAATTTATTTTAAAAAAATTATTTATTGGTTCACTAGTACCAACAGAGCTAAAAAGTGTATCCCAATTAAAATTTTTTTTTTTTGTGTAATTGAATAGTTTAAGAATATCTTTTTGTTGATTTAAATTACATTTAACAACATCGATATTTTGATAATTTTTAAAATTGGGTTTTTTTTTTCTGTATGTTCCAATAATTTTACATTTTTTTTTTGAGAAAAAAATAGCCATATGCCTACCAATATCTGCGTTACAGCCAAGGATAATGATTTTTTTCATTTATAAATTAATATTCAATAATAAAAATATTGTAAAATCTTTTGTTTAAATGCATTAATATAAATATTATTTTGATGCATATTGTTACTATAAAATGTTTTATCTTTAAAGATAAAGTAAAAGGTTTTTGTACATCCGTTTTAAAATTACTTTAAAATTTTTATATTTTTATATAATTTTAAGATATTGCTTTACATTTTAATTAAAGGCCTAAAATCTTTATTATTTTTAAAATTTTTTATTGCTAAGTTGATTTCTTTTAATTTGTATTTTTTATAAAAGATTTTATTTAAAATAGGAGCATTTTTTTTTATAATATTTGCAAATTTAGTAAAATCTCTTTTTGGCTTGCATCCTCCCCCCCAACTACCAGAAATTTTTTTACCTGATATAATTTCATGAGGATATATTTTAATTTTTTTTGAACTTTCTGGATGAGATGCAAAATGAAAGTGACCTTGGTGTTTCACCATTGATATACCAAATTCTATTGTTTTAGTCGAACCAGCCGATTCATAGCATATGTCAGCTTTACCCTCAAAAAAATTAGCAATCTTTAACTCATCTTTTTTTAAAATTCCTTTTGTATAATTTAAAAAACCAAGTTTTTTGGCTATATCAATTTTTTTTTTATCTTTTTCTACTAAAAAAACGTTTTTTATTTTTTTTTCTTTTAAGGCTAAAAGTATTCCAAGGCCAACCCCACCTAGACCGATTAATAAAATTTTTGAATTTTTTGTTGGGTTAGTTTCATTAAATACCATTCCTTGTCCAGTTGCAAAACAACATCCAAGAAGACTTGCTAAATTATTCTTTAAATTAATAGGTTTTTTAACAATATTATATTTAGAAACTATCGAGTATTGCGAGAAAGTTGTTACGTTTCCAGCATTAATTATTTTATTTTTATAATTTAATTTTGTATTTCTTTTTATTTTATTATCACTTATCCATGTTAAAATTACTTCATCTCCAATTTTAAAGTTTTTTACTTTATTTCCTAAATCAATAATTTTACCCACTCCTTCATGGCCCATTAAATGGGGTAACCATTTTCTATTATTTCTTCCTGAATAGATTTCCATTAATTGACTTCTACATATTGATGTATAAAGTATCTTAACTAATACTTGATCATCATATAATTTAGGTAATTTAACATTAATCAATTTTAATTTAGAATTTAATTTAAATAGGACTGCAGCCTTGGTAGTTTTTATCATTAAAATGGTCCAATAAATTCTTTATGTGGTTGATCATGTTTCAATTTACTTTTAAATTTTTTAATTACATTTAATTTTTTATTTATTTTTAAAATTTTTAGAACTCTTTTTACGATTGTATCAAAATCTGTGTAAAAATTTTTTGTCAAAGAATAACTAGTTGGTTCTGGTATATCTGGCATTGCAATTCTAATGGGTGGGTATTTAAGCGTATTAAATAAATTTTCTGTAATTTGAGCGCAGATTTCTGAGGAAATAGAACAAGTTTTAATTCCTGTATCTAATACTAAAACTTTTTTTGTTTTTTTAATTGAATTAAAAATTGTTTTGTAATCTATGGGTTTTATAAATCTTAAATCAATAATTTCTATATCAACATTAAAATATTTTTTTAATATTTTAGATGCTTTAATCGCCTCATTTGTAAGATAAGACATAGCAACAATTGTTAAATCTTTTCCTTTTTTTATTACTTTGCTTTTTTCTTTGACATTATTTAATTTTAAATATGAAACTGATCCCTCAAGATTATGTAGCCACCTATGCTCAATAAAAATAATTGGATTTGGATCAAAAATAGATTTAATTAAAAGATTTTTGGCATCATCTGGGAAAGTTGGCATTACTACTTTTAGCCCTGGGATATGCGCAAACCAAGATTGTAGATTTTGAGAATGTGTTGGACCTTGACCCCATCCTCTACCGACTATCAATCTTATCGTTATTGGTATTGGAGTTTGATCACCAAACATATAATTCCACTTAGCAGCAGAGTTTACAAGTTGATCCATTGCAAGTAAAAAAAAATCTAACCTTTGATGTGTCACTACTGACCTTATACCGCCAAGAGCACAACCAATTGAGACTCCGGTTAAAGCATTTTCTGAACATGGAACATCAAAAACTCTTCTTTTGCCAAAAATATTTTCTAAGTCTGAACATGTTCCAAATATTGCTTTTGGATCTGTAACGCCTAATCCATAGCAAATTAAATTTTTATCTTTTTTCATAGCAATTTTAAGACCTAGATTTATAGCTTCACTGAATTTAATTTTTTTTGATTTAGGCATAGATACCTTTATATCTTTCAGAAATTTTTGGGAAATCAGACTCTTCTGCAAATCGAAATGATTTTTTAATTTTATTTAGAATCTGAAGTTCCTCTTTTATTATCCTTTTTTTTCCGTAAATTTTTATTAGATCATGTCTAATTTTTTCAATTGGATCCTTTTTTTTAAATTTTAAATATTCACTATTTTTTCTATATCCAAGATCGTTGTCAAAGTTAGGACCACAGTGTTCAAACCATCTATAGTTTGTAAATTCTAAAAAATATGGTTTTTTTTGTTTCTTTACATAATCTGTTGCAAATTTTAAGTTTTTTAAAATTTTAAATAAATTGTAACCATCACAAAGGCTTGATTGAATACCAATACTTTTAGCAAGTTTATAAATCTTTCTATTTTTTGGTTGTCTTACACTTAGAGAAGAATAAACAGAATAAAGGTTATTTTCACATATAAAAATAACTGGCAAAGATTTGACTGCTGCAAAATTTAAAGATTCATAAAATACACCCTCCTCGGTAGCACCATCACCAAGAAAAACATAAGAAATAGATTTTTTTCTTTTTAACTGTGATGAAAGCCCAAGACCAACTCCAACTGGTATACTATTTCCAACAATTGCCGAAGTTCCCATAAAATTTACAGAAAGATCAATTAAGTGCATTGAGCCTCCTTTTCCTTTGGACGTCCCAGTTTTTTTACCATAAATCTCTGCTATCATTTTATTAGGATTGCCTCCTTTGGCCAAAAAATGTGCATGCCCTCTATGAGTTGAAACAGCATAATCATTTTTTTTCCATATTACAGATAAAGCAGAAGGAACCAATTCCTGTCCTACTGACAAATGAGTAGGACATCTCATTTTATTTTGTTTGTATTTTCTAGAAATTTCTAATTCTAAATTTCTGATTAAAAAATAAGTTTTATATAATTCTAAATATTTTTTTCTGTTTAAGGAATAAACCAAAAATAATCTCCATTATATGAATTAATTTTAAAAAATTTTTTCCATTCTTTATCTGACATTATAGTTTTAGCGGTCAAATTCCATGCAAACATTCTTTTTTTTTGATGCAAATCCTTATACGCATCTATAGTTATGAAGGAACCTTTTTTTGAAACCCTAGCAATTTCTCTCAATGCTTTTGCACATTCTTTTTTATTCAGATTATGAATTGAGTTAATTGAGATAACATAATCAAATGACTTATCTGGAAAAGGTAGATTTTTAGCATTACCAACGCAAACTTTATTTCTAATTTTATCTAAAGAATTATTTATTGCATAATTAGATATATCAATACCATAGACATCCAGTCCTCTTATTATCCTTTGAAAATCATAAATCATAAATCCTTTACCACACCCAACATCTAACAAGCTGTCCCCTTTTTTTAAATTCCAATGCGCCTTAAATGAAGGCACAACATTAGTCCAGAATTTTGAATGATATTTATAACCGCCATAGCCATGGTTGCGATGTCCGTCAAAAAACTCTTTACCAAATTTACGAGCAACTTCCCTTTGTTTCTTAGTCTTGTTTTTAATTCTTTCTTCTAAATTACGTTTAGATTTTGGATAATTAATTAGTAGATCAATTTCTCTTCCCATTTAAAAAATTTTATTTTTTAACCATTTTACAGAATACCATTGATCTTTTTCTAACAATATTCCAGAATTGTAATGATTAATTATATCATTAATTCCATCTTCAACATTATATTTTTGTTTGAATCCTGTCGAAAGTAGTTTTTCTGAATTTTGCCTATAAGATCTGATATCTAACATTTTTTGAAAAACTAATTTGCATCTAATTTTTTTTTGTATCATTAGACCAATTTTTTTTATTGATATATTTTCAAATCCAGCATTATAAATTCCTGTTTTTTTGTTTTTAAATAAAAAATGCTCATATACCCTACACATATCCTGAATATGTATATTTGGTCTTATTTGTTTTCCTCCATGAATCTTTATTTTACCATATTTTAATGCCTGATAAGTAAGATTGTTTAAAGATATATCCAGCCTCATCCTTGGTGAAAATCCACATACAGTTGCTGGTCTAATTATGAAAGTTTTAATTAATTTTGAATAACTTAATATTACCCTCTCGGCAATCATTTTTGTTTTGTTGTAAGTTGATATTGGTATTAATTCCAAATCTTCTGTAACTTTTTTTTCTTTTTTTAATCCATATACGCTTCCAGAACTTGCGAAGAAAAATTTTTTTACATTATATTTGATTGACATTTCAATAATTTTTTTTAAAGATAAAACATTTATTTCCCAAGATATAGATTGATTTAATTCTACCATTGGATCATTTGCAATATTGGCTAAGTGAATTACCGCATCAACATTTTTAAAAATATGACTATCTAAATTTCTAATATCTTTTCTAATAATTTTTAAATTATTATGTTTTTTTAAATAATTGCCAAACCAAAAGTTATCAACTATAACGACTTTTGTGTTTCTTTTTAACAATCTTTCAGTAAGTACAGACCCAATATATCCTCCACCACCTAAAATTAATATTTTCATTTTTTTATTTCTTATGTTGGTAATACAAATTTTTATACTTTAGTAAATTTTTATTTTTAACTACCCATTCTATAGTTTCATCTATACCATCTTTTAATTTAACTTTATCTTTCCAGCCAAGCTTTCTTAATTTTGATGAAGATAATTTATAGTATTTATCTTTACCAATTCTCTCTTTTGAAAATTTTATAAATTTATTTGGATTAAAAGATAATTTAGATATTATTTTTTTAACTAGTTCTTTTATAGATATAAGATGATTTGTTGAAATATGATAAGTTAACCCAGCTTCACCCTTTTTTAATATTAAATATAATGCATCACAAACGTCCTGAATGTGAATAAATGATCTTGTGGTATTACCATTTCCATCAATAATTATTTTTTTATTTAATAATGTAAAAATTATTGATCTGGGTATAATTCTATATAGTTGTTGATGTTTTCCATAAACATTTGAGGCTCTAGTTATTATGCACGGAAAATTGAAATTTTTATTTATTGCCCTCAAATGCAAATCTGTCGAAGATCTTGATATCGCATAAGGAGTACTAGGTAAAAAAATATTTGTTTCATATTTCCAATTTGAAGTGGATCCGTAAACTTCTGGAGTTGAAAAGTGAATATATTTTTTAATTTTGGAATGTCTTCTTATCATTTCAATAATATTTATTTGAGATATAACGTTTGTTTTGTACCAATGTAATGGATTTAACCAGCTTTCTGCTACCATGCCTTGAGCTATGAAATTAATTACGTATTTAAATTTATATTTTTTTAGTATTTCTAAAAACAATTGAGAATTTTTATTTATATCTAATTTTATAAATTTATATTTTTTGATATTTTTATTTGATGTGTAAGATAAAAATACTTTATCAATCTCTTTTGATCTGCTGATACCTAAAACTGATTTATTTTTATTAAGTAAATAATTTATAAAGGATGAACCTGAAAAAGAATTAGATCCTAAGATTAAATAGTCGTATCTCTTCATAATATAAGTGTTATAATAAAATTAATTTTAACTAAAGTATTTTTAAGCAAATGTTACATAAAGTCAGCAGATATGTGATAGGTAATTTACGCAGTGTGTTCATGAAGTTTATAGAATTTGAGATAAATAGTATTTTCTTAATATTAATTACATTGATTTTGAGTTGCTTTGCTTATTTGTTAATTTTTGAAAATATTTTCCCTTCAGTAATGCCAATCAATTTCCAAAATGAGATGGATTTGGACTATGGTGACGGACCAGGATATTTGAATTTCGATTTTAGAAATTTTGAAATAATATTAAGTCAACACAGATCTTTTGGACTGCCACTAATCATTGAGTTATACGAAGTATTTGACCCGAGGTTTGTAAATTGGCCAAAATTTAATTTTTTGGTATTTTGTTTATCAGTAATTTTTTTATTTATATGTCTTTCAAAATCTGATTTTTCTAAATGTTTTTCGTTTTTTTTTTCTATTTCAATTTTGTTATCTTATAATTTATATTTATTTTTATATTTTTGGACTGAGATATTTAGTATTTCTTTTTTGAATATTGCAATTGGTCTATTTTTTTTATCACTAAAAACAAACAATAGATTAATATTTTTTTTATTTAGTTTTTTTTTATTTTATACCTACCAAGTCAGACCCTCATTTCTAACATTTATTATTATACCACCATTATTTGTAACAATTTATTCAATTTTTGAAAAAAAGAATTATTTAATATTAAAAACTTATTTATTTTCCTTTCTACCATTTATTTTTTTTTTAATCTTAAAATTTGTAGTAACTGGATATTTAAGTTTTGTTCCTTTCTCTGGATCGCAAATGGCAGGACATGGCATGTACTATATCGATGATACTAACATCAACTATATTTCAAGTAAACATTCCCAATTTTCAAAAAAATTATTAAAAAGAAAAAAAAACTTGGAATATCCATGTAATTTAACCAAGGGAGAAGCCAGGTTAGAAAAGATAGATCCAGTTAAACATAGATATGAATGCTGGAATTATTACTTTATTAGCAGTTGGTTAGAAAAAATAAAGCTACATAAAAACATAGAACCATTTAATGATATTGAAAAAAATAAAGAACCCTGGAAACATATTAAATCATTAGAATTATTTTTTTTAAAAGCTGGAAACAATAATAAAATAGACAAGGAATTGGGAAGTTTTGCCTTAGAAGTCTATAAAATAAATTTTTACAATCAATTGGTTTGGATATTTGATTCAACTGAAGCAGGTCTTAAAATATATTTGCCAAGGTTAAAATACCTATTTATCTTATTTTTTATAATAATTGTTTTTTACCTAGCTCTAAGTTTAACAACAAGCCGTAAAATTATAATTAATAAAAATAATAATGAAATTTACCTGTTATTTTGTTTGATATTTTATCAATTTTTAAACTTCCTATTATTTTCTTTAGTTCATGTTCCAGATCAACGAACTATGTCAATACAGTATTACCTTACAATACCAGTAATATTATCTTTCATTGCTGCTTTTTTTAAATATAGAGAAAAATAAGATGTGTGGAATAGTTGGCAGAGCTGGAAAGAATCTTTCTTTTAATCAATCTGAGCTAGGTAATATGATAGATTCTATTAATCATAGAGGTCCTGACTTTAGTTCAAATTATAAAAATGAATATATTCAATTTTACCACAATAGACTTTCTATAATTGATTTAGAAAGTAGATCAAATCAGCCTATGATATGTGAGGAGAGTGGAAATATAATTATATATAATGGAGAAATTTATAATTTTATTGAATTAAGAAATGAATTAAAAAATAACTTTAATTGTAAGTTTAAAACTAAAGGCGACACAGAGGTACTTTTAAAAGCATATAATATTTGGGGAAAAAATTGTTTAAATTATTTCGATGGAATGTTTTCATTTGCAATATATGATAAAAAAAAAAATAACTTATTTATTGCAAGAGATAGATTAGGTGAAAAACCACTATTTTATTATTTTGATGAAAAACAAGGGTTTATATTTGCTTCAGAATTAAAATGTTTTCTCAAAAGTAAATCTATTAAAAGTAAACTCTCTTTAAACCTTGATGCTTTAAATGAATATTTGTGTCTAAATTATTGTTTATTTGACAAAACTTTTTTTAACGAAATTAAAACACTTAATCCTTCAAGTTACATAGAATTTAACATTTTAGAGAATAAATTTAGAATAGGAAAATACTGGAATTTAATTGATAATTTTAAAAATAAGATTCATTTGTCATATAGTGAAGCTAAAGAGAAATTAGAGTTTTTATTAAACAAATCCATAAAACAAAGATCAATTACAGATGTATCAAATGGGATATATTTATCTGGAGGTGTGGATTCTTCTATAATTTCTATAAACATGAAAAAAAATAAGAAGATTTCTGATGCTCATCATCTAAAGTTTAAAGAAGAAAATTTTGATGAATCAGGTTTTGCGCATATTTTAGCAAAAGAAAATGGGCTACCTTTAAACGTATACAATTTTGTAAATGAAAATAATTTAGTAAATGATTTTTCTAGTATTATAGAATGTATGGATCAACCTATGTCTGATACTGCATTTTTATCAAATTATTATTTATCTAAATACTCTGTTAAAAAGTCCAAAGTGGTACTTTCTGGAGATGGTGGAGATGAACTTTTTGCCGGATACCCCACTTATAAAGCTGATTTTTTGAAAAAATATTTATTTTTTATAAAATATATACCGAAAGATTTTATAATAAATATTTCAGATATTTTAACAAAAAATTCAAAAGGTAAAATCCCTTTTAATTATAAGGTAATTAAATTTTTTGAAAATATAAATTTAGATTCAAATTTAGCTCATGTACTATGGAGAAGTATATTTTCAGAAAACGAAAAAGCTGATTTATTAAAAAAAGAATTCCTAAGTTCAAATATAATTTTGAATCAATTTAGTAAAATTTTTGAAGAAATTAACGAATTAAACTACTTAGATAAATCAATGTATATTGATTTAATAACATGGTTTCCTAATGACATATTATACAAAGTTGATAGAACCAGCATGTTTAACTCACAAGAAACAAGATTGCCATTAACCTCCAAAGAAATTGTTGAGTTTGCTTGTAAAATACCATCTAAATATAAATTTAATTATTTTAACCAAAAAAAAATATTTAAAGATACCTTTTTAAATAAAAAAAATAAAAAAATTTTAGAGCGAAGCAAAACAGGATTTGGAAGCCCTATAAATTTAATGCTATGCAACAGCACGAAATTTTCTAACATGGTTAATGACTTATTATCAACTGAAGGAATGTTAAAATTATTTGATAAAAATAAACTAAACCAAATGAAGAAAAATAATTTTAAAATTAATCCAATAAATTCTTATAAAATATTTAACCTTATTTGCTTGAGTCAATGGATGATAAATAATAGAATTTAAAGTCCAAAAAAATGATATCAATTATACTACCATCTTATAATGAAGCTAAAAGTATTGAAAGTTATATATCTAAATTAAAAGATTCTTTAAAAGATTGTGATTATAAATATGAGATTTTAATTGTTGATGATGGATCAACAGATAATACACAAGAAATTGTAAAAAATTTAGATATTACGTGTATAAAACATAATATTAATCTTGGTTATGGTTCAGCCTTAAAAACAGGCATAAAAAACTCAAAATTCGAAACTATATTAATCTCAGACTTAGATGAAAGTTATCCAACTACTCATGTACCTGAAATTATTAAAAAATATTTTGACTCAAAAAAAGATAACAATACTGGTTTTGACATGATTGTAGGTGAAAGATCAGGAAAATATTATAATGAAACAGTCCATAAAACAATTTTTAGAAAGATTTTGAAATTTATTGTTGAATGGACCACTGGTACAAAAATAAACGATATTAACTCAGGATTTAGAATATTTTCCAAAAGCACAATAATAAAATTTTTTCCTCATTTATCTAATGCTTTTAGTTTCTCCACATCATCAACTCTTGCTTATTTATTGAGCAATAAAATCGTAACTTATATCCCCATTGAATATTTAAAAAGAGAGGGTAAATCTCATGTAAAACTCTTCAGAGACTCATTAAGAACTTTACAATATATATTGCAAGCAATTTTGTATTATAATCCTCTTAAAGTTTTCTTATTGTTTACTTTTTTATTTATTTCAATAAGTTTTATTTTTCTTTTATTTTATTGGTATTTAAATAGTAAGATTATAATTTTTTTAAGCTTAATTTTCTTATCAAGTTCGATATTGAGTTTTTTGATTGGGTTGATTGCAACAGCTATTTCAGAACAAAAAAAATAAATAATTAGATTTTATCTGCTATTCTATACGCATTAGCCATTACAGTGTATGAAATTGTATTAACTGGAATTTCTGGTAAAATCGATGAGTCTATAATATGAACTCTTTTTTTAGCAAAAGGTCTTCCTAATTTATCAGATTTATTATTTTTAATTTTATTAGACATGGGTAACGAAGATCCAAAATGATAACCATATCCAAATCTAAATGAAGTTAATGAAAAAATATTTATAATTCGATTTGAAAATATTTTTGTAATCAATCTTTTTATTTTCGCATAAGTATCTAACGTTTTATGATTATTCTTTTTAATAAATGTATTTCCGTCTTTTTTTTTTAAAATTAATTGATTAGAATTTTTTTGATCGATGTAAGTGAAAATTATTAAAAAATTATTAATCATAAATTTTTTTAAAATTCCAGGTAACAGTTTTAATGCTGGAAAGTTACTTTCTAGTTTTTTTAGTAAATCTAAATCTATTTTATAAACTTGAGAATGAAATTTAAATTTTGTTAAATGCGTAATATTAAATAAAAAAGATAACTTATGTTTTTTTTTTATTTCATCTTTCATAAACCAAACTGAAGGTATTAGTTTTGTCTCTTTTATTTTTAAACTATTTATATTTTCACTATTAAATATAATTTTTGCTGTTTGAAATGTACCACAACCTAGCAAAAGTTTTTTACATTTAATTATTATTTGTTTTTTTGATTTAATGTTTTGACAATTTATTTGAACAAAATTTTTTTTTTCAATGTAATTCTTTACTTTAATATTATTTATATAATTAATCTTATTAGATTTTATAAGTTCATTAATATAATGTTTGGAATTTAAAATTTTTTTAGATTTACCAAGAATATTCCTAGGGTTACCAAAAAAAATTCCTTCTTTTAAAAGTTCTTTCTCATTTTCAAGATAACTTGGTAAATTTCTATTTGTTTTTTTCAAATTAAATTGTTCTGAATACAAATCATCAAAACCATCAAACATAAAGTGCTTGTCTAATTTTTTGTAATATTTGTTTAATTCATTAAATTTGATGGGCCAGTTTTTAAAGTCTTTTTTATGAATTTTACAAATAGATCCCCCCCAAACATTTGAGAGACCACCATAACCAACTGATTTTAGTAATTCAGTATTATTTCTTATAGAATTATCAGAAAAGGATTCAAATAAATAATTAAATTCTTGCAGGTAAGGTAGTTTAGAATAATCAGATTTTAATACTTTTTTAGATTTAATTTTATTTAAACCAATGTCAAGAACTGTCGGTTTAATATTTTTTGAAATAAGTGCAAGGACCGCAGCCAAAGATGATAAGCCAGTTCCTACAATAATGTGTTTAATCATTTATAAAATTACTTATAATTGTTAATAACAAATATTAAACAATAATTAATAGTATTGTGAAAAAAAAATGTATTATAACTGGTGCAAATAGTTTTGTAGCAAAGTATCTTAAAAATGAATTTGTATCAAAAAATTGGCAAGTAATTTTATTATCATCTTCAAAATATAACGAAAACTATTTTAATCTTAAAGAACCTAATAGCATAAATTCAAATATATTTAAAAATACAGATTTGTTAATTCATTGTGCTTATGATTTTAAATTAACAAGATGGGAGGATATTTTTAATACTAATGTAATTGGATCATTTGAATTATTTAAAATTGCTAATAAATATAAAGTTAAAAAAATCATCAATATATCTACATTGAGTGCATTTAAAAATGCAAAATCTAAATATGGGAAAGCAAAATATTTAATAGAACAAAAATCGAAGTATTATAATGTTATAAATATAAGATGCGGTTTATTTAACGACAAAAATTCTAAAATTTTTTCGAAGTTTTTATGGATTTCAAACAAATTAAAAATTTGTCCAATGATTGGAAATGGTAAATATTATCTACATATATGTAATTTAAAATATTTATTTGAAGAAATAATTTATCTTATAAACTTTAAAAAAGATTTAGAAATTTATTACTCTGGCACAAAAAGAAAGTATTATTTAAAAGATATTATTAAATTTCTGTCAAATGATAAAATTATATTTGTTTACATACCACTATCTCTGATAACTTTAATCTTAAAATTATTTGGATATTTGAGAATATCCTTAGGTTTTAACTATGACAATTTACTCGGCTTAATTAATTATAATGATAAAATTGAAATTGACGATAAATCAAAACATTCAATTTATTCATAATCAAACAGTTGATATGTATAAGGATTGTCTTTTTTAATTTTTGAAAAAGCAAAGTTTTTTTCATCAATAGTAAATTTTTTGTAATTTCCGCCAAATAGTGAATTGGAAAACTGTAATTGAAACATTAACCTATTCCCTTTTTCTAATTTTTTGCCTTTATGAAGAGCTCTAGAGTCTTCTATTAACAATGTTCCCTTTTTTGCAATTATCTCGGTAATATCACTTTCTAAAAAATTTTTATTTATTATATCATCTGAAATTCTTGAATATCCATTTTTTCTAATTTTCCATGGAACTGAAAAATTTTTATGAGTTCTTTTTATAATACAGTGTGGTCCATTTTCTTGATTACAATCAGTTAAATAAATAAAAAATTTAATCCATTTGGGTCTATCCATATCAAAATGCCACCATTGGGCAGCCTTTTTATCCGCAGCTTCACTATAGCTACTCCACCACATTGCTATGATATCAAGCACAGGCTCCGCGTTCAAATAATCTCTAGAGAATTGAAGAAGTTTTTTTTCAAAAATTATTTTTTTAAGAATGCTTGAACTTAAAATATCTTCTTCCAGGTATTCAAACTTAATTTGTTCGGGACTATTCGTATTATAAAATTTTTTGTTCGAAACTTCATCTTGATAGTAAACTCCTTTTATTTTTGAAAATTCATTTAATATTTCATCAACTTGCGAAGTATTAATAAAATCTTTGACCAACACATATCCATTTTCTTTTAGATCATTTAGGAGCAAATTATCTTTTTTTTCGTCAAGAATATATTGATTTTGTATATTTTTATTTTGTTTCTTTTTTTTAACAAAATAGCTTACTAAATCATTTGATAATCCACCTGTTAGTGAATAAAGTTTAACCATCATTTGGTATGAACTAGGATGATTTTTTTTTCTTATTTTAAAAAATGAAACATCATACAAAAAAATGATTAGATGATAGAAGTTTTGAATTATTTTTTTAATCATAAAAAATATTAATCTCGTTTGATGTTGCAATTCTCATTTTTCTTAGACATTCCTCTAATTTAATATTCTTAAGATTTAGTGCATTATTTTTATTATAATAATACATATAATTAAATGCATAAAGATCTCTCAAATTAACTTTTTTTTTTAATTTTTTATATTCAAGAAGTAATTTCCTGTAGTGAATTTTATTTTTTGCATTGATAGTAAAATTAAAATATTTGCCTGGATGGTCACCACATGAAATAGCAACTTTTTTATTCATTGCTAATTCAAATAAAATACTTCCAGAACAAGATACACCAAAGTCAATATTTTTGAAAATAAAATCATTGCTTAAACTTGGATCAAGCCAATTTATATTTTTAAAACGCTTTCTTAATCTATCAATTAAATATTTTGTCTCTTTAGAAAAAAAATAGGTATTTGGGTGAGGCTTTAGAGCAATAGGTAAATTATTTTTATTAATTATAGATAGAGTGTAAACTATCCAAATATAAAAATCTGGAAATATAATTTTTCCCCAATCATGTGGTGCATCAAAAAAATCCTGTAAAAAAATTACGCCCTTTATATTTTTTATATTTTTCCGAAATTTATTTTCTAATTTTTTATTTCTTTTGTAAGGGTCAATCTTTAAATAGTTAATATGCTCAGTGATCTTACCATTAAATCTTTCAATAATTTTTTTTTTCGAAAATTTTAATATTTTTTTTTTATTTTTTTTTTTTGCATACAAAATTTTGAAATTTTTGTAATTTTCAGTATGAGTGTAATCTAGCTTTGATAATTTTTTATTTAATTGGTAGTTATTTTTTCCTGAATAAACTTTAATATCTTTCTGGATGAAATATCGTACCGGCAATCCATGCTGTAAATAAGACGAGTATCCAGTAAAATAAACAATTGGTTTATATTTTTTATATATATTATCTAAATTCGCTATAATCTGATCAGTTTTCCTGTAAAGATATCCAAAAAATTTATCTCTTACAAATACTGTAGGTTTTGACCTAAATCTTAAATATGTGTCGTAAATCAAATCTCCCACACGTAAATTTTTTTTTTTCAAGTTGAAAATAACTTCCCTATTTTTAAATTGAATTTTGTCTTGGTGAGATTTAGTATTAAATAAATAAAAGTCTGATCTAGTTAAGTTTACATCATCTACCATTCCAATAGTTTTGTATAATTTAGCCCACTTTTTTCTTAAAAAAAAATAATATGTCATTTGATAAATTCTTCTTGATAAAAAAATCCAAGAACTAGAATTTTTTTGAGTTGGGAGAAAGTAGGTCCATAAGCCAATCTTATTATAATTTTTAAAATAATTTTGATCAAATAAAGTTTTATAATAATACAGATAATAATAATCTGGTACCATTTCAAAAATTATATTTTCATTTTTTTGATTAAATTTATGATTTGAATATTTTTTTATTATTTTTTTTTCATTATTACTAAATTTTATCGTTTTATAAAAAAGAGATATTTTTTCCTTAAAAATAGATAGCATTATTTGTATTCTTCATTATGCCAATCTATGAATTTTCTTAACCCAGCTTTGTAGTTATATTTGGGGAAATTTGGCAAAATTTTTTTAATTTTATTAATATTTGCTTTTGTATGGACAACATCTCCCTCTTGTAAAGGCAAATATTTGATTTTTACTTTTTTATTTAAATAGCTACCCAATATATTAATAAAATTTTTCAATTTTATTGATTTATCGCTTCCCAAATTAAAGATTTCAAAAATGTTATTTTTTTTTTTTCTGTAATAATAAAGTTTAAAAATTGCATCCGTAATATCATTTATATATGTAAAACTTCTGGAATGTTTTCCATAGTTGTAAACCTCTATTTTTTTGTTTTTTTTAATTAAATTAGCAAATTTGAAGTAAGACATATCTGGCCTTCCCCAAGGACCATATACAGTGAAAAAACGAAGACAAGTCATTTTAATTTTAAATAATTTAGCATAACTATAAGCCATCACCTCATTAGACTTTTTGGTTGCTGCATAAAATTGAATAGGAAAATCGGTATTTTGATTTTCATGAAATTCTTTTTCATTCGTTTTTCCATAAACGCTACTTGTGCTTGCAAATAAAATATTTTTTATTTTATTGATCTTTGAAATTTCTAACAAATTAAAAAATCCTTTTAAATTTGACTCAAAATATTTTTCTGGGTTATCGATCGAATATCTAACACCTGCCTGTGCAGCTAGATTAATGATTGTCTCAGGATTTTCTTGTTTTACAATATTGTTTAATTTATTAAAATTATTAATATTTATTTTTTTGAATTTAAATCTTGGGTATTTTTTTAATATATTTATTCTTTTTTTTTTTAATTTTATGTCATAATAATTGTTTAAGTTGTCAATTCCTATTACATCAAAATTATTATCTAAAAATTTTTTTGAAGTGAAAAACCCAATAAATCCAGCAGATCCAGTTATTAGAATTTTTTTTTTTCTTTTCATTCTTATTGAATATCAAAATTATTCCACTAGCATCAAGGTTTATATTAGTAAAAATCTCAAACTTTAAAATATTATTATAATTTGATACTAAAACGTCTAAAAATTTTTTATGAAAATTTGTATATTTATTCAGGCTAGGTATAACTCACAAAGACTAAAGGGTAAAGCTTTACTCAGAATAAAAGGGACAACATTATTAGAGCATGTGTATCGTAGTGTAGAAAAAATTAATTTTAAGGCTAAGATAGTTGTTCTTACATCAACAAGTAAAATGGATAATAAAATTATAAATTTATGCAAAGAGAAAAAAATAAGTTTTTTTAGAGGTCCACTAAATAATGTTTACAAAAGATTTTTTTTGGCATCTAAAAAGTTTTTGCCTGATGTATTTATAAGAATAAATGGAGATAGTCCTCTAATTGATGCAAAAATAATAAATAAAATGATGAAAATTTTTTTGAAAAAAAAAAAATATCATATAGTTACAAATTGTGAAAAAAGGTCATTTCCAAAAGGTATGAGTGTGGAAATTATAAACACAAAATTATTTTTAGAAAATTTAAAAAATATAAATGATCCTTTTTATAAAGAACACATAACAAAATATTTTTACAAAAATAAAAAAAAATTTAGGATTTTTAATGTTTTAAATAAAAAAAAATTTAAACTAAATTCATACGTTGTTGATAATATCTACGATTTTAATAGGATATCAAAATTTATACATGAAGAAATTTAAAGCTGCAGTTATAGGATTAGGTGTGGGAAAAGCACATATTAATTCTCTGTTAAAAAACAAATATATCAGTAAAATAAAAATTTTTGATAAAAATAAAAATAAATTAAATAAATTCAAAAAAAATAATCATATCCATAAATGCACCAATATAAATGAGATATTTAAAGATAATGATGTAAAGCTAATATGTATTGCTAGTTATGATGAGTTTCATTTTGAACAAATTAAACTAGCATTGAAATACAACAAACATGTTTTTGCTGAAAAACCAGCACTAACAAATATTAAAGATGCAAAATTAATTAGGAAAATTTTAAAGAAAAAGAAAAATCTTTATTTTGGATCTAATTATATTTTAAGAAAATCTGAACTATTTATTGAATTAAAAAAGCTAATAAGTAAAAATTTTTTTGGAGAGGTATATTATGTGGAGTCAGATTATAATTATGGTAGATTAAATAAAATTACTAATGGATGGAGATCAAAAGACAAAAATTATTCAGTAAATTTAGGTGGAGGAATCCATATAATTAATTTAATTCTATATTTATTCGATAGTAAGATTCATGAAGTTCAAAGTTATTCAAATAAAAAAATTACAAAATCAACAAATTTCAAAAATGATGATTTCGTAGTTTCAATCTTAAAGTCTAAAGAAAATAAGATATTTAAAATTTCGAGTAATTTTGGATGTGTTTACCCCCATTTTCATAAGCTTACTTTATATGGAGGAAAAAGAACTTTTGAGCATTCCCCATTAAACTCCATAGTTTATTATATGAGAAACAAAAATAGATATAAAAAACTTGGTTTTAAAAACAAATATAAAAGTAAAGGGGAATACCTTAACGAATTTATTTCATCAATTGTGTTAAGAAAAAATAAATCTCTATATTTAGATGAAACATTTCAAAGCTTATCTATTGCTTTTACAATAGAGAAATCTTTAAAATCAAACAAACCAGAAAAGGTGATATATATTTGATGAATATGATTCCTTTTGGCAAGCCAATAATTACTAAATCTGAGTTTAAAGAAGTAAAAAAAGTTTTAAATTCTGGCATATTAACACATGGTCCTGTTGGGGGAAAATTTGAAAATGAATTTTCAAAATATACAGGATTAAATAATTGTCTTAGTGTATCTTCCTGCACAGCTGCGCTTTTTTTGGCTTATAAAATTATAGGTTTAAAAAAAGGAGATGAGTTTATTGTGCCTTCACAAACACATATATCTGCAGTCCATGCTGGTATTGTACTAGGAGCAAAACCAATATTTGTAGACTCTAATCTAGAGGACGGAAACATACAAATTGATAGAATTGCAGACAGAATTTCAAAAAAAACAAAAGCAATCACAATTGTGCACTATCTAGGAAAACCTTTAGATATTAAAAAATTAATAAAATTAAAAAAAAAATTTAATTTTAAAATTATTGAAGACTGCGCATTGTCTTTGGGAGCAAAATATTATGGCAAACATGTAGGAAATTATTCTGATTTTGCGTGTTTCTCTTTTTATCCAGCAAAACATATAACAACTGGTGATGGAGGTATGTTATTTTGTAAAAATAAAAGCGACTTTAAATCTGCAAAATTGTTTAGAGGTTTTGGTGTAGACAAAAATTTCTTTGAAAGAAAAATTCCAGGTATATACGATGTAAATAGCCTAGGTCTTAATTTTAGAATGAGTGATATTAATGCTGCAATCGGAAGAGTTCAGTTACTGAGATTAAATAAATATTTAAAAAAACGAAGGACAAATTTTTTTAAGATATATGATGGAATTCGAAAAATAAAAAAAATTAAAATTTTAAATAATCTTAGCGATAAAAATTTTAAAAGTAGCTATTATTGTTTAACATTTTTAATAAATAAAGGTGGTAGAAAAAAAAGAAATACTATTTTAAGAGAGTTAGTAAAAGTTGGTGTAGGATGCAGTGTACATTATCCAAAAGCTGTTCCTGAATATTCATATTTTAAAAATAATTTCAAAGTAAATAAAATGTATATGAAAAATGCTAGCATTATCTCAAACAATTCTGTTTGTTTACCGGTGGGCCCTCACTTAAATAATGTTGAAATAAAAAAAATAGTATATGAGATAAACAATATATTTAAATGACAAATATTTTATTATGAAAAAAAAAATTGTAATTATTGGAGGTGCGGGGTTTATAGGTCATAATTTAGCTTTAAAACTATCTTCTGAATATAAGGTTGTTATTATAGATTTTTTAAAAATTAACAATATTGGGTCAATAAATACAATCAAAAGTGAAAAAAAGAAACTTTATAAAAAAATTCTACTTGAAAGATTAAGACTTTTAAAAAAATCTAAAGTTAAAATATTAAAAGTTGACTGTAGAGAATATAAAAAATTATCAAAAATTTTAACTAAAGTTAATCCAGACTATATATATCATCTTGCTGCGGTTGCACATGCAAATATATCAAATAAAGATCCCTTTTCTACATTTGACCATAGTTTGAGAACTTTAGAAAATTCTTTAGATGCGTCTAGATCATTAAAAAATTTAAAGAGATTTGTTTTTATATCGTCAAGTATGGTTTACGGAAATTTTAAAAAAAAAATTGTTTCTGAAAACGAAATTTGTGAGCCTTTAGGTATTTACGGTGGTTTAAAGTTTGGAGCTGAAAAAATGGTTATAGGATACAATCAAGTATTCAAAATACCATATAATATAATTAGACCATCGGCACTATACGGAGAGAGGTGCATAAGCAGAAGAGTAGTTCAAATATTTGTTGAAAATGCTTTGAAAGGAGAAAAATTATGTATTAATGATGACGGAAAAGAAAGATTAGATTTTACATACATTGATGATTTGACAAGTTGCATGATAAAAATAATTAAAACTGAAAAGGCAAAAAATCAATTATTCAACATAACTTATGGTAAGTCTAGGAGCATTAATGACTTAGTTAATGTGATAAAAAAACATGTAAAAAAAGTTGACGTTGAATCTATTAAAAGAGATAAATTGATTCCCTATAGAGGTACTTTATCGAATAAGAAAATAAAAAAGACTTTAAACTTTAACCCAAAATTTAATTTAGAAAAAGGCGTAAAAAAATTGATACTTTGGTATCAAAATAATCATCTTAATGAACTTAAAAAAGAAGATTGAAGAAAAAGGATTTTATCTAATTGCTGAGATTGGAAACAATCATGAAGGTAATTTAAGTTTAGCAAAGAAAATGATAGCCAAAGCTCATGAAGCTGGCGCAGATGCAATAAAATTACAATTTATAGTACCAGAAACATTTATTTCAAAAGAAAATGAAAATAGGTTTAAATACCTTAAAAAAGTATGTTTTAATAGAAATCAGGTCATAAAATTATACAAATTTGCAAAAAAGAAAAAAATTGAGATTTTTTCGTCCATTTTTGATCATAACTATTTGAATTTTTTTTCAAAAAAACAAAAAATTTTTAAAATTGCTTCAGGTGATAATGATTTAGAAATTTACTATAAAAATATATCAAAATTTAAAAAAACAACTTTGATTTCAACTGGCTTAACTGAAAAAGAAGATATAAAAAAAATATATAAATATATAGACAAATATTGGTCAAAAAAATTTTCAAATGAAAATATTTGTGTAATGCATTGTGTCTCTGATTATCCAACTAAAAAAAAAGATTTAAACTTAAATTATATAAAAAAAATACCCATAAAATATATAAAAGGTTTTTCTGATCACTCAGTTGGAATCAATGCTTGCTCTATTGCATTTACTCTAGGTGCTAAAGTAATAGAAAAACATTTTACATTAAATAAAAAAGATAAATTTTCTAGAGACCATGCTTTAAGTGCAGATCCGAAAGATTTAAAAAAACTTGTGAAAAATTTAAACTCATTAAAAATTATTTTAGGAAATGGTGAAAAAAAATTAACAGTAGGTGAAAAAAAAAATTATAAATCAATTAGAAGATCACCCGTGTCATTAAAATTTTTGAAAAAAGGAACCAAATTAAGATCTAAAGATATAGCGTTTTTAAGACCAAGAAAAACAAAATCAATTGATTCAAATTATTTAAAAAGTAGATTGATAAAAAAAGACATAATGAAATTAGAAATTTTATAAAATGTGCGGAATTGCTGGATATTTTGGAAAATCAGAAATAGAACAAAAAAAAATAGCATATTGTAGAAAGCTCATGAAAAATAGGGGCCCAGATAGCTCAAATATTTATACAAATCATAAAAAAAAAAAATTGTATTTACTTCATTCAAGACTTTCTATTATTGATTTAAATAGTAGATCCAATCAACCATTCATCGATGGAGATAACATATTAATTTTTAATGGTGAAATTTATAACTATATTGAACTTAAAAAAAAAATTGAAAAAAAATATAAATTCAAAACAAAATCAGATACTGAGGTTATTTTAGCTTATTATAAATTATATGGGACGAAGTGTTTTGATTATTTTGATGGAATGTGGAGCTTGGCAATTTATAACAGCACTAAAGATGAATTGGTATTATCAAGAGATAGATTTGGGGAAAAGCCCTTATATATTAACAAAACCAAAGATGGAATATTTTTTGGATCTGAAATTAAATATATACAAGCTTTAAGTGGTAAAAAATACGATGTTAATTTAAAAAAAGTAAAAAATTTTCTCCAATTTGGTTATAAATCAATCTTCAAAGATAACGAGAGTTTTTTTAAATCAATCTTAAATTTAAACTCTGGAACTTACTTATTAATTAGAAAAAAAAAATATTTGAACAGAAGGTTTTGGTCGTTACAAAACAAAAAAGTATTAAAAAATAATATAAACAATATAATAAAAAAATTTAGAGAAAGTTTTTTTAATACTTTAAAATTAAGATTAAGATCTGATGTTCCAATTGCAATATGTCTTAGTGGTGGAATTGATTCTGCAACGCTTGCTGGTGTCTCAAAAATAAAATTTAAAAACAATTTAGAAGCATTTTCAATTATTGACAATAAAGACAATCGATATAATGAGAAAACAAATATACTAAAAATTGTTAAATATTTAAAAATTAAACATAATTTTTTATATGTAGCTAATAAGTTGGATTTTACCAGGCTAAAAAGACAAATTAAATATCATGACAGCCCTGTGTTCACAATAACAAATTATCTACAAAACTTTTTAGCAGAAGAAATATCAAGAAAAAAGTTTAAAGTGGTCTTGTCTGGAAGTGGAGCAGATGAAATATTTTCTGGGTATTACGATCATCAATTGATGTATTTATACGAAGTAAGGAAAAATAAAAAATTATTTAAAGATCATTATTTAAGCTGGAAGAAAAATATTTTACCCAAAATTAGGAATAAGTATTTTAAAGATCCTTATTTATTTTTTAAAAATAAAAATAATAGAGAATATATTTATGACCATAATGAGGAGTTGAAAAGATTTTTTTTTCAACCTTTAAAAAATAATTTCGTAGAAAAAAAGTATAATAAATCACTCTTAAAAAATAGGATGCTTAACGAAACCTTTTTTGAAAATGTTCCAATTTTTACCCACTCAGAAGATCTTAATTTTATGCAATACTCTATAGAAAATAGATCCCCATATTTATCTAGAAACCTTTTCGATAAAAGTTTTGAAACTCCATCTAAATTTTTAATGCATAAAGGTTATACTAAATATTTATTAAGGAAAATTTCAGAAAACTTTATTCCAAATGAAGTAAGACTCGATAAACAAAAAAAAGGTTTCAATGCTTCGATAAACTCTTTGGTTAATCTTAAATCAAAAAGATTTATGAAATTTATAAATAAAAATTCTCCTATTTATAAAATTGTTAATAAAAAAGAGATATTAAGAGAGATAAGAAAATCTAATAATGAAAATTATTTTAGTAAATTTATATTTTCATTTATTAGTGTTAAAATATTTTTGGACTTAAACTAATGATTAAATGGTGTAAAAAGTGTGTTTTACCAAATACACGACCAAATTTAAAATTTGATGAAAATGGAATATGTAGCGCATGCACAAATTTTGTAAAAAAAGAAAGTATAAATTGGAAAAAACGTGAAAATATATTTAAAAAAATAATTAAAGAAGCAAAAACTAAATCTCAAGGGTATGATTGTTTAATACCAGTCTCAGGTGGAAAAGATAGTACATGGCAAGTTGTAACTGCATTAAAGTATGGATTGAAAACACTAGCTGTGAGTTGGAAAACTCCTTTTAGAACAAAATTAGGTCAAAAAAATTTAGATAATTTAATAAGTTTAGGTGTTGATCATATTGATTGGACTGTTAACCCAAAAATAGAGAAAAAAATTGTTACAGAAACCTTTAAATCAAAAGGAAGTTCAGCAATTTCAATGCATTCAGCTATATTTAATTTACCATCCCAAATTGCTTTGAGATTTAAAATACCTTTAATAATTTGGGGAGAAAACTCTTCTTATGAATATGGTAATGACAACAACTCTGACAGTAATTATAAATTAAATAAAAAATGGATTAAAAAGTATGGTGCAAATAATAATGTAAATGTTCAATCTCTTGTAAAAAGATATTTTATAAACAAATATACTGCTTCTTATCAAAATGAATATTTAGAGAAAAAAGTAAAGTACCAATCAGTTTTTTTAGGGCACTTCTTTAGTTGGGACCCAAAAAAAATTTTCAAAGAAGCCTCAAAACACGGCTTTACCAATGCCTTAAAAGCAGAAGTTGGTTACTATGATTTTGCAGATGTGGATGATGATTGTATAATGCCCATTCATCATTGGCTTAAATGGTATAAATTTGGTTTTACGAGAGAATATGATAATTTGTCAATTGAAATAAGAAATCAAAGAATAAGTAGAAAAAAAGCGATTAGATTGCTTCAAAAAAAAAATTATGTAATTCCAACTGAGGCAATAAATAAATTCTGCAATTATTACAATATAGACAAAAAAAAATTTTACTCAGATTGTGAAAAATTTAGAAACAAAAAAATTTGGAAAAAAAAGAATAATAAAATAGTTTTAATAAATAATATAAATGAAAATTAAAAAAAAATTAAGAAAGTTTAGAGCTGGATCTAATAATATACTATTGAAACATTGTGGAAATATCTTCCTTAAAAATGATGAAATCGTAACATTTGTAGACCAAGATGCAGGCGAATATGATATATGCAAAAAGGCATGGGGATACTATGCAACACCATCAATTAATTCTAGACTTAAAAAATTTAAATTCAAAACTGTTTTAATTAAAAATGAGGCAGGAAACTATTTTATTTTATTGGTAAAAAAAAATAAAATTTTAGAATTCAAAAAATATTTAAAATCAGAAAACATTAAGATTATCTGTTTCTTGGAAGAAGATAAAAATTATTTAAAAATTGAGAAAATTTTCAATGGAAAAAATTAATTCAGTAAAATGTTTTTGCAAGCTAAATAAACCAAAAGTTAAGTTCATATATAAATCAAAACCAAAATATGAGACAAATTTTTTTATTAAAAAAAAAAATTATTTCAGAAAAATTATTCAATGTAAAACGTGCGATCACTTATACTCTCAGCATAAAATTGATTTGAGTAGATTGTACGATGGAAAATATTTGAAAAGCACATATGGGACTCTCGAAAAACTTAAAGTAAATACAGAAAAAATATTAAATTATCCTCTTAAAAAGTCAGATAATAAAAATCGTGTAATGAGAATAAATAAATTTATAGGAAAAAAATTAAATATAAGAAAAATTCACATACTTGATTTTGGTTCTGGGTTGGGAGTATTTCCCTATGAAATGAAGAAGAATTCAAGAATAAATATAATTGCTTATGAAAAAGACAAACTTTATAGGAAGCATCATGTTCAAAATTTGAACTTAAAAAGCGAGGCAGTGAGTCTTATAAATTTAACAACAAAATACAAAAATAAATTCAACTTAATAACTTTTAATAAAGTTTTAGAACATATAAAAAAGCCAGAGTTAATTTTAAAAAAAATTTGCAAAATGCTTGACAGTAAATCTTATATTTATGTAGAGCTACCGTCCTGTAATGCTTCAATTGAAGGAAAATTAAGAGAAGAATTTTTTATAGATCATTTTCACATTTTTAGCAAAAGATCTCTTGAACAAATGTGTGAAAAATCTGGTTTTAAAACCATTCATATAAAAGAATATAGAGATCCATCTAACAAATATTCTATTTATGGTTTTTTTAAAAAGAAAAATTAAAAATGTAGATCATTTTAATTTTAAATAATGATAAACATTTTCTTTTTTTATTAATTTAAATCCCAATTTTTTATAAAATTTTTTGGCATTAATATTATCATTTTGCGTACCTGCAAAAATTTCTGAAAAGTTATTTTCAAATATAATATCCGTTGCAAAAGAAATTAGTTTTGAAGCTATTCCCCTATTTTGAAATTTATTATCAATTGCAATTAAATCGATTACAATTTTCTTTTTTTTTTTTAGAAGTAAAAGAAAACCTAAAATCTTTCGCGACTCTTCGTAAACGGCTAAAAAATCACCTCTTTTATTTTTGAAGAAATTGCTTACCCAGTAATATCTAAGATTTCTTCTAAATTTATTATTAAGTCTTTTATCTTTGTAATAATGAGAAGAGGTATAGCCATTCAAACAAATATATCTAATATCTTTTAAATCTTTTCTTTTAGCAGGCCGACATTTGGTATCATAAGCTCTTTTATTTTTTAAATCTTTCCTTTTAACAAAATATAAAATGCTAGTTGAAATAAATTTAAGGGGTGAATTTTTTGCAATGTAATTGATTTTATATTTAGATTTTATTGTTAATAAAAATTTATTCTTTTTATGAAAATATTCTAAAATTTTTTTTGTTGAAAACTTTTTGGAACTAATCCTAATATTAAACGAAGGTATTTTAAGATGTTTAGTAACAAAAGAATCTTTTTTTATTTGCATTTAATTTCAATTTAAAAAATTTTTTTCAGTGCATAAATTAAGCCAATTGAGCTATTAGT
>CESW01149541.1_pt1 | contig 43585 bp, 40 predicted proteins | sample 531171 | NCBI WGS metagenome assembly CESW01 (sample SAMEA2621859, study PRJEB7988) | marine metagenome | biome: marine biome (ENVO:00000447); feature: surface water layer (ENVO:00002042); material: "saline water (ENVO:00002010), including plankton (ENVO:xxxxxxxx)" | depth 5 m
TAATAGCTCAATTGGCTTGATTTATGCACTGAAAAAAATTTTTACAATAATGATTATTTATTGAATAACAAAATGTTATAAACATTTTATGGACTTTGAGTTTTATCCCTTAAATTGTTTTGAAAAAATATTTAATACAAAACTCTTAAACAAAAAATCTAAATTTGAAATCTTATCCCTTTTATTAAGATTTAATACACTTAATTCAATACAAAAAGCAGGAAGCGGCCATCTAGGCTCTTCATTTTCTGCATTAGATATTTTTTTATGTTGTGCGGAATTTTTAAAAAAAAATGATGGTCATTTTTTTTCATCGAAAGGACATGATGCTCCAGCTTATTATAATACTTTAGCAGCATATAAGAAGATTAATTTTAATTTAATTTATAGATTAAGAAAAATTAATGGACTTCCAGGACATCCTGATATTTCTATAAAAAATATAAGATTCAACACTGGTTCATTAGGGATGGGTATAAGTAAGATAAATGGAATCTCATATAATAACAAAGATAAAAATATTGTTATAATTGGAGACGGCGAATTACAAGAGGGACAAAATTGGGAAGCTTTAATGTTTCTTCAAAACAATAAAAAAAAAATAAACCCTTTAATCATAGTTGATAGTAATAAAATTCAATCAGATACTTGGGTAAAAAAAGTAAAAGATTATTCTTATTTAGAGAAAAAAATAGAAGCTTTTAAAATCAAAGTTAAAACTGTAAATGGACACGACCATCAAGCGCTATCTAAAGAAATAGAAAATCATTTTAAAAGTTTTAAGGGGCCGATGATTTTGATAGCAAATACAATAAAATCAAAAGGCATTAGTTTTGCTGAAAATCATAACTTTAATGATAGATTAGAATATTATCCTTTTCATTCAGGAGCTTTATTAGAAAAAGATTTTATTAAAGCTAAAGTAGAAATAAAAAAAAAAATTAAAAATTTTGTTATTAAAGAATGTAATTTTAAATTTAATATTTTATATTTAAAAAATCCTAAAACAAAAAAAAGCTTGAATATCCAAAGAAGTCTAATCGATACATATGCCAATTCTTTGTATGGATTTGTTCATAAAAATAAAAAAGCATATGTTTTGAGTGCAGATTTAGTAAAAGACTCGGGTTGCTCAATAGTAAAAAAAAAAATAAAAAAACGTTTCATTGAATTTGGAATTGCTGAACAGGATATGGTTTCATTTGGATCTGGTTTAGCAGCAAATAATTTTTTACCAATCTTTCACAGTTTTTCTTGTTTTTTATCTACTCGAGCTCAAGAACAAATTTTTAATTTTTGTACTGAAAAAAGAAAAGGAATTTTTATTGGAGCTTTAAGTGGATTGTTACCAGCAGGGCCAGGACATTCACATCAAATGGTAAGAGATATTCCATTAATTGGATCTATGCCCAATATTTTTTTAATAGAAGTATTATCTGAAAGAATGTTAAATGAATTTTTTCTTTACCAAAAAAAGATAAATAATTCAATTTATTTAAAAATTTCTAATTTACCAACTGTTAATATTAATAATAAAAATCTTTACCTACCTAAAAGGGGAGAATTTTTAAAGTTAAATAAATCTGTAGATTTTAAAACTATAGTTATATTTCAAGGAGCAGATTTATTAAATGAATATGAAGAGAATAAAATTTATTTTAACAAATTAAAAAAAGTAAAATTTTTAAGTGCTGTATGGTTAAATAATATCAATAGCAAAGAGTTAAGTATATTCAAAAATAGAAATATAATTATTTTCCAGTCCTCAGTCGAGATGGGTTCTTTTGGATCTTTGTTGTCAAATAAACTAATTTCAAAAAAAATTAAAACTTCCAGTTTCGAGGTCATCTCGATTAATGAGATACCCAAATGTGGCGCTAATGAAGAAGTTTTGAAATATCATAAATTATCATTTAAAAATATGTTAAATAAAATTAAAAATATTAACTCATGAAGAAAAAAAGAATAATATTATTAGTTGGCTACAAAGGCCTAATAGGAAGAGAATTATGTAAATTTTTTTCAAAAGATCCTCATTCTAAATTAATTTCTATAGATAAAAGAATTGAAAAAATTGATATTGCAAATTCCAGAACTCTAGAAATTTTCTTAAAAAAAAATAGAAATATCGAATATATTGTAAATGCAAGTGGAAAGAATGATCATATTGAAAGAGATAAAAAATTTATTGAAAAAATTGAGGATGATAAAATTGTGTTTGAATATATTAAAGATAATGTGATAGGTCCAAAAAATTTAATAGAAATTTCAAACAAATATTGCAAAAATCTTAAATCTATTATTAATTTTTCATCTTTATATGGTTCAAAATCACCTTTTCATCCAATGTATGACAAGAAGAAATCTTTATCATACTGCGTAAGCAAACATGCACTTGAAGGATTAACAAAATATTATTCAACAATTCTAGCAAAAAAAAAAATTAGAATTAACAACGTTAGACTAGGTTGTGTAAAATCTAATCAACCGAAAAAATTTGAGTTATCTTTTATAAACAAGACTCCCATTAACAGATTGTTAGATGTTAAAGAAATAGTTCCAATAGTTGACTTTTTATGTTCAGAAAAAAGTTCATACTTAATTGGAGAGAACATCTCTTTGGATGGGGGGTATAAACTTTGGTAAAACAAAAATTGTTATGCAGTTTATGTAGTAATAAACTGACTGTAGTATTTCATGTTGCTGGTAGTTTTAGAGGTAACAAAGTTTGTGTTTGTAAAAAATGTAACTTAATTCAGTCTGTTTCTTCTGATCAATATAATCCAAAAAAAGATCCACACTCTGTTCAATATAAAGGTAAAAGAAATATAGAACCAAATTCTGGAGCTATGTGGGGAAACATAAGACATGGTAAAGGCTTAAGACTCCAAAAGCATTTAGAAAATTTTGAAAAATTGTCAGAAAATTTTTTGAAAGCAGATGTTTTTGATGACGGTGCAAATAGAGGTGATTTTGCAAAATATATTTTTAAGAAAAAAAATTTTTCATATACAGGATGTGAACCAGACAAAATTTGTTTTAAATCTTATGACAAAAAAACACCAAAAATAATAAATTCTTATACAGAAAATTTTAAACCAAATAAAAAATTTGATATTATCTATTCTAGTCATACCCTTGAGCATACTGACTCATTACTGAGTCATATAAAAAAATTGGATGAAATTTTAAAAACTAATGGTTATATTTTTATAGATCTACCAAATACTGAACAAATTAATCAGGAAAAAAATATTTATGAAGAATATTTTGTTGAAAAGCACAGGTTTCATTTCTTTCCCACTGATATTATTCAGATATTTGAAAATTTAAATTATAAATTAACATTTCTGGAGACAGATGATTATAATTTTACATGTATTTTTCAAAAGATAATTACAAATCAAAAAATTTCAAAAAAAAAACTTATATCCACATCTCCAAATATATTCAGAAAAAGATGCAAGATGCTTTCGATGTACAGAAAAAAATATTTTAAAACAGCAAAATTTTTAGGTAAAATTTCAAAAAAGATAAATAAAATAAAAAATAAAAACCAAATTATATTTTATGGCGGGGGAAGACTGTTATTTAATTTTTTTAATAATGGTTTAACAAACAAAAATATAATTTTAGTTATTGACAATTTTTTATTTGATAAAACAAAAAAAATTAACGGGTTAAAAATAAGTAATAAAAAAATACTTAAAAAATTAAAATCAAAAAAGTTTCCAATTATAGTATTTGCAAGATCATCATTTGATGAAATTAAAAAAGAGTTAATTTTTGAAGGTTTTAAAAAAATTATAGATTTTAGAAAATTAAATTAAATGAGAAAAACTGTTGGAATAATTGGATTAGGTAAAATGGGACTCCCTATTGCAAACAACTTAATGACAAAAGGATATAGCGTTTATTCTAATGATTATAGGAAGAAGACTAAATCTTTAATAAAAATTTGTAAGTCCAAAAAAGAGATTTTTGAAAAAACTGATGTACTTTTCCTATGCTTGTCTAATTCGAAGCAAGTTAAAAAATTCTTACTAGAGAAAAATATTTTTTTAAATTTGAAAAAAAAACCAAAATTTATAATTGATTTAGGTACAAGTGATCCGAAAGTTACTAAAAAAATATATCATGTATTGAAAAAAATTAATATAAAATTTATCGACTCACCAATGGGCAGGAATCCTGAAGCTGCTTTAAAGGGTAAGCTCAATTTAATGATGGGTTGTCGGAGTAAGGATATTAAAAACATTAAGCCTTTAATGTTTACTATTGCAGAAAATATTTTCTTTATGAATAAAGTTGGTGATGGTCACAAAATAAAATTAATAAATAATTATTATGGTCAAAGTATTACTATTTTATTTTTAGAAATTCTTAAAATTTTAAAAAAAAATAAAATAAAATCAGAAAATTTTTTAAAAGTAATTGAGGCTGGACCTTTATACAGTCCAATTTTAAAATCAATATTTAAACTAAATTTTAATAATGACAAAAAACAAATGGAATTTTCTATTTCAAATGCTCATAAAGATTTAATGTATTTCAAAAAATTTTTTAAAAGAAATTTAACAACAAAAATTTTAAACGATGTTATAAAAATATTAGCTTTAAATATAAGAAATAAAAAAGGGTTTCTAAGCGTTGGAAAATCAATTAAATTATGATCATTTATCCAAAAGATAAGAAATTTTTAAAGTTTGTTATTCATGAAAGTGAAAGCAATTACGATGCTTATATTAAATTATTAAGTAATGACCAAAACACTCTTTTTATTGCTAAGAAAAATAAAATTTTAGGTTCCTTGACACTTGGAGATTTTCAAAGAAACTTTGGGGATAATTTTGATTTTATCAAATTGAATAATTCAAAAAAAAAGATTAAAGATATTTATAACAAAAAATTCTTTTTTTTTAAAAAAAATTATAGCGCTGCTAACACTAAACATTTAGCTGTGCCAGTTTTAGATAATTCACATAATATTAATTTTTTAGTTTTAAGAGAGTCCCCAAAGGACCAAATAAAGATTGGAAAAAAATTAATCTCTAAAAAAAGCACAATTTCAGTTATTTCTGAAATTGGAGTTAACCATAATGGTAGTATTAAGATAGCAAAAAAACTTATTTTAGAATCTTATAAAGCCCAGGCAGATTTTGTAAAATTCCAATATAGAAAAATTCAGTCTACTTACATTGGAAAAAGTAGTGATACAGAATTAAGCACCGAAATAACTCTTGATAATTTAAAAAAAGTTAATTTTTCAATTAAACAATTAGGAGAGCTTTTTAAATTTGCAAAAAAACTTGGGATAGAGCCACTTTGTACTCCTTTTGATATAGTAGCATGTAAAGAAATTTTAAAATTAAAACCAAAAGCAATTAAGATAGCTAGTGCTGATCTTTTAAATTTTCCGCTTATTAAATTTGCAGCTAATACCAACCTCCCTTTGATCCTTTCAACAGGAATGCATAGTGAAGTTGAAATTCTGAAGGCAGTAAATTTTGCCAAATTATATACTACGAAAATAATAGTTTTACATTGTGTTTCTAATTATCCTGCATCTGAAGATTCTTTAAATTTAAATTACATTAAAAGACTTGAAAAAATAACAGGTTGCTTAATAGGTTACTCTTCACATGATGTGGGTAGTGATGCTTCTGTTATCGCTGGTGGAATAGGAGCAAATATTATTGAAAAACATTTAACATTTAATAAAAATGCATTGGGACCTGATCATAGAGCATCAATAGAAGCTAAAGAGCTAAAATTATTAATTCAAAGACTTAAAAGCGTTAGACTTTTTCTGGGCAATGGAAAAAAAAATTCAATTAATCAGGGGGAAAAGTTAAATAAATCAAATCTTTCTAAAAGTATTTATCTAATTAATGAATTGAAGAAGAATTCTATAATTAAAAAAAAAGATCTTGTTTGTAGATCTCCCGGCATCGGTGTTTCTTGCTCTAATATTGATTTTTTTGTAGGGAAAAGAATTAATAAAAATATGAATAAACTTTCTTTGCTAAATTTCAGCGATTTTTCATCTATAAAAAGCAATATTATTATAAATTCACCAAAAAAAACCAAATGGGGATTGCCAGTACGATTTAGGGATTATAAGGATATAATTAAGTTATTTGATCCAGAGTTCATTGAATTTCATTTAACTTACAAGGATTTAAAATTTGATTTGAAAAACGTAGAAAACTTAAAAAATATTGGAGTGAAAATTCATGCACCTGAAACATTTGAAAATAATTTCATAATTGATCTAGCAAGCAATAATAAAGTTATTTTAAATAAATCTATGAGATGTATTAAAAAAACCATAGAATTTTCAAATGAAATAATTCTGAAAACCAATAATAAAAAAATTAAAAATCATTTAATTATTAACCCAGGCGGTCATACTAGTTTTGAATTTGCAAATATGAGAGAAAAAATGAAACTTTTCAAAAATTTGGTCAAAAGTTTTAAAAGATTAAATTTTAAAAAGGCAACTCCATTAATACAATCTATGCCACCTTTCCCCTGGCATTTTGGAGGAAGAAGATATCATAATCTTTTTGTAGGTAGTTCAGATTTTAAAAATTGGTATGAAGAAACTGGTATTAAATTTTGTTTAGACATATCTCACGCTGGCTTAGCGGCAAATTTTTTTGATCAAAACATATATGACTATATAGATAGAGTTAAAAAATATTGTGTCTATTATCATGTTTCAGATTATAGCGGAAATGATAACGAAGGACTTCAAATCAATGACGGTATAATTGATTTTAGAAAAATACTTAAGTTAATTAAACTTAAAAAAAATAGCGTAGAGTTTATACCTGAAATTTGGAATGGACATTTAAATAATAGTGAAGGTTTTAGGATAGCATTAGACAGACTTTCAGAACATGGATGGTAAGCAATTTGAACTTAAGTGATTTGATAGTTAAAATTTTGAAAAAAAAAGGTTGTAAAAAAATTTTTTACGTACCTGGAGGGGCAATTTTTCATTTAATAAATGCCTTTCACAAAAGTAAAATGAAATTAGTTCCCATGCTTCATGAGCAATCATGTGTTATTGCAGCAGAAGCATATTCAAAATTAGAAAAAAAACTTGGTGTGGCTTTAGTTACAGCTGGACCTGGTTTGTCTAATGCTGTTACAGGAATATTAAGTTCTTACGTAGATGAAAGTTCAGTATTATTAATAGCAGGAAATTGCCAATCAATTTATCTTAAAAATCAAGAAAATAGAATTTATGGTCCACAAGGTATTTCAGCTAAAAGTATATTTGATAAAATATCAAAAATTACTTATGAAGTAAAAGATGAATTTATAAATCAAAAAAAAATTGTTGAAATTATTAGTTCCGCAGAAAATATTCCAAAAGGACCTGTGGTTATTCAAATACCTTTGGACTTACAAAAAAAAAAGGTTAATGAAAATTTATCCATAAATTTAATAAATAGAAATCAGAACAAAAATAACTTCTCACGGAAAGATAAAAAGAAATTTCAATCACTATTCACATCATCGAAGAAACCCTTTTTATTAATAGGAGGAGGTTGTTGGTCTGATAAAAGTAAGTTTTTATTGAAAAAAATCGCAAGTACTAATAGAATTTCAATTGGTTTGTCCTGGACTGCAAAAGATTTTTTAGACAATTATTCTTCATCTTATTGTGGCATGCCTGGCTATTTTAATAATAGATCAGCTAATAATGCACTATATAATTCTGATTTATTTATTTCAGTAGGTTCAAGATTAGATTATTTACAAACAGGATACCAAAAATTTAAATTAGGTCCAAAACAAAAAATTCTCTTTTTTAATCCAAATCTTAAAGAACTTAAAAAAATAAAGTTGTTAAATTGTAGTAAATACAAGAACTACGCCGAAGATATACTAGAATTTATTTATATGAATATAGAAAAATTTAACTCAACAAAGAATTGGGTTTTAAAACAAAGTGAGAAGTATCAGAAATTTAAGGATGAAATGGTTGATAATAAAAATTCCAAAAAAATTTGTCCTTATAAACTAATTACAAATTTATCTTATATAAGAAAAGTAAAAGCATATATAGCTGGGAGTTCAGGTGGATCAGCTGAAATTTCATTTTTAAATTATAAAGTAAGACAAGGTACAAAATTTATTAACTCTCCAGGATTAGGCTCAATGGGTTTTGCAATACCAAGTATCGTGGGAGTATTAGAATCAACAAAATACAATGATAATATAATCACTGTTGTTGGAGATGGGGGTTTACAGTTTAATATTCAAGAATTGGCTACTATCTCTAAATATAAAAATAAGAAATTGATGATATTTGTTTTAAACAATAATGGATACGACTCCATGAATAGAAGTTTGAAAAGATATTTTAATATTAGGAAAGATGTAAGTCCAGAGACTGGATTAATTTTTCCAAATTTAAAAAAATTATGTGGAGCTTATAATCTTGGATATAATAAATTACATTCAAACAATGATTTAAAAAAAAGGTTAAATAAATTATGGAAATTAATTCACAAACCTACAATTATAGAGGTAATTACAAAAACTAATATAGATAGTTTTCCAAAAATTTCTCCAAAAATGACTAAAAAGGGAAAAATTATTAGTGGATCACTAATTGATATTTCTCCAAGATTAAAAGACTGAATATCAAAATGAATATAATTGTTTTATCATTACCAAGGTCAGGTTCATCTTTTTTTACAAAACATTTAATAAAAAAAGGATTTAAATTGTACGGTGATAAAAAAAATAGAACTAAATCAAAAAATATTTTCAATAGAGATGGATATTTTGAGGACATAAAAACTAATTTATTAAATGACCAATTAATAAGAATTTCAAATGGAAGCAGATATAGTTTTTTGTATCCGCCCTCTAAAGTTAAACATAAAATAAATAAAAATTATTATTATGATTTACAAGAAGAAAACATTTTTTTTCCTAAAAATTATAAAAAATTAAAAAAAAAATATACTGGTTTTTCATGGGACGTTTGGGGATTAACAAGAATGCTAAAATGTGGGAAATGGCATAAATGTTATTCAAGATTTAATGTAGAAAGTTATCGTAAAATTGAGCTTGAAAAAAAAAAATTAATAAATTTTTTTAAAAAAAATAATGGGTATGTTCTCAAAGATCCAAGGTTTGGATTGTGCTATCCACACTATCAAAATATAAAAAATGTTAAGTACATAATCTTAAAAAGGGATAAAAAAAGTTTACTAAAAAGTTTAAGAAAACATTATGGTAAAAACTTATTTAAAAAAATTTATCTTCCTGATTCAAATATTGTTTCTAATCATTTTAATTATAAGGTTGAATATTTAAGCTTTAATAAATATTTTAGAAGATATTTGGCTATGATAAAAAAAACAGTAAAAAAAAAAAAATATATTGAAATAGATATTAATAAAATTGATAAAAAAAAAGAATTAAATAAGTTGGAAAAATTTCTTAATACAAATAAATAGTTTTGTGAAAAAAAAATTACTTATTATTGGAGGAACAGGATTTTTAGGATCGTCAATAATTCTTTATATTAGGAACAACTTTAAATCAAATTTTGAGATTTCTTCTATTTCATTACATAAACCCAAAAAAAAAATTCTCGGTGTAAAATATATAGTTACAGATATAAAAAAAATTAAGAAATTAGAATATTATAATTATGTAATTTATGCTGCAAACTATTCTGATAAAAAATTCTATAAAAAAAAACTTAAATTTATAAAAAAAAATTCAAAAAATGGATTACTTAATATTTTAAATCTTTTAAAAAAAAAAAAAGATTTGATAAAACTAATTTATTTAAGTTCAGGAGCAGTTTATGGCTATCACAAAAATTTTCCAAAAAACGGTTTTTCTGAAAATCAACCAATCAACCTAAAGAATGTTAATTTATTAAATAGAGAAAAAAGGATTTACGCAAAAATTAAAATATTTGAAGAAAAGCTCATAAAAAAATTTTCTTCAAAAAAACTGAATTGTACAATAGCAAGATTATTTACTTTTATAGGACCATTTGTTCCTTTGAAAAAACATTTTGCAATTGGAAATTTTTTAAACTCTATATTAAAAAAAAAAGATATAGTTTGTTTCACAAATTCTAAAAAAACTTTTCGAAGCTATATGCACACAGATGACTTATCTAATTTGCTATTTCAGATTTTTAAAAAGTCTGATAAAAAATGTAATATTTATAATATTGGATCAGTAGAGCCGATTTCAATTTTTCAGTTAGCGCTTTTCATAAGTAAAAAATACAAGGTCAAACTAAAATTAATTAAGTCCAAAAGTGACTATATAGATAGGTATTACCCTTCAATGAAAAAAGCTATGTTGAAATTCAGGTTAAATAAATTTAAAACAATTAGAAAATCATTTGATTTAACAATTAAGAAATTAAAAAATAAATAATTTCTAAATTATGAAACAAAAAATCAGCGTAGTAATTGCAACTTATAATGAAGTTTTAAACATAGAGAAACTTTATAATGTAATAAAAGATATAATTCATAAACATGAACTTTCATATGAATTTATTGTAATTGACAATCGATCAGAGGATGGAACGATAGAAAAATTAAAAGCGATAGCTAAAATTGATATAAATTTCAAAGTCATAATTAATAGAAAAAATTTCGGACAAATAAGGTCTCCATTTTATGCATTTAAACTCGCATCTGGAGATTGTGCCTTATCAGTATCTGCAGATTTTCAAGATCCCCCAGAATTAATTGATGAGCTTATAACTAAATGGAAAAAAGGTGCTGACGTAGTAATGGCCAGAAAGCTCAACGATACATCAAATTTTTTATTTACAAAAGCGAAGAAGTTTTTTTACTACTTGATTAATAAATTTTCAGATATTGACTTGCCACAAAATACAACAGGTAGTGGGATTTATTCAAAATCAATAATTAATGAAATGAGAAAATTGAGTGACCCATATCCATATTTTAGAGGAATGGTATCTGAAATAACAGATAGAATAGAATTTGTTGATTTTGTTCAACCTAAAAGACTTCATGGACATAGCAAAACAAATATTTTCTCATTATATGATATTGGAATTTTGGGCTTTATTAAACATACTAAACTAATGAGACCTATAGCTTTTATTGGATTTTTTTTGAGTTTTATAAGTATAATTATTTCAATAAGCTATCTTATTTTAAAAATTTTAAATTGGGATAGTTTTAGCTCTGGAATTGCTCCAGTATTAATTGGAATGTTTTTTATTTTTTCAGTTTTAATCTTTTTCCTTGGTTTATTAGGTGAATACTTAATAATTATTCTTAATCTATTGAAAAATACCCCATTGGTCTTCGAAGAGGAAAAAATAAACTTTGATAAAGATAAAGAAATTTAATCGATGAAAGTTGTTATTTTAGCAGGTGGATTTGGTTCAAGATTATCTGAATATACTTCTACTATTCCAAAACCTCTTGTAGAGATTGGAGATAAACCAGTCATTTGGCATATAATGAAAATTTATTCTAAATTTGGATTTAACGATTTTGTAATATGCGCCGGATATAAAGGTGAAAAATTAAAGAAATATTTTCTTAAACTAAAAAAAAAACAAAAAATAAATTTACTTTTTGACAACCAAAAAATTAAAAAAAATAAAAATTTTTCTGAAGATTGTTGGACTGTCAGAATTGTTGATACTGGATTTAATACACAAACTGGAGGTAGAATCAAAAAGATTAAAAATTTTATCACTGAAGAAAATTTTTTTATGACCTATGGAGATGGATTATCAAATGTAAATATAAAAAGAGTTTATGATTTTCATATTAAAAATAAAAAATATGCGACTGTTACCACTATAAACCCTCAATCTAAATTTGGTTCAATAAAAATAGATAAGAACGATTATGTTTCAAATTTTTCAGAAAAACCGATTGTAAAAGAATGGATTAATGGAGGTTTTTTTGTTTTAAATAAAAAAATATTCGAGTTTATAGATAATTATAATGTACCATGGGAAAATGTACCTTTAAAAAGATTAACAAATTTAAAACAATTAAAAGCTTATAAGCATAAAGGATTTTGGAAAGCCATGGATACATTAAAAGATAAAATTGAAATGAATAAAATCTGGAAAAAAGGTGCTGCACCTTGGAAAATATGGGATAAATGACAAAAAAAGTTCTTATAACGGGAATTTCTGGTTTTCTTGGTTCTTGGTTATATCTTAAGTTAAAAAAAAAATTTAGCTTATTTGGAATAGATAATTTTTCATCAAGAAATAATTTTTTCTTCAATAAACTTAAATTGAATAAAGATAATATTTATGTGGAGGACATTAGAAATTTTGAAAAATGTGAAAAAATTTTTAAAAAAATAAAACCAGATTTTGTAATTCATCTCGCTGCTCAACCATATGTAAGTGTTGGTATTAAAGAACCATTTGAAACATACTCAAAAAATATCACAGGCACTTTAAATATGTTAAGTTTATCATCGAAGTATTCGAGTGGTGCTTTTCTTAATTTTACAACTGATAAGGTTTATTTAAATAATAATAAAAAAAAGCCATTCGTAGAGAATGATTATTTGATGGGCTCTGATCCATATAGTCATAGCAAGAGTTGTGCAGATAAAATTGGTCAAATTTTTAATGAGAATAAAAAATTAAAAGTTACTACTTTTAGAGCTGGAAATATTATTGGAGGAGGTGATTGGGGTATAAATAGATTAATACCAGATTACTACAAATCAATTTTAACGAAAAAAAGATTTATAGTAAGACAGCCAAATTCTGTAAGACCCTGGCAACATGTAATTTTTATTGTAAACGCAATAGATAAATTTTTATCAAATTATAATAATAAATATTTGTCTGAATTTAATGTTGGTCCAGATACGAGATCAATCTATAAAGTAAAAAATATTGTGAGTTTACTGGAAAAATTTAGTTCAAAAAAACCCAAAATTATCTTTAAGGAAAATAATTTATTTCAAGAAAAAAAAATACTTAAACTTAATTCAAAAAAATTTTATAAAATTTTTAAGTTAAAATATAAATCCAATATAAAAAGAGATATTTTTTTTACAGACCAAATTTATAATTTGATATTAAAAAATGATAAAAAGTTAGTTAAGATTATTTATCAACAACTTGAGCAGTTTTAATTTTTACAAAGTTAAAAATTTTTGAATGGATAAAATTTAAATTCTTTTTTGAAAGTCCATGATGACACGCAATCAATAAACTATTTTTCATAATATGATTTGCATTTTTAAAATTTCCATTTTTAATACATTTTATTTTTTTAAAAGCAGGTTGTTTTAATATATTTCCTGTAAAAACAGGTCGCGTTTGAATACCTTGCTTTTCAAGATAAATTTGCAAGTCTGTCCTAGAAAAAAACTTATTTGGTTTTATATTTATGGGATAAGCAAGAAGTGCAGTATTAATATTTTTTTCAATTATTGGTTTTTTAAATAACGAAAATTTTGAAAAAAAACCATTATGGATTTCAAAATTATTTCTTCTTTTTTTAATATTATTTTTTAACCTTTTAAGCTGTTCTAAACCGTAAGCTGAGCCAATTTCAGAAGGTTCAAAATTATATCCAATTTCATCAAATACAAATTTTTGATCATAAAAAATTCCACCAATTTTTTTGCCAAATCTATTTTTTATTAATTCAGAGTTATTACCAAATAAAGATGATCTTCTTCCCCAAGACCTCAATAAACATGATTTGATATATAAATTTTTATCATTCAAACAAATCATTCCCCCATTTCCAGCGCAGGTAATAATATGTGAACCATAAAAACTTGTAATAGAAATATCACTATATTTGCCTGAAGAAACATTATCTATTTTTCCCCCTAAAGTATCAGCCGAATCTTCTATGATAAGAAGTTTATATTTCTTTGCAATTCTACTAATTTTTTTCCAATTAGGTAAAAATCCAATTAGATTAGGTATTACAATCCCGACAGTTTTTTTATTGATCGCTTTTTCAATTTTATCTTCGTCAATACAAAAATTATTCAAATTTACATCTACAAAATTTGGTATATATCCTGATCTAACCATCATTCCAACAGTAGTTGAAAAAGTTAAGACAGGTGTAATGAAATTACTCCCTTTCTTAAAAGATAAAATATCATATGCAATCATTAAAGCTGAGGAACCAGAATTAACCATTAATCCATATTTTTTGTAAAATAATTTGCTTATTTTTTTCTCAAATGTTTTTGTACTTTTACTCATTTGAGTGGTCTCTTTAAGTCTTTTAGTTAGTGCATTTACATCTTTTGAAGTTTGTACACATTTTCCGTAGCTTATTCTCATAATAAATTAATTTTTTTGGATTTGTTCATAACTATTATTTTTTTTGGAAAAAGTCCATATTTTATTATTTTCTTATATTCAATACCTTAAAATTAATTATAAGTACTTGTAAAATAAAATTGTGAGCAGTTTATTTAATCAATACAAAAAAATTTTTTTTGAAATTTTAAGTGTAAAGTATCTTAAAATTGCTTTATTGAATACTTTCTTTTCTTACTTGATTACAGTTACTATCTTTACTTTATTTTATCAAAAGTTAGATATCTTAGTTTTGCTAATTTTTTCCACAATTATTTCAATAGGTTTTACTTTTTTCACTTATAAATTCTTCTATTTTAAAACAAAAAAAAACCTTTTTTTTGAAGAATTAAAAAGAATGTATTTTATTTACCTGAGTACTTTTTTTTTATCATACATAATTATTAAATATTTGTTAGAGACACTATATGTTAATATACTTTTAGTTATAGGAATTACGCAAAGCTTAACAATCTTAATAAACGTTTTCTCTCAATTCGTATATATTTTTCGAAAGAAGTATTAGATTATTTTTTTAATTCAAAAATTGATAAATTATTGATTTTTTTAATTTCCTGAAAATTATTTTTTTGAAAATAAGGAAGCAAATATCTATTAAAAATATCATAATTATTAATATCCCTAATACTTGATTTACTTGTTAGAACATAGAACACTTTAATATCTTTTTTTTCCAAAAAATTAAAATAATCCTGCCAATAATTATTTAAAAATTGTTTTTGATTATAATCATTCATTTGACCAATATCGAGGTTGTACTGTGATGGAGCTTTATCATAAATAAACGGAATAAAATTTAAGTCGTCACTTGTATATGCATATGGTTTATCACTATTCCTATTAATATATTGACTTAATTCATTTATTTCACTTAAATCAAAGTTAGTGTTTTTTTGTGATAAATAAAATGATCCAGAATTTCCCTTAATCATTTGAATATTAGGATTAATATTTAGAACTTCTAGGCAGTTTAAAGAAATAAAGTAAGTTAAGAAAAATATTCTAACTAATAACAAATTCTTATTTATATGATCTAACAATAAGAACAAAAGTAAAGGAGTACATAATAAAAAAAAGGAACTTCCTTTACCAGCTATTGAAATTATTAACCAACTAGATATGATTATATATGTAATTAAAAAAGATAATTTTTTTAAATTTTTTAAAAAATAGTATAACCCAAAATAAAAAATCAATACATTCGGATAAAAAATTAATCTGAATAAACCACCCTTTGAGTTAATTAAATCATTTATTAACTGAAATGGATTTATTTTAAATGGAAATATTAATGAATAAAAAAAGTCAATCATTGGTTTTTGATCACCTAGAATTTGAATATTGAAACTATCAATATAAGTATTAATAAAAAAATTATTATTTGATTGAATAAAAAAATATAAATTTACAGCCAAAAATAAAAATAAACCACCAAAGTAAAAAACTAATAAATCTTTTTTTAAAAAATTTATTTCTTTATTTGTTATGAGATATGAAATAATAAAACTAATAGTCAAAACTAAACCAAAACTAGTCTTAAAAAAAAACGAAGCACTAAAAATTGCTCCAACAATAAAAATTACTAAAAAATTATTTTCTTTGGTTTTTAAAAAAAGATAAACTCCTAGTAATGACAATGCATAAGAAAAATGATCATTATAATATCCACCTATTGAGCCATAAAAGGTAATCGCAGATATAAAAAAAAGGAACCAATTATAATTTTTTGAACTTAGGTAGTATATCTTACAAATTATATGTGATGTGAACAATGTTGATACCAAATTTATTATAGAAATCATACTCATTGTTGAAATATTAAATACATTAAGGTTTGAAAAAATTATAAAAAGAAAGTTTGTTCCTGGTCCAAATAAAAAACCATAATCTTTATAAATTTTCTGATCAAATACTCTTAAATAAATTTGATAAAGTTGGAAGTTATCCACTCCGTTGATAATTTTATATCGGTAAAATAATATTATTGAAAATAATAATAAAGTGAAAAAGATTATTATTTTTTTTAAGGTAATTTTCTGTCTAAATTGTTCCATTAATTTTTTTGAATTTTTTTGCAAATAAATAATATATACGTTAAGGATAAATTCTATGATAAAAGATTTTTTAAAAGTAATTGACAATGTTCTTATTAAACTTTTTTCTACACATTATATGGCTTTTTCGAGAGATCAATTTAGCCATGACAGATTTATTTTTGGAAAGACGGTCATAAAAAAATATTTTGGTAATTCCAACTTTATTGAAATTGCTGACATTGGTTGCGGTAGTTGTAATTTTTTTGAATATTTAAGAAATTCTAAATTAAAATTTAATTATACCGGCTATGATTTTGACACTAAAAAATTAGAAAAAAAAAGCAAGTTTAAGAACGCTGATAATCTTAAAATCGTTGAAATTGATTTAAAAAAAATTGAAATTAAGAATATTAAATATGATATTGTTTGGTGTTCTGAGGTTATTGAACATATTTTAGATCATGAGAATTTTTTCAAAAATTTGTTTGATATTTGCAAACCCGGAGGAATAATTATCCTAACTGCTCCAAACTTAAATAATATAAAAAAGTATTCTAATTTTAAGATTATGCGCAAGATATCAAAAATAGAAGATGGTGGTCATGTGAGATTAGGTTACAATATTGAGGATATTAAAAATTTATATAAGAAATATAATTTAGAAATGAAAAATTTTTATTTTTTATCCAGATGTAACTTATTAAGAATAATTGGTAGATACTATTACAGAAATGAATTTTTTTTCTTAATTTTCAATTCTTTATGTGCTTTGAAAATTTTATATTATAAAAAATTTCTTAAATATGGAATGGATGATGAGATGAATTATAATCAATATCATACGATTGCAGTAATTTTAGAAAAAAACTAAAAAATTGATTTTATTTTTAAATAATTTAGAAAAACTTTGTTTGGTACGAAATATTTATTTTCATCAATAATTTTTTTACAAATATTTATAAAATCTTTTTCTTGTCCATTATTTTCTATATAAATGGGCAAAAGGTATTTTATGGATCTTGGAGGATATTTTTCATATTTAGAGTTTTTATTTTCTAAATATTTGTCTAGATAAAACTTTAAATTATAATATGCGTGATTCCTCAATGAGTCTTGATTTTTTGCATCTGTTTTAAAAACACCAAGTATTTTCGGAGTGTACTTTACATCACCCAATTCACTTAATTTAAGCCACATTTCGGTATCTTGGTTGATGGGATATCTATTATCCCATCCTCCAACTTTAAAAAAATTTTCTGACTTAAAAGTTGTCCCAATAATTGTAACAGATGAATCACTTAATAAAAATTTTTTAAAAATTTCATTATTCATCTTATATTGAAAATAAAAATATACTGATCTCGTGGTAGGATCATTATTGTAATCAATTGTTTCATTTCTACCATATATTAATGAAGTTTTTTCGGAAACAAAATTATCTAAAATATTAAATATATGTTTGTTTAGTTTACTACCTGCATGAAGCGAAACTAGATAATTCGAATTTTTTGCATAACTATATGCACGATTCCAATTGTCTGTTTTACTTAATACATTGTCATGAAAATAGATTTTAAATTTTTTATTTTTTATTTCTTTTAAAATATTAATACTATTGTCACTAGAGGAATTATCTGAAATTATAACGTCAAAATTAGAATAATTAATTTCGTTTAAAGATCTAATAGATTGATTTAAATCTTTTCCTGCATTATATATTGGCAATATCACTGTATATTTTGTCATGATATTAAAAAAAATTTCATTTAAAATTTATTTTGTTTCTAAATGTTTTTACACAATAGGGGTATTAAACACTATAAAATTAGTTTTAATAATGATTTTTTTTAAAAATAAAAATAGTTATTATTCAATAAAATTACCAAACAGTAATTTTTATTTTAGACCAAAAGGTGATTTTGGTGCTCTTTCACAATTTATGAATATATCTTACAGTTTTAAAATAGATCAGGATAAACAAATAAAAATATTGGATTTAGGAGCCAATATTGGCTCTCAAACTATTAGATTTCTTTATGATATGCCAAAATCAAGAATTTTAGCCATTGAGGCAGAACCAAAAAATTATGAGCTATTAAAAAAAAATTGTTCTAATTTCAATAATATTTTAGTTGATGGTACAGCTATATCTAACTTTGATGGGACTTTAGAAATTGGTAAGCAAACTGAAAATAACGAAAATTTTGAGTTAATTACTAAAGATAAAAATAAATTAAAAGAAATTTCTAAAATTCAGGTAAAAAAAATAGATTATTTTATGAAAAAATATGACTTTAAAAGTTTTGATATTGTCAAAATTGATATTAATGGTGGAGAAAAACAACTATTTTCATGCGATGTTTTTAATCAAGTTTTGACCGAGGCTAAAATAATAATAATTAGGGGAGTTGTTGATGATACACATGTTGAGACTTCGCAATTTATCATAAGTAAAATTTTTAATTTAAGTAAATTTAATTTAAAAATATCTGATGATAATTTAATTTTTATTAAAAATGGTTCTTTTGTTGATTGTAAAATATTAGATAGTTATTTATTTTAAGCTTTTTTTTATTTGAAGTTTTAATTTAATTGCTGTTGAAACCGCAGTAACCCATTTACCACTATATATTGTAAAAACTTTTTCTGATAATTTTTTTATTTCAGTTTTCCTCGTGTCATCTTTATTTTGATCAATTGCTCTTACAACAAAAAAAGATCCATGATATTTCGCTTTAGTTAGTATGGGTATATATTTCTTCGAATTTTTAATAAATTTTTTAAAAAGAGAAACCTTAACATTTTTAACTAATTGCTTACTTAAATATTTTTTTTTATAGTTGTTGAATTTAACAAACCTTTTGTTTTGAATCTCAATTTTTGAATTTTTAACATCACTCAATAAGTGTAAACTTGTCCCTAGATATGGATCAATACAGACAAAGTTACCATCTAAAACAACTATACTAGTTTTAGAAAATATTGGCGGCATTTTAACAAGAATTTTCTCAACGAGTTCATATCTTTTTTTTTTAATATCTTTTGTTAAACCTTTAATATTTAAATTATTTTCTTCATAGGTGGCATAAATAATTTTATTATAATTGTTTATATTGCTCTTGTTAAATTTCGTATTAAGAAATAATTTAATTTTCTTATTATCTAAGATTTTTTTTTTTAAAAATTTTCTCGCATTAAATATATTTATAATTTTTTCTTTAACTAAAAAAATACTATCAATATTTTTTTTTTCAAAAAATTGAAATTTTTTTAAATTTCTGAAATATAAATTATTTTTTTTTAAAAAATTTAAATATTGATGAGAATTTATTTTAGTTTTTTCATTTGCTATTGCGTAAAAATTTTTTGTTTTTTCAAATACATTTTTTGGAAAAAAAGATTCAAATTTTTTTGTTGATTTTCGGACTTCTTCAACTGTATCTTTAGATCTTGGATAATGGTAACCGAAATGTGCTCTCATTTGGTTTTTACCTGATGCCGATAGTAAAATATCTTCTTTTTTTTCGTATAGATCAACGTAAACATTTTTTATTTCTGTGAGTTTTAATGATCCTAGGCATCCAAAAAAACCCCCTCCAATAATTGCAATTTTATGTTTCATATTTTTTAGATCCATTTTTAAAGTTTTTGATAAAAATATTATATATAAACGCTATAAATATCATCTGAAGTGCACCTCCTAATCCAGATGACAGATTACTTTCAGATGTAAGTGAGATAAAGATGCTTATTGTTATCAATAAAAACGATAAGTAAGTATTTTTTTCTCTATTTTTATGAATGTAGAAATTTAAAATTCTGTATACCATACCGTAAAATATAGCTAAAAAAATAATACCTAAAAATCTAAAATTTATGTAAGCTTCGATTAAAGTAGATGCCCCTACGCTTGTAGACATATCATAGGATGGGATTAGCTTATAATTTCTTCCATATTTGTTTCCAAAAGTTTCAGTTGGTTTATCTTCCCAAATTTGCCTTGGGATAAATTTGCTTAGTAAAGGAATATAAGATTCACCATAAAGAAGTTCATGATTTTTTTTTGTCTCAACAATATATGAAAACTGATCTAATTTATTTATTCTTGAAATTGGGGCACTTAAAACAGAATAGATTATATTGTTAGAACCGAAAGGTCTATTGATAGTACGAATATCAATTTTTTGTGAAACTTTGTTCCAATTATAATCCGAATAACTTCTTAAATTTTCTTTCCAAATGAAAGATGTGGTTATACCTATAATACCTGCAACACCCAAAATCACGAGATTTTTAAATGTTAATTTATTTTTTAAATTTAAAAAAATACAAACAATAAAACTTAAAAAATAGAGATAAAAAATTAAATTGTAAGATATTGGTAAATTATTTTTTGAACGCAACTCAACAATATACAAAAAAGATAAAAATACCATAATCATAAAAAGGGCTAATTCTTTTTTGTTTTTGCTTGTAAATATCAGCGAACAACTAATAAAAAGGATAAATATTTTTGAAATTATGGTCAAGTTTTCAAAAAGATTAGATATTTTTTTTAATTCAAAATAGTTAACAGACAAAACAAAAATAAAAAACAAAGAAAATATTTGAAAATACTCTTTTTTTTTGTTTACAAGAAAATTTACTCTATAGTTTAGATACTTATTTCTAAATGCAAAAGTAAAAACAGCAGTTAAAAAAAATATCAATACATATAAAATTGAAATATATATACTTTCTGGATTTATCTTATGAATATAGCCTTGTGGTTTTCCTAAACTATAGATACCCTCATCTGGAAACGTGTGATCTTCGATAGGTTTAGTATCTATAAAAAATGATCCTTCAAGATAAATTCTTATATTAATATCATCGCCAAATATAAAAAACGGAAGTAAAAAATTTGACAAAGGAAACATTATTATGAAAAGATAAATTAAATGAGATGTTTTAATTTTTTGCATAATTCTTGATAATTTTTGATGTGGCTTCTTTAAAATTTTTAAATGAAAGAATTTGTATAAAGTTATTTTTTAAATTATCATTTATCATTTTTGATGAAAATTCTAAAGCATTATAAAAAATAATAAGATCACTTACTAAAAATAAAATAGCTACAATTAACAAATTTGGTTTAATATTCATAAAAAAATAAAGAGATAAAATGAAAACTACTGCATTAATAAAGTTATATAATGTAATTTTTTTAAAATTATTTGTTGATGTGAGAAGGGCCACAGATGAATGAAATAAACTCTGAAAAAGTGTTGAAATCAAAAGTATAAAAAAAAGATTTTGATTTATGTTAAAATCTTTCCCAATCCAAAAATTAAAAATTAATTGATTAGAAAAAGTTAATAACAATATAATAGCTATCGAGGCATAGAAAGTAACCTGGATATTAAAAATAAAAATTTTCTTTAAATTTTTTAATTGTTTACTTATCCATAATTTTGCTAATTCAATTTTTATAATACCATCGGTTATACTTGTAAGATTAACCATTACTCTTGCTAATGTAAGATAAATAGATAGAAGAGCCACATATTTTGGGCCTAAAATTGAATTGATTATTAAATTGGTTGACTGATATTTTAAGGCGTTCGTAATTGGAAATAACAAAAAAGACAAAGCGTGGTCCAGATTATTTTTGATATATTTTTTTTCTAATTTAAATTGAAATTTAATCCAATCATAACTTTTAACTATGTCAAAAATTATAAAAATAAAAAATAAAATTTTACCAATAAGAAAATATAGAATAATAGTTCCAAAATTGTAATTATTATATAGGCAATAAAATAACAAAATAGTTTCTAGAATTTTTGACAAATATCCCAATCTTATTTTAAAATAATATTTATCATGTGCAGCATATACGGATACAAAAAGTCCATTAAGCTGATGGACAAAAGTATATATGATCAATATTATGGCTATGTTGTAAAATTCGTTTGATTTAATAGAACCAAGTTTTAAAAAACCATTATCAAAAAATTCTTTTAGTATTAAGAAAAAAAGTAAAGAAAATATTACATTTAAAATTATACTCAAATTTAAAGTATTTGAAAAATTTTTTTGTGCTAAATCAAATTTGTTTACTTTAATATTCATATTTATCTGGTTTTGACCAACAGAAGAAAAGCCTAAGTCACTTATCATTATATATGCTGGTAGCGAAAATATTACTAACCATGTTCCATAAACTTCAATTGTAGCAAGATTTAAAAAAATTATCGGTTCAATAAATTTAATTATTATATTTATGAACCTGTCGAGGACATTTTCAGAAATCCCTCTCAAAATTCTATTAAGAATTATCATTTGATTAAAATTTCATTATATTTTTTTAATAATCTCTCACCATAAGATTCTATAGTTAATTTTTTTTTTGCTATTATAGTTATTTCATTGCAATATTTCTTGAGATTTTCTGGGTTTAATATGAAGTGTTTAATTTTTTCAGAAATTTGTTTAGGTGATCTAATATCTACTTCGTGTCCTTTAATATTTTCATTGTAAAAAAAATCTATGCCTCCTGTATTTTTTGTGAAAATAATTGGAGTACCACAAAAAAGTGATTGAATTTGAACAATTGATTGGCCCTCTTCTATAGCTGGTTGAACTAAACAATCAGCATTATTATAAAATTTATATAGTTGATTTTGATTAATATGACCAAATAATTTAATATTTTTTTTATCTGGTATGATTGATTTTAAAAAATCAGATATTTCCCCAACTATGTGAAGTTCTATATTTTCATTATTTAAAATTTTTATTGCATCTAATAAATAATGTATTCCTTTTCTTACTTCAGTTGAACCTACGTATAAAACTATAAACTTACCTTTTTTTTCTGTTTTATTAGCTCTTATAAATTGACTTTCATCTATGCCATAATTGATAACAACAATTTTTTCTTTATCGACACCGTTATCTGTGAAAGTTTTTTTAACAAATGATGATGGTACAGATATATAATCAGCTAAATCATATTCTTTTAATTGTTTTGTAATTAAGGCTGAATTATTCAAAAATTTGGGCTCTTTTAGACCCAGTAACTTATATTCCTCTTTTAATATTTCTCGTTGAAATAAAGCATGAGAAGAGCCCCTCTCTAAAATTTTTATTGTTTTTGTTTTTTCTAATTTTTGAAAAACTTCTAGAGATTTACTGGACCAACTTACGACTATGTCATTATCCATATCTATTTTTTTTGCTACTGACTTACTATATAAATTTGATACAAATGAATTAATATCAATATTTATAATTTTAAATTTTTGCAAAAATCTCAATAGTCTTGAAAGAATTTCGTAAAAAAAAAGGCTTTTAATATTTTTATTTGGTAATTTAGGTTTGACCAAAAATTTAGGATATGAGGTTATAATTTTATTTAAATGATTAGCTTTGTATAATGCTTTTGCCATATAAAATGCATGAAATTTTCCAAATAATGAAATAGAGACTTTCATATTTTAAAATTTATTATCTTTAATAATTGAGAAGAGTAATTAAACAATCCTTTATTTATTTTTTTAAAACCATTATTTTTTATTTTTTCTCTTAACTTATTATTTTTTAAAAAAAATTTTACAGTTTTAAGTAATTCTAATTTATTATTATTAAAAAAAACTAGTTCTTTATTATTTTTAAAAATTTCCTCAATATATGGAGAATATTCGCTTAACATAAATCCTCCCCCCGCAAGGATTTCAACAGTTTTTGAATTATAAACATCTTGATTATCTTTTCTTAAAAAACCCATATTAATCTTTGATGAAAAAATTGTTTTGTAAAATTTTGAACCATAGATTGCCTTTTTCTTTATAATTAAATTTTTATTCGATTTAATATTCTGCCAGCCATTTCCAAAAACAGTTACTTTAATATCATTTTGAGATAGATATTCTAATAATTCAAATCTTTCTTTTTCATAAGTTCCTATAAAAGTAAGATCATATAAATATTTTTTTTTTCCTAATTTTTTTGTTCTTTTTGTAAATCCAGGAAAACATCTAATTTTAAAATTTTTATTTAAGATATTTAAGTATTTTTCATTTACAGGCTGTCTATAAATAATCTTATCAAAATACCTCAAGGAAAAAATTAAATTAAAAGTAAAGTAATTTTGATGAAGTAGTGGATCAATAAATAGAGCAATAATTTCAATATCTTTATGTTTCTTTTTAATATTTTTAAGTGTTGAAGCATAAATATTAAATGGTTGGACTATAATAATTTTTTGAAAATCATTATTCTCAAGTTCATCAATTATTTTTTTATTTATATTAAATTGATCATAAAAAATTTTAAATTTAAGCAGTATTTTAGTAAAAATTGAAAAATCTAATTTCTTTTTATTTGATGGATATATAATTTTTGATTTTTTAAATTTTATTGCCTTTAATGAATTTATTGCATTTGCCCAAGCATTTTTTGAGTTATTTGAAATTATTAAAGTCTTAAAATTTGAATTAAGATTATTTGTTGTATTTCTTAAATTTAGTATTTTAATATTATTTTTTGTATGGTAAATTTTCATTAATCTTTGAACTTCCAATGAATAATCTTTGTATAATAATTTTAACTTTTAATGAAGAAATAAATATTAAAAAATGCTTAGAGTCGATAAAGAATTTTGCTGATGAAATTATCATTATAGACTCCTTTAGTACCGATGATACTAAAAGTATATGTGAGAATTATAAAGTAAAGTTTGTTCAGAATAAATTTGTTAACCAGGCTAAACAATTTAATTGGGCTCTGTTAAATGTAGAAATCAAGTCAGAATGGATAATGAGATTAGATGCCGATGAAGAGGTAACTGAAAATTTAGCAGGCGAGATTAAAAAAAGTATTAATATAGAAAGTGAAAATAATGGATTTTATATTAATAGGAAATTAATTTGGTGTAATAAATGGATTAAGCATGGGGGTATTTATCCATTATGGTTGGCTAGAGTTTTTAAAAAAGGAAAAGCCGTTTATGAGGAGAGAACGGAGGAACATTTATTGATAGAAGGAAAGACAAGTAAAATTAAAGGAGATTTAATAGAAAATAATTTAAAAAACAAAATAGAATTTTTTACACTCAAACATTTGGATACAGCAAAAGGGGAGGCCAAAGAAATTTTTGATAAAAACTTTAATAACAATATTTCTTCAGATCAAATTTATAATAAAAGTAAAATTAGAAGATTTTTTAAGATCAATTTATTTAATAAAATGCCACTATTTTTTAGATCGACATCATATTTCATTTATAGATATATTTTTAGGTTAGGTTTTCTTGATGGAAAAGAAGGTTTCACATTTCATTTTTTTCAAGCTTTTTGGTACAGGATGTTTATAGATATGTTGATTGATGAAAAAAAAAACAATGAAAAAAAATAAAGTTTTACCTTTTTATTTTGATTTAAATAAAGTTGAAAGAAATTACTTATTGAATGATTTTTCTGAAATTTTAAAAAACGGTAAATTAATTTTAGGAGATCAAACAATAAAGTTTGAAAAAAAATTCGCAAAAGAAGTATCAACAAAATATGCCATTGCCGTTAATTCAGGGACAACAGCTTTGCAAATTTTATTAATGTTAAGTATTAAAACCAAAAATACTTTAGTTGCAGTTCCAACTAATACGAATTTTGCGACAGTTGCAGCAATCTTATATGCAGGCGGTAAACCTTTTTATCTAGATATGGATGAAAAATATTTTGCACCTAAATACAATGATTTTTTACACTTCTATAAAAAATATAAATTTAAGGGAATTGTTTGGGTTCATATAGGAGGAATAATTTCACCAGATTTTTTAAAGGTAAGAAATTTTTGTAATAAAAAAAAATTGTTTTTAATAGAAGATTGTGCTCATGCTCATGGAAGTTCTATAAAAGGTATTAATGCTGGAGCAAAATCAACCGGTGGAGCTTTTTCTTTTTTTCCAACAAAAGTAATGACAACAATGGAAGGTGGTATGATCACGACTAATGATGAATTAATATACAAAAGGTCAATATCCTTAAGAAATCAAGGTAAGAGAACTGGTAATTTTGGAGGACTTCATCATGATCTTGGAAATAGCTGGAGAATGTCTGAAGTATCAGCGAGCCTTGGATTAATTCAGTTAAAGAAGCTTCATATAATGCTAAGTAAAAGAAAAAAAATTTTTAATATTTATTCGAAAGTTTTTGAAAAAAATAAAATTCCTTTTTGTAAAACTGACCATATGGATAGTACTAGTAACTATAAAATGATAGTTTTTGCAAAAAATATAAAACACAAAAAAAATTTAAAACAAAAATTGTTTAGAGAAGGTGTAGTATGTGGAGGTGAAGTATACGAAATACCCTGTCATAAACAGCCTGTCTTTAAAAAATTAGTTAAATCAAAAAGCTCACTAAAAAGATCAGAATATTTTTGCTCAATTCATTTTTGCCCTCCACTTACCTCAGGTATGTCAGAAAAGGATGCTAAATATTGTGCTGAAATGATTGCTAAGATTTATTAATCAATGTTAAAAAATAAAGTTATATTGGGGCTAAACGCTTTTCATGCTGACTCCTCTGCAGCAATTATAATTGATAATGAGATAATAGCCGCTGTGGAAGAAGAAAGATTTAATAGAAAAAAACATTGGAGTGGTTTTCCATTAGAATCAATAAAATTTTGTTTAGAAAAATCAAATATTGAGTTTAAAGATATCACAGATGTAGCAATTAATTCTAATCAATTTTCAAATATAAACCAAAAAATTTTTTATTCATTGATAAATCTTAAATTTGAAAATTTATCAAAATTTATCAAAAGAAATAAAAAAAAATTTTTAATTCAGAATATTATTGACTACAATTTTGGAAAAAAAAATAATTATAAATTTCATAGGATTGATCATCATTTAGCACATCTTGCTTCGGCTTTTTATCCTTCTGGATACAGTAAAGCACTTGGTTTAAGTATTGATGGAATGGGTGATTTTTGTAGTATCGCTGTAGCTGATTGTAATTTAGATAATAAGGATAAAATCAATATAATAAAAAGAATTTTTTACCCAAACTCTTTAGGAATCTTATATGAAAGCCTCACTCAATTTCTCGGATTTGATAAATATGCTGAGGAATACAAAGTAATGGGATTGGCTTCATACGGAAAACCAATATATGTAAATGAAATTTTAAAATTATTTTTAAGTGATTTTGAGTTAGATCTTAAATTTTTTAATCATGATAAAAAAGATTACAACTATAAATTCGAAGGTACTCCTATTCAAGAGACATTATTAAATAAAAAGTATTATGATATATTGGGAAACCCTAGATCTTCGAATGAAAGTATAGAGCAATTTCACATGGATGTTGCTGCATCACTTCAAAAAGTATTTGAAGAAAAAGTGTTTGTATTGATAAACAAAAATTTAAATATTGATAAAAAAAGATTAGTTTTGGCTGGCGGATGTGCAATGAATTCATCATGCAATGGAAAAATAGTAGAAAAAAAAATATTTGAGAATATTTTTATTCCACCAGCCCCAGGAGACTCAGGTGGAGCGATTGGTTCAGCTCTTGTAGCGCTAGAAAGAAATCAAAAATTTTTAAAACTTAAAAATTTTCAAAATCCTTACTTGGGAAAATCATATTCTAATGATAAAATTTATAAATTTATTGAAACTAAAATCGATAAAAAAAAATTTCAGATAGAAAAATTTAATGATGATGTTTCTTTACTAAAAAACACTGTAAAACTTTTATTATCACAAAAGATTATTGGTTGGTTTCAAGGTTCTATGGAATTTGGTTCAAGAGCCTTGGGGAATAGATCAATAATATGTGATCCAAGACTTAAACATGCCAGAGATTTAATAAATACCAAAATAAAATTTAGAGAAAAGTTTAGACCATTTGCCCCGTCTATTTTAGAGGAAGAAGTTGATAAGTGGTTCGAGAATGAAAATAAATCTTTATATATGTCATTTGTATACAAAATTAAAAAAGACAAACAAAAAATTATTCCTGCTGTCACTCATGTTGATGGAACAGGTAGACTTCAAACAGTCTCGAGAAATATCAATAGAAAATTTTATGATTTGATAAAAGAATTTAATCGAAATTCCTCAGTACCAATACTATTAAATACATCTTTTAATGAAAATGAACCTATTGTAGAAAGTCCATTAAATGCAATTGATACTTTTTTAAAAACGCAGATGGACGTTTTAGTCTTAGAAAACTATGTTATTTCAAGAAAATAAATTTTTACAAAATTTGTTTTTAAATAAATCAGTTCTAGAAATAGGATGTAATCAAGGTTTAACTACCTTACAAATATCAAAATTTGCCAAAAAAGTTGTAGCAATAGATAATAATAAAAACCATATTTATTTTGCAAAAAAATTAAGAATCAAAAAAAATATAAAATATTTGCAAATTGAAATGTTTGATAAAAAAGCAATGTATAGATTAGGTAAGTTTGAAATAATCTATTTAAGAGAAATTTTTAATTTTTTAAAAGTTAATGATAAAAGAAAAATTATTAAAATTTTACAAAAAATTCTTCAAGTAAATGGAAAAATAATTATTACCGATTTTTATTCAAATGTTTTTGTTAGAAAAAAGATTTTAAACTTTATTAAATTAAATGATTATAAAATATTCAGCATTGATAAAAAAAGTAAAATTTATCACTTTCAAAATAAGAGGGATCTAAAGATTTTCTTTGATAAATTAAATATGAATTTATTAATATTCACAAAAGATCCATTGACTAAACATATTGGTTTTTTATCAAAAATAATTGAATATGTTTATCCTTGTAAATATACGGCGATTGTTAATAGAAAATAATTATTTTAAAAATATTTTATGAAAATATTTATTAGCTGTTTCTATATTCCAATTTTTTATAATTATCCCAGAATTCTTTGAATACCTATATCTTATATCTTTATTATTTATGATATTAATTATGGACTGTTCTAAATGAAATTTATTATTAAAAGTAACTCCATTTACGTTTTGTTTTATAAGATCATATGATGAAATAACATTCCTTGATGTTATAACGGGTTTTGAAAAACTCATTGCTTCATTTATTACAAGTCCCCAAGCATCATATTTTGAAGGCAAAACAAATAAATCTGACAAAGAATAAAATTGACTTAATAAGTTTTGATTTATAAAGCCAATAAATTTTATATTTCTAAAGTTTTTGTATCTCTTAATTAATCTATTCTTTATATTGCCATCACCGGCAATAATTAAAGTCACTGGAATTTTGCAAGCTTTATCTATTTTTAAAAAAGAATTGATTAATAACTCTGGGTTTTTTCTGTCTATAATTTTTGCGTTATAAAATATTATAAAAGAATTTTTTTTAATTTGAAGTTTTTTTCTCAAAATCAATAAATCTTTTTTTTTAATTATTTTTTTTTTTGATAGATTTCCAACAATGTAAGGAAGTTTAAGAATATCTTTTTTTGTATTATTAATATAAAATTCTCTATTTTTTTTGCCAATTGCTAAATAATTTGTAATTAGTGGATCAATTATTTTAAAAAATAAAAAAATCTTAATTCTTGATTTTAAACTTTTCTTTAAAAAATTATTACTTTCTCCTCTTAATAAAACTTTGATACCTAACAAATTAGCAATAATAATTGATGAGATTGAATAAAAATTTGAATATCCATGGACCCAAAAATACTTTGGTCTTTCTTTAAACAATATTTTAATGAGCTTGATTAAAAATTTTATTTTACTTTTATTCTTATCTTTAAATATAAATTGATGTTTATGACTAAAATTTTCAATATCATCGAATTTAATAATTTTATTCAAACCTTCATCAAAATAAGGTTTCAAAGAAAAGTCTGATAAATAAATAACATTTAAATCAATTTTTGAAGAAAGTGATATTCTGTCTAAAAATGGATTTTGATATTGAATAGGATGATCCAAGAAATAAAGAATTTTAATCATAGAAAAAAAGTATATATAAAATATATATGCGAATCTGTGTAATAGTGCCATCATTTTTTCCTGCAGTTTTTTATGGTGGAACGATATTTTCTATTCACGAAAGTTTAGAATTATTTTCTAATAAAAAATTAAAAATATTTGTATCTACAACTTCAGCCAATGGAAAAAAAAGACTTAAAGTTAAAAAAAATATTTTTTTAAAATTAAAAAATAACTATTTTGTTAAATACTATTTTGATGAAATCATAAATAGATTTTCACTATCTTTTTTATTTGGAATATGGAGCGATGTAAGAAAATCTGATATTGTTTATGTCCAAGATATCTTTTCCATGTTTGCTATTTTAGGATTTATAGCCTCTCGTATATATAATAAAAAATGTATAATTGCTCCTAGAGGGTCATTATCTGAATATAGTTTAAAAAGTAGATTTTACCGGTTAAAAATAATTTGGATATTTATTTTTTTAAAAATCATAAACAAAAATTTTTTTTGGCATGTAACCTCTAAACTTGAAAAAAAAGATATTTCTAAATTAAATTTAAATGGAAAGATTTTTATTATTCCAAATTTTATTAAATTTGATTTAAAAAAAATTAAAAAACTAAAATCTTTAAACAGTTTAAGTTTAAATAATTTAAAAAAAGTTTTAAAAATCGGTACATTAACAAGACTAGATAAAAAAAAAGGCTTATTAAATTTAATCAGAGCATTTTACAAATTAAAAACAAAGCAAGATGCACATTTATTTATTTGCGGTGAGGATCATGGATTTAAACAAGAAATTAAAAAAGAAATTAAACTTTTGAAGCTGAATAAAAAAGTTACTCTTTTAAAGCCCTTATATGGAATTAAGAAATATCAATTCTTAAAAATGCTAGATGTTTTCTGCTTACCATCTAAAAATGAAAATTTTGGAAATGTATATTTAGAATCATTAAGAGTCGGTACTCCAATTATAGCTAGCAAATTTACACCTTGGGGAAATGTTATAAAATTTAAGTGTGGATTAATAACAAATAATAAAATTGAAAATATAGCGTTAAATATTGATAAATTCATTGAAAATAAAAATAAATTTAAAAAAAAGAATTGTGAAAAATTAGCTAATTTATACAATGAAGTCGTTATCAAGAATTTATACTTAAAAATGTTTTATGAGCTTAACAAATAAAATATACTCAAATTATTCAAAGTTAGCGCCAAATATAGATGTAAACTCAGATCAAAATTTTGATTACTTTGATCAAGAACTAAAAAAGATTCATAATTTGCATAAAAAAAAAATTATTGAAATAGGTTACGGTAAAGGTTTTTTTCTTGATTGGGCAAAAAATAAAAAACTAGATATTATTGGTTATGAGATTAATAAAGATTTTCATAAAAAAGCAGAGCAAAATCATAGAGTAATACTAGGTAATGGTAGTAATATTTCAAAAGAAGTATCAGATAAATTTGATTTAATAATATTGTTTGATGTTATTGAGCATATAAGCAAAGAAGATTTATTAAATTTTTTTCAAAATTTGAGTGAATTGCTTAATAAAGATGGAGAAATATTATTAAGATTTCCAAATGGCTCAAGTGCAGCTGGATTAGAATATTTTAATTCTGACTTAACTCATTTTTCATTTTTGAATAGAAGATCTCTTAAAATGATTGCAGAGTTAAATAAATTAGAATTAATTTATTATGCTAATATGAAGAGAGTAAATAAATTTAAATCTTTAAGGGGAAAATTATTTGGAAGAATTGTTTACTTTTTTAGAGATTTTATAGAATTTGTTTATGGAAATTTGTATTTTGGTCAAAAAATTCCTCTAGACCCTAATGTTGTTGGAGTACTTAAAAAAAATTAATTTATATTTTTTTCAAAATCATTAATAATTTTTTCAAATCTTTTTTTGAACTCTTTATAAGAAAAATTATTTTTCCATCTAATTTTTGCATTTTTACCCATTTTTTTTAATTTTGAATTATTGTTTGAAATTTTGTTCATATAAATAAAAAGTTCATCTTCTTTTTTATTATTCAGGTCTGCACAATAACCAGTTTTTCCATGTAAATTTATTTCATGACCCGCATCTTGTTTCGATGTTATAACTGGTATTCCTCTGCTCATAGCCTCAATATATACTAATCCAAAACCTTCGACTTTTGATGGCATAATTAGCACATCCGTTTTAGACCATAAGTTTTTAAGTTTTTTTTCTTCTAAAAAACCGTACATTTTCACTTTTTTTTGTAAATTTAAAACTGCAATCTTTTTTTTAATATTTCCATATTCAGGGCCATTTCCAACTATTATTAATTTTATATTTTTTTTCTTTATCTTATTAAATGCCTCTATAGTTACTTGATGTCCTTTGTATTTTTCTAACCTTGATAAAAATAAAAAATTAAAGTTTTTCTTTTTTTTTTTTTACAAATTTTATTTCATCATAGATTGTAGAAAGCCAACATACTTTTACGTTTTTTATTTTTCCATGAGTCTTGATCGCTTTATGTTTTGTAAAATTTGATATTGCTATTGAAAGGGCACTATTTTTTTGGGCTTCAAATCTTTTTTGTTTTTTTTTATCCCATATTTCAATACCATATAAAAATACAATATAAGGTTTTTTTTTGATATGAAACAGGTTTGATCTTGCTAATCCTAAATGATCATACAAAATATAATCAGATTTTTTTGAATTGATAAAATCATTAATTGTAAAAGATAATTTTGATTTCCTATTAAATTTTTTTCGAGCAAAATTGCTATTGCTGATCTTTTGTATATTATCGTCTCGAAATATGTTTAAAAATATTTTATCATTATTTAGTTTTGATCTATCCTCAAAAAATCTTAATAGTAGATTTGCGACTCTAGATATTCCACCATCTGGAGAATTAAGACTCTCAAAATTAAGGGAAATATATTTCATTTGAATTTATCATGATTGAGTTATTAATTAGTCGATTAAAAAAAATATTACCAGAGACAATTTTTAATTTTTTTAAAAGAATATTGACGGCTTTGATCACACCAGTATTATTTTCTTATAAATCTGGACATTTTTTGAGTTCAATTCAATCAAAAGCAGTTGATAAAAAAAATAAACCTATACCGTGGTATACTTATCCTTGTATAGATTTTTTGCAAACATTTAATTATGAAAACAAAAAAATTTTAGAATTTGGCTCAGGTCAATCGAGTATTTGGTGGTCAAAAGTTTCTCAGGAGGTTCACTCTCTAGAGGATAACGATTATTATGAAAAAAAAATTTCAAAATTAAAAATTGATAATTTAAAGATATACAATTGCGATACTTATCTAAAAAATTTTGACAAATTGAATTTTGAAAAAAATTTTTTTGATATTATTATTGTTGATGGTTTTGATAGATTTTTAAGTTTTAAAAAATCTCTCGACTTAATTTCAAAAAATGGAATCTTTATTTTCGATAATTCTGAAGGATATAACGAACCAAGAGATAACTATAAATCTCATCCAATATTAAAAATGATGAATGAGCAAGGATTTCAAAGAATTGATTTTTATGGCTATGCTCCTGGAGTTTTAAAGAAGCATTGCACATCTATATTTCATAGACAAAATTCATTTATAAATGAATTAAAATTTAATATAAAAAGATTTTAGATGGGAAAAAAAAAAATTAATTTAGGCATGATAGGATTTGGTTCTTGGGGGAAGAGAGTCTTCAATAGATTAAAAAAAAATCCAAATATAAAAATATTATTTGTAGAAACTAAGAAAAATGATTTTTCAAATATTTACCATAAAGTTGATTGGATATATATTGCAACACCTACTATTAATCATTTTGAGCAAGTAAAAAATTTTTTATCGCTTAAATTAAATGTTTTATGTGAAAAACCATTGTCATTTAAAAAAGAAGATTTAATTTATCTATATAATTTAGCAAAAAAAAATAAGAAAAAGCTTTTTATCAATCATATAGAATTTTTTAAAATTAAAGAAAAAAAATTTCAATATAAAAAAAATAATGTAATTAAAAATTATTATCCATTTTATTTAAATTATTCAGATTCATTTTCAAGACTTTTGTATCATGATTTTTATCTATTATATGAGCTCTTAAAAAATAAATCATTTCGACTAAGATTGATAAATCGAAAAGATAATTACGAGTTAGAATTTATACAAAAAGATTCAGTTCAAAAAATTAAATCTTCATTATTTGAAAAAAAAAATCGTATACATGAAATTAATAATGAAAGTTTAGTTTCAAAAAAGGATTTTATTAATAAATATTTTTATTCAATTTTTACTGATAAACAGAGTTATCTTATAAATAAAAATCAAGTTTTTTTTGTTTCAAAAATTTATAATAAATTTCTACGTATCTCAAAAAAAAATAGATTTATCTCGTTAAATGATTTGAGTAATAAATTTAACTTAACCAAAAAAAGTTTTTTAAGAGATCAAGAAAAATTATTCTCCTCACAAGAATTTATAAAAGGTGATATTATTAATAAACTTAATGAAAAATTAAAAAAATATGTCAATCGAAAATATTCAGTAACTGTAAACAGTTGTTCTGATGGACTATATATCGCTTTAAGAGCTTTAAATATAAAAGAAAAAGATGAAATTATAGTAACCTCATTAAGTTGGATCTCTACTGCTTCTTCAATTTTACAATGCAAAGCTAAGCCAGTCTTTTGTGATGTGGAAAAGAATTCAAGTAATATAGATTTTGATAAAGTTGAAAAACTTATTAATAAAAAAACTAAAGCTATTATGTTTGTGAATTTATACGGAAATCTTTGTAATATTAAAAAGTTAAATAAATTAAGAAGTAAATATAAAAAAATATCTTTTATAGAGGACTGCGCTCAAAGTTTTGGAAGTTCTATAAAAATTAAGAATAAACTTTTTTTATCTGGAAGTTTTGGGGATATAAGTTGTACGAGTTTTTATCCTACAAAAAATTTAAGTACAATTGGTGATGGTGGTGCAATATTTACTGATGATAAAATTTTGTATGAAAGAGCCAATTCTATTGCAAAACTAGGTCAAAAAAAAAGATTAGAAGTAGATGAATTAGGCATTAACAGCAGAATGAATTCCATTCAAGCAATTATGATACTTTCTCAAATTAAATATATTAATTTTATGAAAGAGAATTTAAAAAAAAAATATCATTATTATATAAATCTACTGAAAAAGTATAATATTAAATGTAAAGTCTTAAAACATGAAAAAAATGTAAATCCGTATCACCTCAATTTTTGTATATACTTAAAAAAAGATAGAAATAAATTGTCAAAATATTTACTATCAAAAAATATTGAAACTGGCATGAATTATGAAAAAATACTACCTGATTTAAAAATTTTTAAAAAATATGTGTCAACAAATTATAAAAAAAGTTTTAAAAATAGTATTGATTTATCTAATTCAGTAATGAATTTACCATTTTATTATAATATAAAAAATAAAGATCAAATAAAAGTTATAAAAGAAATTTCAAATTTCCAAAAAATAAATCCTTAATCAATTCTTAATTGGTTAATTTTTTGCAAATTTTTAAGTATTAAAGTAGTAAAGCCACCAAGATTATTTTTTTTTATAATTTTATAATCCTCTGTCATTTTAACTAGAATATTTTTAATTGATTTATTGCTTTTTCCACCTAAATTCATCTTTATAAGGGTTTTTGGAATATAAATAGCTGATATTTTTTTGTTTCTTAAAGCTCTTATTAAAAAATCATAGTCGGAGGATATTTTATAATTTGTATTAAAATTTCCAACTTTATAAATAAATTTTCTTAAGAAATAAGTAGTGGGATGAGGTGGCATCCATCCATATTTAAGTTTTTTATTAAAATATTGATAATTTTGTATAATATCCTTTTCATTGGAAGCAATCCATTTTCTTCTAACTTTGTTATTTTTATTGATATAATTTAGATCTCCATACGTAAAATTGATATTATTATTTTTAAATTTTTTAACTATACTTGATACAATGTTCTTTTTACAAAAAGAATCGTCAGAGTGTAAAAATCCAATTATATTTCCTCTGGCAAATTTTATAGCTTTATTAAATGCATAAAAAATTCCTTTATCCTTTTCACTAATTAAGATTGTTTGTTTATCTTTTTTTGATTTTAAGTATTCAAAAGTTCCGTCATTAGAATAATTATCAATCCATATTTTTTGAATATTTTTGTAATCTTGATTGTGTATAGAATTTATTGTTTTTTTTATAGTTTTAATGGAATTTGAAGTTAAAGTAATTATAGATACTTTCATTTAGCATGATTTTTTAAATCACTTTTTAACATGATTTTTATAAGTTCTTTGAGATTGATTTTGGGTTTCCATTTTAATATTTTTTTTGCTTTAGAATAATTTCCTCTTAAATAATTTACCTCTGCAGGCCTAAAAAACTTCTTGTTTATTTTTATAATAACTTTTTTATTTTTCAAATTTATTAGACGTTCATTCAAGCCACTTCCCACCCACTTTGTTTTGATCTTAAGAATTTTTGTGGCTAAATTTATAAAATATTTTATACTGTAAGTTTTACCTGTTGCAATCACATAATCTTCAGGCTTATTCTGTTGCAACATTTTCCACATTGCTTCAACATAATCTGCGGCATAGCCCCAATCCCTTTTTGCATAAATATTTCCAACTTCTAAACAATTAAGTTTGCCCATCATTATTTTTGAAAGACCCAGAGTAATTTTTCTTGTGATAAACTCTTCCCCCCTGAGAGGAGACTCATGATTGAAAAGAATACCATTTACGGCAAACATTTTGTAAGACTTTCTATAATTTTTTGTTATTTGATGTGCAAATACTTTTGAAACCGCATAAGGACTTTGAGGATTAAATTTGCTCATCTCATTTTGATAATTATTCTCTATGTCCCCAAACATTTCAGAAGATGACGCTTGGTAAAATTTTGGTTTTTTTTTTTTATTTCTAATAACTTCTAAAATATTTAAAGTACCTATAGCAGTAGCTTGAGATGTTACAATTGGATTAACAAAAGAAGTGCCAACAAAGGATTGAGCAGCTAGATTGTAGACTTCATCAAACTTATAGTTTTCAAATAATCTTATCAAACTACTAATTTCTGTTAAATCTATATTTACAATTTCGATTTTATTTTCTATACCTAAATATCTTAATCTCCACTTGTTGTCTCTAGCAGATCTTCTGTCTGCTCCTATTACTCGATAATTTTTTTTTAAAAGAAACTCAGCTAGATAAGCCCCATCTTGACCTGAGATACCAGTTATTAGAGCAATTTTTTTCATAAATTTTTATAATTAAAAAATTTGTTATATATCATATGATCTTTGAAACAATGATTTTTAAAGATTAACAAATCAATACCGAACAAATAATTTATAGGCAAAATCACAACTATAATATAAATATTTAACAGAAAAGATGCGAATTAATACAATAAGTTCCTATATTAAATTAACTAACTTAATTTATATTTTTCCGATTATTTTAGTGTTTAGTAAATTTATTGCTGAAGTATTTATATTATCAATTTTTTTTTACTTACTTTTATTTAAAGGTGAAAAAACAATTGAAATTATAAAAAGAGATACATTTTTAAAATATTTTTTATTTTATATTATTGTATTAATTATTATATCTTTTTTTTCTTTAGATCTATTTTCTTCATTAAAGAGATCACTTACTTTTTTTAGGTTTTTACTTTTCATAGTTTTTTTAAAATATTTTTTTTTTACAGATGAAAAAAAATTAACTAAATATTTACTCATCACTTCTATTTTTTTAATTATTTTGTCTTCAGATATTATTTATCAGTATTTTTTCGGTAAAGATTTACTTGGATTTCCTAATGCCTCTTATGGTATGAGAAACTCAGGTTTTTTTGGCGATGAGTTTATCGCAGGAGGTTATATAAACTTATTTTTTTTTCCGTGCTTATTATTATTTAAAATAAAAAAATTTAGGATAATCCCCTTTTTATTATTAATTTTGTATCCTTCTACCATTTTATTTACTGGAGAGAGATCAAGCTTCTTTTTAATGATTTTAGGGTTAATTTTAGCTACCCCTTTTTTATTTAAATATAAAAATTCATTATCATCTCTGTTTATATCTTTGATTTTAATGAGCATTGTATTTTTGAATATTCCTAAAGTAAAAGAGAGAATTGTTGAAACTACATTAGGTCAGATTTCTAAGGGCTATGATGAAAAATACTTTGAAAGTGAAAGTTTTGTAAAAGAATATGAAAATAATTCTAAAAGTAAAAAGAATGATATTGCGTTTTTTAATTCTGGATGGGGAGCACATTTTCTAACATCTTTTGAAATTTTTAAAGATAATCCGGTAACTGGTAGTGGGTTAAAAACTTTTAGAAAAATTTGTTCAGAAAAAAAATATGAAAAAATAAAATCATTAAATTTTGAAAATCGTTGTGCAACACATCCACATCAAATTTATTTAGAAATTTTGAGTGAAACTGGAATAATTGGGTCGTCTATTTTTATAATTTTAATAATTATTTTGATTAGAAATATTCATTCAAGTTTCTTATTGCAAAAAAGTGAATATCGTTCAATTTTATTAATTCTAACTCCAATAATACTAAAATTATGGCCATTAACAACGACCGGTAGTTTTTTTACTAATTTTAATTTGATCACATTTAGTTTTTGTTTAGGTTTAGCTTTGTCTATGAATAATATTGATTTTAAAAAGATTAATTAATTTTTTAGTTTTTTTACTATTATAAAATAAAAAAATATTTGAGCTATTATCAAGAAAATTGTTATATTCTGAATTACACTATCAAAAATTATAGGAATAGAAATTAATAAGGTATAAATAATAAAAACTTTTTCTGACGGAAATTTCTTTTTTAGGTAATGATGCAAGTGATTTTGGTCCCTTTCAAATGGATTTTTTTTATTTATTAGCCTAAAAATGAATAACCTTAACATATCCAGTCCAGGGATCATTAACATTAAAAAGATACGATCAGCCTCAAATTTTGATGTTGATAAATTTTGATTATAAAATTTGATTAAAAAAACACTTAAAAAAAAAGAAATTAAGTATGCCCCATTATTACCTAAAAAAATTTTATTCTTTACATTCCATATTAAACACAAGGATAGAATTAGAATTAAATTTAAAATTATAAAATAATCAATATTGTTTAAATCAAATATTAATAAAAAACTTATAAATAAAGTTATAGCATATGAAATAGCTATTCCATTTAATCCATCTATCAAATTAAAAGAATTCATTAAAAGCCAGAAACACAGAATAGTGAATATGTATTTAAAGAAATTATTTAATTCATACGTGGAGTCAAGAAAAGATATGATTATTCTTTTTAATACAATTTCTTCATTTAAAAACAAAAAAATAAATATTATCAAAATAAATGATAATGACTTTAAATAAGGGTTGATATTTTTTATATCGTCGAGATATCCAATTATAAATATTAAAAATGAAAAAATTGTTAAATAATGATAAAAATTATCTAATTTTAGATTTAATAAAATTTGAGTATAAATAGTTATATAAATTGAAAAAAAAACTAACCCACCTATTGCTGGTGTTGGTTTAGAGTGTGTTTTTTCGTCTGAAGGGTAGTCAATTAATCCAATTTTATTTGCAAAGAAACTAGAAATATATAAATACACAAAAAAAAGAGTAATGTTTAATATTATAAGATTAAGAGACATTTAACTAATTTACAGAATTTACTTTCTTTATTATAATTATTATTTCATCTTTAAGTATATTAAATTTTCAAAATTGCTTAAAACAAATATAATTAAATTCAATGATATATGATTATGTGATTATTGGTGGTGGGATAGCAGGAGTTTCTATTGCAGAAATTCTCTCAAGAAGTTCTGGTAAAGTTTGTTTACTTGAAAAAGAAAAAATCTTGATGAGTAAAAGCAGCTCAGATCAACATGGATGGTTTCATATAGGTAGTCTTTATGCATTCATGAATAACGAGGATTACCTAAAAGGTTTAATTAAAAACACAAAAGATATAATTAACTATTATTCTGAATTTAAAAGATTGAATATGTTTCTAAATTCAAACGGAAATCTTCAATTTAAAACAAACAAAGATGGTTGGTTTAGAAACGATAATGTTGAATATTTAATTGCCTCTAGAAATAATGAGGATTTAATCACTAAAAATTTATTTAAAAAAGTTTTCAATATTTTTTCTTGGGAAAGAAAGATAAAAAAATTTGTATCTCGACATAATAAGCTAAGAAATTTTGATTTAAGAAAAGATGATTCTCATAAAGAAATATCAAAATCAAATTTTATAAATTATAGTAAAAAAGAAATATCTAAACCAATTTTTGATGAAATTAATATTGATAATAATCAATTTTTTTCTATGACCGGTTTTGATAAACCTATGAGATCAAAAATTATTTATACTGATCTCTTTTCATCATTTAGTAATAATGGTGGCGCAACTTTGTTAAAAAAAAATTATAAAAACATAAATGAAAAAGATGATTATTGTGAGATATTATTTGATGATAAAGAAATAATTAAAACTAAAAAAATTATTTTTGCAAACGGAGCTGGTTTAAAAGATTTGATTAAAGATGTTAATATTTTTGAATCACCACTATTGGTAACATATCCAAATATATTAAATAAAAATATCGTTAAATTAACTCCAAATAATGATAATACTATAAATCATTTCATGCATGAATATTCTGATAAATTTTATTCAGTGATAGGATCTGGTCTAAGTTCTAAATTTGGTGATAATTTTAAAAAATATGAAATATTAAACAATTTTAAAAAAAATTGTAAGTCATTCTTTAAAAACTTTGAAAAAGCAAAATATAAAGAAATCTATTTTGGAAAAAAAGTTGAATATTCAATTATGGATGAAAGAAATTATCATTATAGAATTTTTGATTTATCTAAAAAACAATTTGCAGTTTTACCAGGAAAATTTTCCATGGCTTTCAGTTTAGCTGTTAGTATTTATAAGAAGTTTTATAATGAAAATCCCCCAAAAATAGCTATTGAAGATTTAAACTTAAGAAACCAAAATATTTCAGAAAATAAACATTATAATTTAGTTAGTGAATTTATTTTAAGATCAAAATAATTATTTTAATGAAAAAAATTTTAATTACAGGTGGTGCAGGATATATTGGAGTTGCTACAGCTCAATTTTTTCTTAAAAAAAATTTTAAAGTTTACATAGTCGATAATTTATCTACTGGTAATAATTTATTAAAACATAAAAACTATTTATTTATTAAATCAGATTTTTCTCACAAAAAAATAACGAATTTATTAATAGACGAAAAAATTAAAAATGTAATACATCTAGCTGCTTCAATAGATAATTATGAGTCAGTTTTAAAACCTGAAGAGTATTACTCTAACAATTATTTAAAAGTCAAAAAATTAATAAATAATTGCGAAAAAGCAAACATAGAACATTTTTTATTTTCATCCTCGGCAGCAGTTTATGGCAAAGTTGATAGCTACAAACCAATTGATGAAAAATATAGATGTAAACCAATTACCCCATATGGCAAAAGTAAACTATTGACTGAAAAACTTTTTATAAAAGCAAAATTTAAAACAATTATTTTAAGATATTTTAATGTTGCGGGACCTACTTTTAAGAATTTATATAGGCAGAATTTTAATGGTTATAAACATTTATTAAAAAAATTAAGTGATCTAAGATTTTCTAAAAAGATTAATAATTTTAAAATAAATGGTAAAGACTATGATACATACGATGGAACATGTGTCAGAGATTATATTCATGTTCAAGATATTGCTAAAATTAATTATAAAGCAATAAATTTATCTAATAAAATTTTAAAAAAAAATAAATATAAGATATTTAATTGTGGCACATCAATCGAAAAAAGTGTTTTAGAAATAGTTAAAAAATTTATAATATTTGGAAAAATTAAATTAAAAATTATGTTTGTTAAAAGGAGAAAAGGAGATCCCGCTTTTTTATTAAGTCAAAATAAACTATTAAAAAATTCATTTAGTATAAAGCTTCTAGGGATAGATAAAATTATCAAAGATCTTGTTAAATAGATTTAATTCTATATATATCAAACAATGTTTAACACTTAGTTTGTGCTAATTAATATGATAAAAAAAAATTCTAAAATTTTTATTGCAGGTCATAAAGGCATGATAGGTTCTGCAATATTAAAAAAATTAATTTCACAAGGTTATAAAAAATTATATTTCAAATCTAAAGATTCATTGGATTTAAGAAATCAAACAAAAGTAAAAAATTATTTGAAAAAGATCAGACCTCATGCCGTTATATTAGCAGCAGCAAAAGTAGGAGGTATAGAGGCCAATAACTTACGTAGAGGTGAGTTTATTTATGATAATATCGCTATCCAAAATAATGTCATTCATTCTAGTTATCTAGCTGGTGTAAAAAATTTAATTTTTTTAGGTTCAAGTTGTGTTTATCCAAAATTTAGCAAACAACCTATTAAAGAAAAATATTTACTTTCAGGATATTTAGAAAAAACAAATGAACCATATGCAATTGCTAAAATAGCGGGTATCAATTTATGTCAAAGTTACAATATGCAATATAATTTAAATTATAAAAGTTTAATGCCTTGTAATGCTTACGGAATAAACGATAATTACAATCCAGAGGAGTCTCACTTTTTCCCAGCATTAATAAAAAAAATTTCTGATTCAATCAGACAAAATAAAAAAAATATAAATATTTGGGGTGATGGTACTATATTAAGAGAGGTAATTTACGCTGATGATGTTGCGGACGCATCAGTATTTTTTCTTAAGAAAAGAACAAAAGAAACAATAATCAATATTGGTACTGGAACTGAAAAAAGTATAAATGATTATGCGAAAATAATAATGAAACACTTTGGTGTAAACCTAAAAATAATTCATCAAAAAAATAAATTAACTGGAACTCCAAGAAAGATTCTAGATGTTTCGGTAGCTAAAAAATATGGCTGGAAATACAAAACTTCATTAAAAGAAGGAATATCTGTCACAATTGATGATTATTTAAAAAAATATTCTTTTAAATAATTGACTTTATTTAATTTTGAAAATATATACTCCAAGCCTGGTAATTATTGCGAAAGGGTTATACCCGATCCCATTCCGAACT
>CESW01059140.1_pt1 | contig 42156 bp, 47 predicted proteins | sample 531171 | NCBI WGS metagenome assembly CESW01 (sample SAMEA2621859, study PRJEB7988) | marine metagenome | biome: marine biome (ENVO:00000447); feature: surface water layer (ENVO:00002042); material: "saline water (ENVO:00002010), including plankton (ENVO:xxxxxxxx)" | depth 5 m
AGGTCAAAGAAAAGAAACTATGGGTGCAATCTTAGAGAACACTCAACAGTACTTGGCAGAGGCCGCTTCAGCAGGAGCAACAGGTGCCGGCAACGTTGCCGCACTAAACAAAGTGATCCTTCCAGTAATTAGAAGGGTTATGCCTACAGTTATTGCGAACGAAATCGTTGGTGTACAACCAATGACCGGTCCAGTAGGTCAAATCCACACATTAAGAGTCAGATACGCCGATTCCGCTAATGGTATTACAGCAGGTCAAGAAGCACTTTCACCGGCTGGTATCGCTAGAGGTTATTCAGGTGATGATTCTTCATCTGGTACAACAGCGGACACTACTTCTTCAAAAGAAGGTGTTCCTGGTAACAGATTATCAATTCAAATCTTAAAGCAAACTGTTGAAGCTAAGACAAGAAAACTATCAGCAAGATGGACATTCGAGTCGGCTCAAGATGCAAACGCTATGCACGGTTTGGACGTAGAAGCAGAAATCATGGCGGCACTAGCACAAGAAATTACAGCTGAGATCGATCAAGAGATCATCGGTTCATTAATTTCATTGGCTGGTACGGCAGGTGCGGCATACGACCAAAAAGGTGTGTCAGGTCAAGCAACATTCGTTGGTGATCAACACGCGGCATTGGCAGTATTAATCAACAGAGAAGCAAATAGAATTGCACAAAGAACAAGAAGAGGCGCAGGTAACTATACAGTTATGTCTCCAACTGCTCTTACAATTCTACAATCAGCGACAACTTCAGCGTTCGCAAGAACAACTGAAGGTACATTTGAAGCACCAACAAATACTAAATTTGTAGGTACACTTAACGGTGCAATGAGAGTATACGTAAACTCATATGCTTCAGATACTACATCAATCCTGATTGGATACAAAGGTCCAGGTGAAGTAGATGCGGCGGCATTCTACTGTCCATACATTCCACTAATGTCATCAGGCGTTGTTATTGATCCATCAACTTTCGAACCAGTAGTGTCATTTATGACAAGATACGGTTACGTAGAGTTGAACAATACAGCATCTTCATTAGGTAATGCAGGTGACTATGTATCAACAATTGATATGAATACACACTCATCAAACCTAAGCTTCACGTAAGCCTTAGATTTGTTAAGTATAAAACATACATTAAACGCCCGGCTTTGTGTCGGGCGTTTTCTTTTGTGCTTTGGAAATAAATAACAATAGCATGAAGATTCAAGAAATAATATCTACAGAAAATATAGGTCCAGCACCTAAAGATGTGTGCAGATCTGGCACACCTGATAACAAGCTACCAGCATCGTGGTTAGCTTCTTGCAGAAGTCAAGGATTAAGATCCAGAGATTCTGAAAGAGACCACAAATATGATGGTAAAAGACAAAAAGTTGGTTCAGCAACGGTAAAAGGTAAAAAATATGGTGGGCCACTTCCTGACTATTCTGACTAAACTATTATTCTTTTTGCTAAATATTATTAGGAGCAAAGCATAATGGCAGGAAAAACAACAAGACGTACTTCAACCGAGTTCTTATTTGCAAATTCAGTGACTTTTGCAGATCCGGGAACATCTGTTACTACGACTGATTTAACAACAGGTGATCCTAGAATCACTATCAATAAAAGCGAAGCTTCTGTACCAGGAGCAGGTGCAGGTATAGAAGTAGAAGCAGGCGGTTCTGTAGCAGGAAGTTTTCTATACACAAATGCAGGTGGTAATGGAAAATGGTCATTTGTAGGCGAAGGATCTCAGGCCATTGATTTTAATAATGCTTCATTTCAGAATTTTTCAATCAGTTCACTGAACAGTTTAACAGTAACAGACTTTATATCCAACAATGTTGATATAGGTGGAGGTGAAATAGATGGTACTCCGATAGGTGTTAACTCACACGCATCGGGTAAGTTCACAGATTTAACTGCAACAGGAACAGTTGACTTAGGAACTTTCTCCGGTAATGAATTCACAGGTAACGTTACTGGTAACGTAAAAGCGTCAGATTCGTCAGTGATGGTTAACTCACAGACGAAAACTTTCACAGGTGCCTTAGTAGGCGACGTGACAGGACATTTAACAGGTGATGTAAAAGCCACAGGAGGTCAGGTAGTTGTACAGAATGGTACAAATGGAACTGACGCAACTTTCACAGGTGATGTTTTACAACCAACAACGCAGTCAGTAATAGTTGATGTGTCAACAACAACGTTCAATGGTACAGTGAATGGTACAGTGAACAGCATAGCTAACCATGACACTGATGCACTTTCAGAAGGTTCGACTAATTTATATTTCACAAATGCAAGAGCAGATGGCAGAATATCAGCGGCATCAGTGAATGCACTTTCTGATGTGGATACATCAGGTGTGGCAAACAATCAAATTTTAATTTATAATTCAGGAACAAGCAAATTTGAACCAGGTGCAATAGCACATTCAGTTGCAAACTTGCAAACAGACAACGACACAGCAACGGCTCAACTTGCAGGTGCAGTTTTAAATGCCAACCCAGCAAGTGGTTTGACAGTTTCAATCACACCAGGCGGTGCAACAAATAAAGTTTCAGTAAGAGCATACATCAGATATCTAACAAGAACAACAGGTGCTTCATCAGACATATATGTACAGCTTTGGAGAGACAAAGGCACAGGATCAGAATTACTACTTGCCGAAGAAAAAGTAGCAGAAACTTCAAGCACAGATGTTCAAAGACAAACAAGTTTCGAGGTATTTGACAGCCCAGGCACAGGCGCACACACTTACGCAGTGTATTATGATGCAAATAATAATTTAGGTGCAGTAACACCTAATCCAACTTATTCAACAGGTGGTGCATCACAAAATTATATTACAGCAGAAGAATTACTTGTACAGTCAACTATATTAACAGACATAGTACAAGACACGTCACCACAACTAGGTGGCACATTAGACGCAAACAACTTTGGTATAAACATGGGATCAGGTGCAGTCACAGTAACAGGACTACCTAATCCATCAAACGCCACAGATGCCGCTAACAAGCAGTGGGTTGAATCACAGGTTGCAACAGCAAATGAATTAAGTGAATTAACAGATGTTGATACAACAGGTGTTGCTACAGGAAGTATTTTAAAATATGGCGGTGCTGGTTGGATAATATCAGCAGGATTTGAAGAATTAACAGAAGTTGTAGAAGACACATCACCACAGCTAGGTGGAGATTTAGATTTAAACAGCAATAATATAACAGGATCAGGTAATATCACTAACACAGGTAATTTAAATATTACAGGTAATGGAGACTTTAGCGGTAACCTAGTGTTAGGCGGTAACTTAACTGTTAATGGTACGACAACCACAATTGATGTAACAACACTTGAAGTTGATGATCCGTTGATATACTTAAACAGAAATGCAGGCGACAATGCAAACAACGCCACTGACTCAGGTGTATTGATAGAAAGAGGATCAGCTGAAAACCATGCTGGTATGATATGGGATGAGTCAGCAGATGAATTTAGATTTTTCACTTCACCTAACATAACAGCCGCTACCACAGTGGTATCAGGAATGGTATCCGCAGACATTAGGGCGGGTACGGCACACGTGACAGCCACATCGGCTCAATATGCTGACTTGGCAGAGCTTTATACAACAGATGCAGATTATGAGCCAGGCACAGTTATGGTATTTGGTGGAGATGCAGAAGTAACACAATCAATGAAATCCATGGACCATAAAGTTGCTGGTGTAGTATCAACAGATCCAGCTTACTTAATGAACAAAGATCAAAAAGGTAAAACTGTTGCAGTAGCTCTTAGAGGTAAGGTTCCAGTAAGTGTTATAGGTCCAGTTAAAAAAGGTGATCTAATTGTAACAAGTGATGAACCAGGAGTTGGACAAGCACACGCTGGTGTAACAAATTGCGTTTATGTAATTGGTAAATGTCTAGAAGATGATGACACAGAAAATTTAGTTAGATTAATTAACTGTGTAGTCTAATCATATCTTGATTTAATATTATTAATTTTTTTATAAAACTTATCAAAAGCATTTAATTGCTTTCTCATATCTTTTATCATTTCTTGCGTATGATAATAACTGATAGGTAGTGTAAAAAATTGATATCTTTTTTTTAGCAAATCAAACTTTTTCTCAATATTTGATAAATTTTCTAGATCTGATTCAATAGCTGTAAATAGTTTTTTGTACCATGATTCATTTTTAAATTGTTCTTTAATATATTCGTGATCAAAATCACCAGAATTAAAGTTTATACCTATTTCTAATATTTCAAAGTATAATGCCCTAACAGGGTTCATATCTTTTCTATATTTTTTCATGATACTTTTAAAAGAAAAAATATTATTGTTTGTCATTAAATTATTAGTAACAACAAAATAAGCATCTTCTATATCATATCTTAATTGTAAGTCAATTTCAGTGTTGTTATTTGAATATTTGTGATAGGCATCAACAAGAATAGCATATAGTTCTCTGCTTTCAGTCCTTGCCATACCTTCGCAAAATTGATAGAACTTCTTTTTAGTAATATTATTTTTATTGAAATAGTCTATCAAGAATCCACTGACAGATTTATTCTTCTTGAATTCCTTCAAGTCTTTGATCATTCTAACTTGTCTAATCTGGTAAACTTTGCTCATGCTAACTATTTAACGTTAGAAAAGGTCTGAAATAGTTTCTTTAATTTGCTAATATTTTTTTTATTGTTTAAGGTAATCTTTGCACCATCATGTAAAGGTTTAGGCCACTTTGGTATGTCAACCCAGGCGTATCCAGAACTTTCATGATTAAGTGTTGGAATAAACTCTTTTGGAGTCACTATGACATATGTGTAATATGTAAAACTTTTATCTTTTGATATGTAAGTATCTAAAGGATTTAATTCAGACATAGGTGGAATAAAACCCATTTCTTCCTTTAGCTCTCTTCTTAAAGCATCTAGTGGATCTTCATTTTTTTCCATCTTGCCTCCCCAGAAACTCCACGTGTGTGGATATTTTACTCTACCACTCCTTAGGTTTAAGAGTATTCTTCCTGTACTTTGTGATAAAAATGTTGTTCCTACTGCCTTATACATAGCTCTATTTTACTATGTTTCTTAAGAAGTTGCAAGTTCTAATTTCCAAAATCCGTTTTTATATTGACCCTGATAGCTGTCAATCCACTCTGATCCTGTCCAACGATATTGTATGCCGGTGGTTGCGTTAGTTACGTATTGTGTTGTTGATATACTTTGGCTGTCAAACGAAACTGTCCATGCAGTTCCATTCCATTCTATTATATCATTGGCGTTTGCACTTATTTTAAAGTAAGAAGAAAATCCCGAACCACCTCCTGTAGTAGGATTGACTAATAGATAACGTTGTCCTGTTGCCGCGGCAGGCAATCCTTTTCCCGGATAAACTTGTTCAGGATCGATAATTTTAGTTACAGCAGATAAGGTATTTGTTGGTAATGAATCTGCATCTAGCGTGAAGATTAATTTGTTGTTATCAGTAGGATGAAAGGCTAATGTTCCGAATACATCTCCTGATGCGTCCTCCGGATCTGATGACTGTCTAAGTATAAGTTTACTGATACCATCTTGTAACTCACCATACATTTCTAAAAATTCTTTCCAGCTCTCGTTATCATTGGCTCCATATGCTCCTAGTAGACTAATTTGATTTCCTACAACACTTATTTGTGCATTCTCTGGAGTAATAATTTGTGTTGATATCTGTCCTGAAAAGTTTTCAAAGAAATCTGTGAATCTCGGATCGTAATCTAAGTCGTCTATTGAATCAGTGTTATTGATTCTTGTGACAATCTGTTTTATAATTGACTGCTTTCTTACTTTTGCTGGTGGATTCAACCATATGGGTAAACTAAAAGTTAGTGTACCAACATCAAGTTGAGAATCAACACCTTGTGGCACTGCTCTCGAACTCCAGTTGATATCAATTAATTCTACGTTTGTTATATTAGTCCAGTCTAATGGATTGTCATTTGCTTGTAGTTCTACAGCAGGATTAAACAGTACTAGTATCTGTTCCATTATTTGCATTTTTTGATCTGTGTTAGAACACCATATATCTACTGCCATATTCAAGTTATATGGAACAGGCATCATACGTTCTACTGTATATGTGTTACCAATTTCTGCTGAATATAACTTAGATGAGTTATCAAACTTTCTTTCATTTACTTGAACCTTATCAATTAATCTTGGTTCTTGCAATCTATCTCTAGCAATCTGTAAGTTAGTGATATATGCACTCATGAAAGGTGCACTGTTCATTACATTTTCTGAACTGTGTCTTAATATGTGTGCAACCATTCTACTCATGTCAGCGTACCTTACAGGAACTCTTGCATAAGTTTCACTATCACTGTTATCCTTTTTACCAATACGAATTGAAAAATCGTCAAACAATCTTATAAATTGTAAAATGTATCTTCTAATCTGTTGATCATACCAGTATTGCATATTAATCCGCCTTAGGTTTTATAACCTTACTTAAATATTGTCTTTCTAAACCATCATCTGTAACTGCCGAACTTGACGTATTATTGATAAAGCTATCAAGTTGCTTGTTAGTACTAACATATGTACCTCTGAAGTCATCTGAAACTTTTATGTATCTGTTTCCTTCTTTTCTAAACAATCTACTTGGTGAGTAGTCAGTTCTCAATACATACTGTCCTTCTGTTATACTACCAGGGAAACTGTTTCCGGTATGTGTAATTGTAAGACCTTTACCAGGTTTTCCGTCTTGTGATTTAGGATCAATTTTGTGCTCGTCAACTTTGTTAGTGTATAAATGACCAACATTCATTCCTTTTGTAGGAACATTTCTTTTTGCTTCATTTATTACTGCATCGTTGATATCAATTTCTGATTGATAAGTTGAAATGATATTTTTAAGATCATCGGCTTCGTTACCGCTTCCAAGTATATCTCTAAATTCTTGTGTATCCTGCATAGCAACTGCTTTACATCTCCATATGTGAGGCCACCAACCTGGATCATAACCTTCTTGTCCTCTTGCGGCATCTTCGACAACATAGAACTTATTAATTTTTAAATTTTCTTTTGGTGTGAAACTTGTAATCGTAGCACTAGCAGTACTCTTATCTCCTGTGATAGTTTCACTAGCTGTAAAGTCTCCGGCTATAGGAGATATTCTTATAGTCTTTGCTTCGTGGTTGTAACTAACAACTGTTGCAGTTTGACCTGATGTGCCACCCGTTATTGTTTCACCTTTTCTAAATTTTTTACTAGGCTTTGCCTGTAGCGTAATACTTGCAGATTCTAATCTTGTGTCATCACTCTGATGAGGTAATTCAAATACATCACCTGGTATTATTTTTCTACCAAGTCTTTCCATCATATCGTTTAAATGAAAAGTTATGAATATTGTATCTGCTGTTTGAAAAAGACCAAATTGTGTTAGATCAAAATCTTGATCTGCAACACTGTAAACTCCACGTAAGTCAAATACATCTGAATCATACTTTCGATCTCTGTTTTCACCGAATAACATATCTTGTACGTTCAAGTTACTTGTAACTGTATTCGTAGGTTGATCACTGCTAATACTTCCTGTATTAGTATGAGGTCCTAGGTATTTGTGTACAAATACGCCCGTACCACCCGCTAGAAAGTGTTCTTTTATAGTACGGTCGGCAAATTTGTAATCATTACCTCTATTTGGTTTCCATAAACTGAGTCTAGGCATTTCTGTTCCTTTAAACTATTTATTGAATTTAATTAATCTACTAAATAGTAGTACAATGGCAAAAGAGCAAACAAAACGACAAGAGCTTATAGAAGACATACGTAACATCTTAGGTGATGGTATGGTTGATGTTGAGCTGGATCCGAAGCACTACGAACAAGGTATTGATCTAGCTGTAGACAAATACAGACAAAAAAGCTCAAATAGTACAGAAGAGTCATACATTTTTCTTAAGATTCTTAAGGACACAGGCGAATACACACTACCAAAAGAAGTAATTGAAGTAAGAGAAATATTCAGAAGATCAGTAGCTGGCTCAAATAACAGTATTGATTTAGATCCTTTTGAACTTGCTTACACCAACTTATACTTTTTACAAGGTGGTAGAATTGGTGGACTAATGACATGGGATGCCTTTGCACAATACCAAGAAGTTGTAAGAAGATTATTTGGTGGTTATTTAAATTTCAAATATGTAACTGAGAAAAATAAGTTAATATTAATGCGTAGACCAAGAGCAGAAGAAAATGTTCTACTACAAGTATACATGGAAAAACCAGCTGAAACATTAATAACACAAAGATACAGCAGACCTTGGATAAGAGATTATGCACTCGCACAGTGTAAAATGATGTTAGGTGAAGCAAGATCAAAATACTCTAGTTTACCAGGTGCCCAAGGGTCGGTCCAATTAAATGGAGATGCTCTTAAAGCCGAAGCAAACGCGGCAGTAGAAAAGCTCGAAAGAGAAATTGAAACCTACGGTACAGGTGAAGATCCACTAACATTTGTTATTGGATAAAACTTTTTTAAAAAAGTAGTTGACAAAAACCGATTTATAAATTACTATAATAATATGTTGATAGGTCTTGTAGGATTCATAGGATCCGGTAAAAATAGCGTAGCGGAACAGTTTATTAAGAATGGGTTTCAAGCAGACTCGTTCGCGGCTCCTTTAAAGGACGCTGTTTCTGACATATTTGGATGGCCTAGAGATATGCTAGAAGGTGATACTGAAGCAAGTAGAGCCTTTAGAGAAGCTCCGGATCAGTGGTGGAGTCAGAAGCTACAGAATAAAAGATTTTCTCCTAGATATGCCTTACAAGTAATTGGAACAGAAATATTTAGAGAAAATTTTCATCCTAGTATTTGGTTACATAGCCTAGAAAGTAGATATACTTCAAAAGGTAGACCAGCTACTGTAATAACCGATTGTAGATTTAAAAACGAAGTAGGTTTAATTAAGACTATGGGCGGTTTTATTATAAGGGTTAAACGTGGCCCTGACCCACACTGGATTGGAATGGCAGAGGAAGCCGCAGACGGCGATGAGTTTTCTAGACACTCTTTAGATGAAATGGGTATACATCAATCAGAATGGGATTGGGTTAACATGAACGTTGATTACACTCTTGAAAATGATGGCAAACTAGAAGATTTAACTAATAAGGTACAGGCAATAATCAAAGACATGAAAGATTAAGCATCAGGTAACAAGTCACCTTGCTTCCAGCCAACTTCTTCAAGACTTTTAATACGACTGCAATTAGCACATATTGTTTTTAAATTACTCCAGTTACAATTTTTTAAATTACCATCAACGTGATATACGTCCATTTGTGCAGGATGTTTTGAACTAAATCCGCATTTTTCACATATAGATTTTTTTCTATACGCAGTTTTCTCCCACGTTTGTTTTTTACCTGTGTTTAGCCCTTTGTCTTCTTTTATACACTGGTCGCATTTAGTTCTGTAATACACTTTCCCTTTACGCCTATAGTTAAAGGCACGCGGTCTGGTCTTACAGGTAGAACATAATGGTCTAATGTGCTTTTGGTCATTCATATATGTATTTAATACCTTTAAAGGTGAATTAGATCGGCACTTTTTTATGGATTTTAACTAAATATCATTATTAAAAAGGATATTAATACTATTTACAAATTGTATATAGAGTAGGGAGATAAAAACTATGCCAACACTAGTAAGTCCAGGTGTATCAGTTAGCGTTATTGATGAATCAATGTACGCACCTGCCGGTGAAGGTACAGTACCTCTAATTTTAATTTCTACTGCACAGGACAAGACAGATCCTAGCACAGGAAATATAGCTTCAGGTACTACTTCAGCAAATGCAGGTAAGCCATTCTTAATAACGTCACAAAGAGAACTGGTTACAACCTTTGGCGAACCATCATTCAAATCATTGCAAGGAACACAGATCCATGCAGATGAAAGAAATGAGTATGGTTTGCTATCAGCATATTCATACTTGGGTATTGCCAACAGAGCTTACGTTGTAAGATCAAATGTAGATCTAGATCAACTAGAAGCTCAGTCAACGGTACCTCAGTTAAACCCAGCCAATGGTACGTATTGGTTGGATCTAGCAAACACGGATTGGGGTCTTTTCACAGCGAACACAACATCAAGTTCATGGGATAAAATGACACCAACAGTATTAACAGATAAGCCAGGAGCGGCAGGCGGAAACGTTGCGGCGAACGGTGATCCAGTTACAACATACGGAAAAGATTTAGATTACGTATTAGTAGCATCTACTACACCAGCAAAACTTTATCAAAAAGTTTCAGGTACATGGGAAGTAGTTGGAGCACCATCATGGAAAACGGCAACAAGTGCCAATGTTTACATTCAATCTGGTAACGGTACTGCACCAACTGTAGCTGTATCAGGCAGTTACAAAGACGTCTGGTTGAAATCAACAGCAGGTGGTCAAGGTGCAAACGTAACTGTTAAAAAATATAGTACGTCAACATCAGCATGGTCGACAATCAGTGCAAATGTTTATTCAAGAGATGATGCCGCAACGGCAACAGAAGGATCAACTTTAGCAGAGAACGATGTTTATGTAAGATTTGATGACTTTGATGATGGTAACATATCAGCAGAGTTAAAAGCAAACTTCACATCAACAAGTTCAACGTTGACATCAGCCGCTTACAACAAACAATCTATAGAAGGTTTCACAAAAGGTGGTAACAACGCCACTCCGGAAGTCATGTATAGATTACGTGTAAGAGATGGTGGAGTATCAACAGTCGCATCAGGTAATGTCACATCACTACATAGTGGTGTAGCAACAGGTGGTTCTAACACAGCTATTAACCTTGAAGTTAATGGTCAGTCGGTTACTGTAACAGGTGCCGCAGGTGCTGGTAACCCAGTAACACTTGATGAGATAGTAACTGCAATCAACAACAACTCAACACTAGCAAGTGCAAACATTGTTGCTGATAAAAATTACGTGAGTGCTACAAGACAATACTTAAGATTAACAAGAACAGGTGGTTATGCAGTTTATCTACATGACGGTACAGACGGATCAAATATTAAAGGCGTAAGTACTGCCGATTTAGGTTTCACTGATAACACATCTTCAGGAGCGACAGCTTTCTTTTACAAGTCACTATTTTCAAATTTGACATACGAAGCAAGTTCAAACGCACCAAAACAAGATCCATCAAATGGAACTTTATGGTACAACAGTTCGCAAACAGCAGATATCTATCAAGCAGTTAATGATGGCGGTACAATGAAATGGCACGCCTACGCTAACTCAAAAGATAAAGGTACAGCTGGTTCGATCGTATCAGGTGGTTTAAAAGATATACAGATTGTATCTGAGGCACCATCTAAGAAATCAGACGGAACATCAGCCCTAGAGGCAGGTGACATTTGGATTGATTCAAATGAGCTTGATGTGTATCCAAAAATCTACAAACGTAACGCTTCTTCGGCATGGGTATTACTTGATAATACCGACCAAAGTACAGCAGACGGTGTAGTATTTGGCGACGCAGTAGGTAACCCAGGCGGAGCAGATGAAGATGCTCAGGATTGGGGAGCTCAATATTCAGACTTCCATTCTGACAAACCAAATCCGGCTGTTTATCCAGAAGGCATCTTGTTGTTCAACACAAGATTATCTGGTTACAATGTTAAAAAATATGTAACCAATTACACTTTTGACAACACAAACAATGGAAACATTTGGGTGACCGAATCAGGCTTACAAGAGTCTGGCGCACCTTATATGGGTAGAAAAGCTCAGAGACAAGTTATCGTAACTGGTTTACAAGGTTCTTTAGCAAGTAACGATGATATTAGAGCTGAATCAAGATTCTTCAACTTACTAGCCGCACCAGGCTATCCTGAGTTGTTAGATGAAATGATTACGCTATCAACAGACAGAAAACAAACTGCCTTTGTACTAGCGGATACACCATTTAGACTAAAACCAGATGGAACGTCAACATCAGGTTGGGCTAAGAACTCAGCTCTTGCACCAACTAACGGCGAAGACGGTTTAACATCAGCATCACCATATGCGGCTGTTTACTATCCATCAGGTTTCTCAACTGACTTGTCAGGTAACAACGTAGTTGTTCCATCAACGCATATTGCGTTAAGAACACTTGCGTTTAATGACCAAGTTGCGTTTCCATGGTTCGCACCAGCAGGTTACACAAGAGGACTAGTTGATAACTCAACATCAGTAGGTTATGTAACTGGCGAAGGTGAGTTCCAAGCAGTGTCTTTATCAGAAGGTCAAAGAGATACGCTATATTCTAACAAAGTCAACCCGATTGCGTTTATACCAAACAGAGGATTAGTAGTGTTTGGTCAAAAAACTCTATCACCAGTAGCTTCGGCACTAGATAGAATTAACGTAGCGAGATTGATTGTATATCTAAGATATCAGTTAGATCTAATAGCTAAACCATTCTTGTTTGAACCTAATGATAGAATCACAAGGGATCAAGTTGTAGATACGTTTAACAGATTCATGGAAGATTTAGTGTCTAAGAGAGCACTATTTGACTTCTTAGTAGTTTGTGATGAGTCTAACAATACGCCTGCAAGAATTGATAGAAATGAATTATACATTGATATTGCAATACAACCAGTAAAAGCAATTGAATTTATATACATTCCACTTCGTATCAAGAACACAGGTGAAAGTTTAACAAGTTAATAATAGGGGGATAGGTAACTATCCCTTTATTTTACCTTTACAGATTTTTTTGTCTAGCATAAAAAAAAGGTAAAGCGTAAATATAATAAAGGAGCAGTAGATTATGGCAACACTTTCAAAATTTGGTGTACCAATAGACGGATCGACAGGAAGAGGCGGTATTCTTCAACCTAAATTAAAATATAGATTTAGAGTGAGATTTACCAACTTCGGTAACCTAGGAGCGTCTCCACTGCAATTAACACAACAAGTAATGAGTGTGACGAGACCAAAAGTCAACCATGAGGAAGTACCAATTCATTCGTACAACTCAATCGCTTACTCACAAGGTAAGCACTCTTGGGAACCAATCAACATTACTTTACGTGATGACATCAACAACAACATTTCTAAACTTGTTGGTCAACAGGTTCAGAAACAAATGAACCATTTTGAACAAACATCTGCGGTAGCAGGTTCAAACTATAAGTTTGGAACTAAGATTGAAATCTTAGATGGTACTAACAACACAGAGTTAGAACAATGGGATGTCGAAGGTTGTTTCTTGCAGAATGTAGATTATTCAGATGGCGATTACGCAGTATCAGAACCAGTACAAGTTATTTTAACTTTAAGATATGATAATGCAATTCACCAGGCACCTAGTGACACTATCTTCCCACTAATATCCGTTGGTCTTGGTGGCACGAACTTATAATAATCTATAAAGTAGGTTAGATGTCCGGTATAGTTTTAAAACCAGCTAATAGAGCCGCTCAACTTTACGTTGGCGGCTCAGGCGTTCAACAATCAGTAAGACAACAGCACCAGTACGTATTGGTATACAATATGTACCCTATAACTTTTACAGATCCAGATGATTTTCTATCTGAAAAGTTATCTTACCTAAAAGAATTCAAAGACAGATTGCATTTTTTATGCAATACAGTCGATGGCCCAAAATTTCAAATACAACAAGACGTATTGAATCAGTATAATAGAAAAAGAGTAATTAATCGTAAAGTAGATTATGATCCTTTAACAGTAAGAATGTATGATACTGTTGACGGGTTAGGAATGAAGTTTGCAAGAACTTTGTATGAATTTGAATTTCAAAATGCAAGATTATATAAAACAAAGGCAGGTGGCGCAGATTTAAATCATCAAGAAGATCACAACTACAATCAATCGGTATTAGTACCTAGTAGCAGATTTGTTGATTCTCATCATTTTGGAATACAATCAAAAAAATATTTTCATAGACTGTTAAAAAGTATAGACTTGTATCAGATGGCAGGTGGCACATACAGTAAAGTTAGAATGATACACCCTAGAATATCTAGAATGGATATGGATACGTTCAGCTACGAATCATCGACGCCAGTTAACATTAGTTTAGCTTTTACATATGAGAATCTAGTATTCGAAGAGACAAATGTCAAACTAGATGGATCAGATCCAGAATATGCTATTGACACAATGATGTCAGAGTCAGCCGACTTTGAAGACTTTGTGCCATCGACACAATCTGATGACGTAGCTCCTTCGATTACTAAAAAGAAAGATGAATTAATGGCAGGAGCCAAAGACTTTATTAATAATCTTAAAGAAGGTGGTAATTTTCCACCGAGCTCTGCCAAGTCAGAAACTACAACGACAGATACACAAGGTTTAAAACCGTTTAAAGGAACTTTAAAATCTGGTGAGAAGATAAGAAACATAGATGGTAAATCATATGTGGTGCCCAAAGGTGGATCTAACGCGAAGTCTTCAACTAAATCTGTAAGCAGTAAATATATAGTAGGTTAAAATTATGTCAACAAAAAGACCAAGTACACAGATAATAGAAAACTTAGGTGGCATCAAGCAAGTAATAAGATCACTTGGTAACTTTACGAAAGGTCTTGCAGGCGGCTCACTGAATTCACAAAACTTAGAAGCCTCGAGTTCTTTAGAAAATTTAAATTTAGGTATACCTGAATCAATTGATGGACCGAAGTATGACGTTGTAAAAGGAATATTTCAAAAACACACTGACAGCGATAGCCTAGCAAGTGCTTATGCTTTATTGACACTAGACGCTATGAAAAAGTTTGAAGCAAATTTTGATGACCTTTTTGCAAAAATAGATGGAGAAATTACTTTTAGTAATCTTGGAGTAGCTTTATTAAACAATTATAGACCAAGCACTAGCCAAATTGGATTGACTAGTAAGCTGATTCCTAATAAATTTGTAGCACGTCACATAATACAGTAAATAGTATTATGAAGAAGTTTCATCAAGGAGAATACAAGCTCATTAACCCGCAGAAGTATGCAGGTAAAAGAAATCCAAAATTTAGATCTGGATGGGAATTAACTTTTATGAGAATGTGTGATAACCACCCGGCTGTGTTAAGTTGGGCAAGTGAACCTGTTAGGATACCTTATAGACATCCGTTTACAGGACAGTACACACATTACGTTCCTGATTTTATTATGGTATACAAAAACAAAAGTGGAACTAAGATAGCAGAGTTGGTTGAAATAAAACCAAAAAGCCAAACTCTTTTAGAAAAAGCTAGATCTTCGAAGGAGAAATCTGTTATAATATTGAATAGGGCAAAATGGCAAGCCGCAGGTGAATGGGCAAAAAGGAAAGGTATGCGATTTAGGGTCTTGAATGAAGACTCAATATATGCTATAAAGTAAACATGAATAAGAAATTAGAAAAAACATTTGACTTACCAAGTATGGAAGAAGTCTTAGAAGGTCAAGAACAAGATAACACAGAATCGAAAATTAACGACTTGGGACATGACACATCAAAATACAAGTCAGGTCCGGAGGATCTAGATCATTCTACAGCGGCCTCTCATGCTGAATTAGAAGAGTCAACTGAAAATGAAGTTGCTGATCAAAATGAAGTAATAAAAAGGGCATTAACTACTGCCGAGAAGATTGACAAAGCGTTACCTCAAGTTAAAGATCTACAAACTCATGATGTAGACATGGACAGTTATTCCGGTGAAGCTATGAAATCTTACAAAGAACTCATGGATCTTGGAATGAATTCGGAAGCCAGACACGCTGGTAAATTTTTTGAAGTAGCACAGACTATGATGAAAAATGCCATAGAAGCCAAGAATGCAAAAGCTGATAAAAAGTTAAGAATGATCGAATTACAGCTTAAAAAACAGCGGGTTGATCAGTGGGATAAACGAGACAATCCAGATCAAGATGTTATAGAAGGTGAAGGATATGTGGTTGGAGATCGCAATAAACTCCTAGATCAGCTAATAGAAAAGGTAAATCAAAACGACGATAAAACAGAAGACAAGGATAAATAGAATTATGAAGAGCTTTAAACAATATCTAGCGGAAGCAGTTAAAGAAATTCCAGTAAGAATTAAACTGGCTACAGACGTTAATGACGACATGATAGACTGTATTGAGGCAGAATTACAGCGTTATGACGTAGTGAGCGTAAGCAATCCAACTAAAACGATAATGCAAGAACACCCACTTGATTTTGGTACAAAGATCAAAAATCAAGAAGTTCATATTATCGATGCAGTTGTGAGAATGCCAATAAGCTTCGAAACATTTAGAAGAAACTTATCTGATAAGTTAGCAATACCATATGACTATGTTGTTGTAAAAGGTGAGAACGATCCTTTAGAAGGTGAGAATGAATTAGAAGTTAAAAGAAATACAGCAGATCCAGAAGATTACGAAACTAAAATAGGTCAAGATTACACTGACGAAGAGAAAGAAGTGGAAGCAGATCAATTTGGTGAAAAGCACAAAGAGAGTTTTTTAAAAACGTTAGCAGACAATAAAGAGAAAGATCCAGACAGAGCACAGGTTGATGTAGAAGGTCCTTTAAGTATGAAAAGACCAAAAGGTGAAGCTGATACTAGTCAGCCGAAAGAAGTAGATGCCAAAGCAAAATCTCCTTTCTCAAAAGATAACAGACCTGCAAACAATTACAGGAAGTAACGACATGGAGATCGTAGAGAAGAAATATGTACTTCAAGTTGCCGACTTAGGTGACTTCGATCTTGATGATGACAGAAGCATCGATTCATCGATCGCTTTCGAATTAAAACAAGCTGGTATTCCAGCAAAAGTACATGGTAACGAATTCACAAGAGATACTGTCGAGATAGAAACGTCGGCAACTTTAGACGAACTAAAGAAAGTATTTCAAGATGCAGACTTACCAGCGGAGATAGACATGAAAGAAGATGAGCAATACGTGAGAACAGGTCCAGGTCACTTCAAACAGGATGACTTTGTAAGTTCAGTTAAGAAAGCAAAGAAGTTCAAATATGTTTCAGCTAAACAAGGTGACAACGCACTTGCAGATGAAGATCAGCAAACTAAAACAAACGAAGCTGAAGAAAAACTCTACACAGAACTCAAAGAAGAGTACAGCAAATTTGTAAAAGGCCCTGAAGAAAAAAAAAGACTGAAAAATCAGGACTAGGCGAAGGTGATCAAGAAGTAAAATCTCTCATGAGAGATCAGTCAGCTGTATTTTCAAAATACAAAAGCGAATTTGAAAATAACGTAAAAAAAATACAAGATCCAGCACAACTTAAAACATCTCAAGGAGCTCCTTTTTCCATGAGTGATATGATTCTTAAAAAAGGCATAGACTCAACTTTTAGGTTAGGCAGAGGCAGAGCAAACTTTGGTAAAGTGGTACCTATCTCACAGGACGTTGATGCTACATTGACATCTGTGAAAAGAGCAACAGGATCAATTGGAGGAGTACTTCAAGTGGATGTGGACACAGTGGAAAAACTGCAAGACCTACTTACAAGAGTACCATCTGGAGAACCTTTTGCTAACATGGAAGATCTTATAGTGACTCAAGCAGACGTTTACCATTTCATGGCAGTAAAGAATTTAGTGCTTGATATTCTTAGAGGTCAAGCCACAGCAACCAGACTTGGTGGACTAGGCGGTGCACTCAAAACAGCGGCCGGTGACATTGCGAGAGCGGCAGGCGTAGAACAGTAAGCAAGGACTTCCTTGTGAACAAACTTGAAAAAACTAAACAAAAACTAGACACGGTATCGCCGTCATTTTGCCTGGCGAAATGGCAACAGGTAACAATACACTTGCAGAACGGACACACCCATAGCTGTCACCACCCACAGACTCACAAGATACCATTAGCAGAGATAGAAAAAGATCCATCGGCACTGCACAACACACTGCACAAGAAACAACAGCGTAAGATGATGCTGGAAGGCAAGAGGCCAGACGAGTGTGGTTACTGCTGGAAAGTTGAGGACACAGAAGGTGACCATTACAGTGACAGGGTCAAGAAGAGTGGAAACAGTGTTTGGGCGGAACCTTACTTTGACAAAGTGGCCACAAGCAAATGGGACCAACCAGTCAATCCTGCACAGATAGAAGTCAGCTTCGGTAACGTGTGCAATATGAAATGTGTGTATTGTAGTCCAGTGTTCAGCAGTGAGTGGTGGAGCGAAGTAAAGAATCATGGAGCATATCCCACACAGGACAGCTACAACAATCTCGAATGGATAGATGAAACAGAAAGAACACCTTACCTCAACAGAGAGGACAATCCTTATGTTGACGCATGGTGGAGGTGGTGGCCGGAAGCAAGGAAAGAACTAAAGACACTGAGAGTGACAGGTGGTGAGCCTTTCCTTAACAAGAACACTACCAAGCTGATACAGGACATCGAGAAGAATCCTTTACCAGAAATGAGGTTGGAGATAAACACAAATCTCAGTCTCTCATCTGACATAATAACCAGCAATGTTTTGAGGTTGAAGCACCTTAAGGAATCGGGCAAAGTCAAAGATGTCATGATACACACCAGTTGTGATTGTCATGGAGATCAGGCAGAATACATAAGAGAAGGAATGGATTACAACAAGTGGTATACCAACTGTAATATGGTGGTTAAAAGCGGTATATCCTTGCATATAATGGTGACTGCTAACTTGTTAAGCATTGACACCATGTACAAGCTAATGACGGACATATACGCTTTAAAACGCGAATATGGAGGTGTGTACGGCGAAGGTGTAACATATGGAGTTTCTATACTGCATAGCCCTAATTTTCTTAATCTACTGTCATTGCCGAAAACAGAGTATTGGAAGCAAAAATTTACAGACGTGTTTGAGTATGTGAGCGAGTCAGAACATACAGGAGTCAATGAGTTCAACTATGTACAACGCTTGATGAACTATTACAATGAGAATAAGTTGGACACAGTCGAATTAGAAAAGAGAATCAGTGACTGTAAAAACTTTGTTCATGAAATAGACCGAAGACGTAACAAAAATTTTACTAATACATTTACTAACTACAATTTTCTAATACAAGCCTAAAAAAGCATACATTTCGATTTAGCACATACATTTAAATATAATGATGTATAACTTACTAAAGACAACAGATATAAGAGTACTAGAAATCGAAGGTTCTTCATATTGCAACGCAGGTTGTCCATATTGTGCTAGACACTTGACTGGAACCAGTATTCGTGACACAGGATTTACCCAGACACATCTTGATTTAGATGTGTTTAGAAAAGTTACATCAGCCTTTGGAAATCACTCACGCAATGTGGAGGTCTGGTTTGTTGGAAACTTAGGTGATTCAATAATGCATCCAGGCATATTAACAATGTGGGAAATAGCTGTTAATGACTACAAGTCTTGTGAAATAGAAACCAATGGTGGATTGCGATCAAAAGAATTTTGGAAATACATGGGAGAAATTGGAGATCAAGCTAACAGAAGAAATGGCCACAAAGATAATAGAGTAACATTTTCAATTGACGGTTTAGAAGATACTAACGAAATTTATAGAAAGAAAGTTAATTGGAACAAATTAATGGACAATGTTAAATCTTATATTGATGCTGGCGGAACTGCCCACTGGAAATGGTTAACATTTGAACACAACGAACATCAAATAGATGAAGCAAAGGCGTTAGCAAAAAGTTTAGGCTTTAGAAGATTTTCAACGACACATTCTACAAGATATGCAGTACCAAAAGATACATCAGAATTTTATATACCTCTAGAACAAAAAGAAAGATCAGTAGGACTCAAATCAGATGTTTCAAATCTTGTTGAACAAAAACTGCAACAACATAATTTTTATAAAGAAGAAAAAGAAATAACCTGTAAAAATTTAAAAAAGAAACGAATGTATTTAAATGCAAAAGGAAGAGTTTGGCCTTGTTGTTGGCACTCGGCCAAATACGACAAGTATGATGACTTGCGATGGATGGAGCCGGATCTGATAAAGTATTACAAAGATGGATTCAATGATGGGGCTACAAGAAGTCTACAAGAAATTTTTAGTTCTCAAGCATGGGTAGATTTAACAGATAGTTGGGAAACATCTGCAACTGATAGAAACACACCATTTCAACTGTGTGCTAGAAAATGTACAAATGACAAATGGCAAGCCACTTGTGCTATAAGAGAACCTAGCCAAAATCTTCAAAAATAATTTAACACATCATATAAAAATTTACGTATACAATTAAATATTTTTATGCGTGACGAATATACATCGGCTTTTTATAACATAGTCAAACAGACACAGGATAGATATGGTTATGATTTACCTTTTGATATTGAGGTTTACGTGGTGATGCTTTTATCATCACGTGTGGACAAACCAGACTTCTTACCCAATGACAGTTTTGCTGAAAGTTATATGAAACTGAAAGGCATAGAAGCAAAAAACTTAGGTGATACCTGTTTGTTTACTATAGGCGTATTTCCTGAGTATGGCTTAAACAAAGGTTTGAATTATGAATACTTCTCAAACATTGGTAGATCTAGTTATGATATCGCAACATCTTGTTTAGATGATCAATTGTTTTCCGATTTAAGAGACCATTTTACATTTCTTTCCAATTTTATTAACGTCTGTGTCACTGATCAAGACAGGTTTGATGTTTCCGGCTTTCTAAGGAATCATTAAATACGCATATAAATACAGTTATGGTAAGAAAAAGTTTAGAAGGCAATCTCACAAAGAGAGCATATGCCAAATCAAAATACGACGACAAAAAGTTATTAGAACTAAAAAAGTCAGCGGACAAGGACAAAGGTTACTTGTATTTCATGGAGAAGTTCATGTGGATACAACACCCCACAAGAGGTAGGTTAAAATTTAAACCTTACAAGTTTCAAAGACGTTTGCTAGAAACATACAATGACAACAGATTCGCCATAGCAATGTGTGCCAGACAAACAGGTAAGACTACCTGTGCGGCAGGATTTCTTTTATGGTATGCGATGTTTAATCCAGATGTTTTGATATTGATTGCGGCACACAAATATCAAGGTGCACAGGATATCATGCAACGTGTGAGATTTGCATATGAAGAGTGTCCGGATCATATAAGATGTGGTGTCACAAGTTACAACAAAGGTTCTATGGATTTTGATAATGGATCGAGAATAATGGCACAGACAACTACTGAAACAACAGGACGTGGTATGTCCATTTCTTTAATATACATGGATGAGTTTGCATTCGTTGAGCCACAAACCAAAGCACAAGAATTTTGGACTTCCTTGTCACCAACACTGTCAACAGGTGGTAAGTGTATAATAACATCCACACCAAACAATGATGACGATGTGTTTGCAGGTTTATGGAGAGGCGCAAATAGTAGAGTCGACGAATATGGTCAGCCCACAAGAGATGGAACAGGTATAAACGGATTCAAAGCAATAGGAGTACACTGGAGTGAACACCCTGAGAGAAATGAAAAGTGGGCGAAAGATGAGAGAGCAAGAATAGGTGAAGAAAGATTTAGACGTGAGCATGATTGTGAATTCATTGCATTTGATGAAACTTTGATTGACGGTCTTAAACTGGTAGCAATGGCAGGTAAAGATCCTTTATACAAAACAGGACAAGTACGCTGGTATGAAAAACCAAAGAAAGGAACCACGTATGTCGCGGCCTTAGATCCTAGTCTTGGTACAGGTGGTGATTATGCGGCTATACAAGTTTTTAGTGTGCCAGAGCTCAAGCAAGTAGCCGAATGGCAACACAATAAGACACCGATACAAGGGCAAGTGAGAACGTTGTTAGGAATATTAAATGATTTAGATTCTCAGCTGAAAGAATTAGGAACACCAAATCCAGAAATATATTGGACGGTTGAAAATAATGCACTAGGTGAAGGTGCCATTGTATCAATCGAAGAAATGGATGAATCGCGATTTCCAGGATTTTTTATGCATGAACCGAGACGTGCAGGACAGCAAAGACGTGATGTTCACAAGAGAAAAGGTTATAACACGACACACAAAGCAAAGATAACTGCTTGTACAAAATTAAAACATTATGTAGAATCAGGAAAGATGACTGTTAACAGTAGAAATCTTTTGAGAGAATTAAAACTTTTTGTTGCAAGAGGAAATAGTTACGGTGCGAAAGTTGGAGAGAATGATGATTTAGTATCAGCAACTTTGTTATGTTGCAGGCTAGTTCAGTATCTAACTAGATATGATCCTATATTTGAGAAAAGTCTAGGTTTACAGGATGGTGAAGAAGGAGACACAGGTTCTCTAACTCCAATGCCTATGATCATATAAAAGATATAAATAGTATTATGGCAGTAAATTATTCATCAGTAGCAGAGAAAATATTCAGAATACTAAAGGGTTCAGGTTATAATATGAAAATGTATGATAACCAAGAAGGTTCTGAAGTAGCTGATCCAGAACAAGCTAGATTTTTCTACGTGCAAGAGCCCAACATGATGGTTAATTTAGATGACAAAAACGCAGAAATTAAGATGCACAAAGGACCAGAAAACATGGTACAAGTGCAAAAAACGTTGGATTTGCTTAAAAACCTATCAAAGAGTAACCTGTTAGATTTTGATTTAAGAGAATTTGGTAAGGAGATTAAGCCCAGAAATTACACATTTAGGTTAAATACAAATACTATGTCAGATAATGAAATGCAAACAGAAGGCCTTAGTGCGCCTATAGGAACACCAAAAACAAGTTCACAACAACTTGAAGGTGCTAAACTTTTAATTAAACATCGTAAACCTGTAAACGAAGAAGTACCAGGTTCGAGATCGAGAAACATCAAAGCATTGTACGTTGAAAATGCAGATGGTGAAAGATTTAAATATCCATTCATACACTTGAATGGTGCAAGAGCGATGACAAGACACGTACAGGCAGGCGGCACACCATACGATGAAGTAGGTCAGTCAATCACTGGCATGAGTGAGCAGTTAAGCAAAATTAGAGAAGTATTGAATGTGATGAGAAGATCACCAGCTGTGCAAGAACAAGCTGGAGCAGTGATGAGCAGTCTTCTTACAAGACAAGATAGATTAAGAGAGACAATCAAAAGATTAACAACAGCAGAAGGCTACAGCACATACTCTGAAGGTTATACAGTACCAGTTAAAAAAGAATATGATCAATCAGTGCTGAATAGCATGAAAGAAAAATTCACAGTAACAAACGTGGATAACAGAATTGAAGAATTATTACCATTTATTACAGAAGTAAATGATGAAGAAAACACTTTAGAGAAATTAAGAGACGTTGTGAAAAACAAAATGGCTAGTGCAGAGTTTCATGAGCCAACTGAAAAAGACGTTGACACAATGCCAGTACAATTTACAAATGACACTATGAAGGTCGCGGCGAGACTGGCACTAGTTGCCAAACTTGCAAAAGATGATGAAGTATCAAGTTACCTTTCAAGAATGGCGGCGAAGATAAGAGGTGAAGACAAAGAACCAGCTGGCGGTAGTGACGCAGTTGACAAGAGACCTTACACAAAAGATGACATACAAGTTATCTTAAAAATGTTAGACGACGCAAAAGTTAAAGGAATCATTCAACAGGTTGAAGCTGGTAAGATGAAAATGATGACCAATCCAGGCGATGATGCTTATGACAAAGCAGTAGCAGGTGAATCAGTGTTACCAGAGATTAAACAGATTGATGAGTCATTTGATAGAATACTTGGTATGTACTCACCTAATCACGTTATTGAAAGAGAAGGTGATCCAGAAACAGATTTCACAAAATGGTTAAAAATGAATTACAACAAGACGCCAAGAGATTTATCAGCAGATGAATACGCAAAGATGTCTAAAGAGTTCAAGGAACAGAATAAAAAAACAGAAGCATCAGTAGAAGAAGGTGCAGTTAAAAGAGCAATGGAAACAGATGCTGAAAACATGAGCAAAGAAGAGTTCATGAAAAAGCATGGCGGACCTAACGCTGATGATGAACAGGCATCAGATTTTTATGATGGTTACCAAGGTGTAGAAGAAACAGATGTTAATGAAAAAGATACTGATAATGATGGAGACAAAGATTTTGCAGACATAATGGTTGCTAGAATGGTAGCAAGTGGTATGAGCAAAGAAGAAGCAATCAAAAAAGTAAAAGACAAAAAATACAACGAAGCTGACGCTTCTGATATGTTCAAAAAAGGCGGCAAATATTCACAGACAGCACAAAACAAACCAGTTATGTTCAAAGGTAAACAGATAGATTTGGACAGTGTTGAGTATGATATGCAAGATTACAGCGATATGATATTTGAACCAGAAGAGGTGAAATACATGGACGGCACAGAAGTTGCTGATGAAGACATGGAAGATCTAATGTATAATGATGATTTCGTTGAGTGGGTACGTGTTGACTATATGGATAAAATGATGGATAGAGCAGACATGATGCGTGATGGTAAAGAATCAGAAATTGACATAATGAAAAGAAATGCTGGTATACAAACTGAAGGCGGAAACGCTTTTGATATAGCAATGGGCGATGCAGAAAACATTATATCACAAGCATCAGGTGACAAAGAAGCAATGGATGACCTACAGAGATTACATGACGAAGAAGATGACTCTTATGCGAAATCAACTATCAAAGATTACATGAGCAGATTAGAAAAAGAAGGTTTATTCAGAATGCAAAGAGATCTTGCAATGCAGGAAAACAAAACTCCTGGACGTAGTCACTATGACAAAGAAAAAGCTAAAGAACTTGCTAAAAAAGATGGCAAGAATCCAGAAAGACTATCACATGGTGAGTTGATGGATTACATCAAGAAGGCACAACAGATGGACCCAGCACACAACCAAGAATCAGCTGATCCAACTCTTCTAAGAATCAAAGATTTAGCAGGCATCTAAAAAAAATCAAAAAACCGGTTGACTTTTACCTAAAAGGTAAATATAGTAGTAGTTAATGTTAGATACATTAATTACATTTAGGCAATTACATAGGCTAACACATAGGCTAACAAAGGCACAAGGAGGCTAACAATGGCTACATTAGAAGAAATCCGTGCGAAACTGGCGGAACAAGAAAAAAAGACCACAGGCGGTGGTTCAGTTTCAGATAACGCAATCTTTCCTTTTTGGAACATTCCAGAAGGAACAACTTCAACAATTAGATTTCTACCAGACGCAAACAAAGAGAACACTTTCTTTTGGGTAGAAAGAGCGATGATCAAGTTACCTTTTCCAGGTATCAAAGGACAAGCAGACACTAAACCTACTCTCGTACAAGTACCTTGTATGGAGATGTTTAATGAACCTTGCCCGGTACTTGCAGAAGTAAGAACTTGGTTCAAAGATCCTGCATTAGAGGACATGGGCAGAAAGTACTGGAAAAAGAGAAGTTACATTTTCCAAGGCTTCGTAGTTAACTCAACATTAGATGAGGATACTACACCAGAGAATCCAATCAGAAGATTTGTAATTAATCCATCGATCTTTAATATTATTAGATCAGCATTAATGAATCCAGAAATGGAAGACTTACCAACTGACAATGAGTCAGGTAGAGATTTCAAATTAACGAAAACTCAAAAAGGTGGTTATGCTGATTACTCAACTTCAACGTGGAGTTTCAAAGCAAGGTCATTAAGTGAATCAGAAAGATCAGCGATTGATCAATATGGTTTACACACATTAAGTGATTATATGCCTAAGAAACCTTCACAAGAAGAGCTCAACATAATACAAGAGATGTTTAAAGCATCTGTTGATGGTGAGCTTTATGATCCAGACAGATTTGGTCAGTACTATAAGCCGGCTGGCTTTAACAATTCTTCGTCTGGTGGTTCTACTGCAACAGCGACAGCTAAACCAGTAGAAGCAGTTGCCCAATCAGTTGCACCAGTGGCACCAGTTGCCCAAGCAACTGAAACGGTAACACAACCGGTTCAAGCAACTCCTGAACCTGCAAAAGTTGAAGTCACAGAAACAGTGACAGCAACAGCCAGTGAACAAACTGCACCATCAGGTGCACCAGCTACTGAAACAGGTGGTAAAGTATCCGCAGAGGACATTTTATCAATGATTAGAAGTAGACAAGCTGGCAAGTAATATTGTATAATATGGCTGTGGGGTGACCCACAGCCTATAACTTTAGGAGAAATTATGGTAAGACCGTTTGACGTAAGTAAATTTAGATCAAGTCTAACAAAAAGCATTCAAGGTATTAGTGTAGGTTTTGAATCTGATCCGAACACTTGGGTATCTACAGGCAACTATACATTGAATTATTTGATCAGTGGTGACTTTAATAAAGGAATTCCTTTAGGTAGGGTTACTATGTTAGCAGGTGAATCTGGCTCTGGAAAGAGTTTGATCGCTTCTGGTAACTTAATTAAAAATGCACAAGAGCAAGGTATATTTTGTGTAGCAATAGATTCAGAGAACGCACTACACGAAGATTGGTTACAAGCATTAGGTGTTGACACTTCACCGGAAAAAATGCTTAGAATTAATTGTTCAATGGTAGATGATGTTGCAAAAATAATCAGTGATTTTATTCAGAACTACAAAAAAGATTATGATGGTAAAGAAGAGTCTGAAAGACCAAAAGTACTGTTTGTAATTGACAGTTTAGGTATGTTATTGACACCTACTGATAGAGATCAGTTTGAAAAAGGTGACATGAAAGGTGACTTAGGTAGAAAAGCAAAGTCACTGACAGCATTAATTAGAAACTCAGTCAATTTAATTGGTAGTTTGAATATTGGTCTGGTAGCAACAAACCATACGTATGCGTCACAAGATATGTTTGATCCAGATGACAAGATATCTGGAGGACAAGGATTTGTGTATGCAAGTTCTGTAGTAGTTGCAATGAAAAAACTCAAACTTAAAGAAGATGAAGATGGTAATAAAATATCAGACGTAACTGGTATTAGGTCTGCTTGTAAGGTTATGAAGTCAAGATTTAATAAACCTTTTGAAGCAGTACAAGTAAAGATTCCTTATGAATCTGGAATGGATCCATATTCAGGTCTTGTTGACTTGTTTGAGAAAAAAGGAGTTCTAGTCAAAGAAGGAAATAGACTGAAATATGTTGATAGATTTGGCAAAGAACACAAACATTATAGAAAACAATGGACTGGTGAGAATTTAGATCTTGTTATGGCTGAATTTCAAGAGTCGTATGACACTGAGGTAAATAAAACCGAAGGAGCAACGGCTGATGAAATACCAACAGGAGGCAGAGATGCTTCTTGAGGCGTGGCAAAAACTTGTGGAGTACGTTCCACAAAAAGATAGACTAGACGCCGCAAGAGCATATGTCACTCTAATAGATGATTTCAATTTAGATCAAGCATCACTTGAAGAAATCAAAGACAGTGATCATTATCTCGAAGCGGCAATAAGTGAATATTACGCACAAGATGAAGATGACCGGTACGAAGATGAACAAGAGGAGTGGTAGATGCCACAAGGATGGTATGGTCAGGTTTCAAGCAACATTGAAAAAATAGCAGACTGTATTACTTTTTATGAACAGCAACTTGAAGAAGCAAGAGTTGAATGTGGATTAGTAGGTAATATTGAAAAGAATGCGTCCAGAGTTCCAGGTATTGTTGAACACCGTTTTAACCAATTACAAGAGATAGAAGCTATACTCGAATTCCTTAACATAAGATTAAGGAAAGTAAGAAGTAAGTTCTATAAAAAATATCTTGAAAATTATCAAAGAGCATTAACATCTAATGATGTAAAGAATTATATTGATGGGGAAGACGAGGTTGTTAGTATGGCAAATGTTGTAAATGAATTTGCTTTGCTCAGAAACAAGTATCTTGGATTGCTTAAGGCACTAGATGCCAAGCAGTTCCAGATCAATAATATCGTTAAATTGCGAGTAGCAGGACTAGATGACGCTGAATTGTTTGCAAAAAAATAAAGACTGTGTTACAATAACGGTATGCAAAAAGCAATTTTACACATTAAAGACGAAGTAAATGTTAGGTTCGAAGGACTTGACGTATCCACACGTCGCAAAATATCTGACAAGTTAAAATATTTTGTACCATATGCTTATCATATGCCAGCTTACAAACTTGGTAGATGGGATGGTTTTGTTAGATTTTGTGATATAGGTGCAAGAACGTCCTTGAATCTTATCGATAAGATATTACCTATCATAGAACAACAAGGCTACGAAATTGAAATAAAAGATGATCGTAAAGAATATAAGTTTGACTTCGAGAAAGTTGACCAAGAATATTTTTCTCAAATAAATTGGCCCAAAGGACACACTCATGAAGGACAACCTATTATATTGAGAGATTATCAGATACAAGTCATTAATGATTTTATCAGTAATCCACAGTGTTTACAAGAAGTGGCAACCGGTGCAGGAAAAACTATCATCACTGCTTGTTTAAGTAAAATATGTCAGTCGTATGGTAGAACAATAGTAATAGTTCCAAACAAATCTTTAGTGACACAAACTGAAGAAGATTATAAAAATGTAGGACTTGATGTAGGTGTTTACTTCGGAGAAAGAAAAGAATTAAATCATAAACACACAATTTGTACTTGGCAAAGTCTGAATGTGTTACATAAAAAAACTAAAAAAGTAGAAGCAGATTTTCCTCTAGATGAATTTTTAGATGATGTAGTTTGTGTTATGGTAGACGAAGTACACATGGCAAGGGCTGATGTATTGAAACAATTACTAACAGGTCCATTCGCAAATGTACCAATACGTTGGGGACTAACAGGCACAATACCAAAAGAACAATACGAACAGGCTAGTTTAACTGCTAGTCTAGGAACAGTTATTAACAAGTTAAGTGCTAGTGAGTTGCAAGATAAAGGTGTGTTAGCTAACTGTCATGTTAATGTTATTCAAACACAAGACCATCAGTCTTTTAGATCATATCAAGAAGAGCTAACTTATCTTACAACAAACACATCAAGACTACAATTCATTAGTAATCTTGTTGAAGAAATAAGATCAGGTGGTAATGCATTGATACTAGTTGACAGAATCAAAACAGGTGAACTGTTAAAAGACCTAATACCTGGAAGTGTTTTTATACAAGGAAAAACTAAACTTGAAGAAAGACAAGAAGAATATGATGAAGTAGCAACTGAACAATATAAAGTTCTTATAGCAACATATGGAGTGGCCGCAGTGGGTATTAATTTACCGAGGATATTTAATTTGATACTTGTAGAGCCCGGAAAGAGCTTTGTAAGAGTGATACAATCAATTGGTAGAGGTATTAGAAAAGCAAAAGACAAGGATCATGTCCAAATTTGGGACATTACTTCATCTTGTAAGTTTTCAAAAAGACACTTAACCACAAGAAAAAAGTTTTACAAAGAGGCAAACTATCCGTATACTATAAACAAGGTAAACATATGAAAATTTTAAAAACAGACAATACACCATTTAATTTAGATAAGGTGCCAGAAACAGGAGATGATATTCAGTATTGTGTACTTGATACAAACAATAACAAGAATATAGATTTCTTTTTCATTCCTTTGATCTTCATGGAAACTTTCAATGCACCAAGTATGGTGATGGAAGTAGGACCTTATACAGTTCAAATGCCAATCGATTGGAGTGTTATGGTAATTGAAAAAGAAATGGGTCAATGTGAAATGGTACCATTAACAAGTATAAACGATAGAGGATTTGAAGCAATGGTAATAAATCCTCTGACTGCAAATATGACACAAAGTCATGAAGTAAAAATAGTAAATGTTTTTCAAGATGTGAAATGGTATTTTCCAAAACTAAAGCATGGTCATATTATGTCTGTGCCTGTTGCGGAGACACCGAATCCACCTTGTTTATTCTTTGCTAAAGAAATTAACCAGATACCAGATGTGATAAATGTTGGAGACTTTCTTTGAGTAAGCCAAGTATAAATTTAAATCAGATGTTGTACAATCTTGATATAGGAAATAAAGATTGGTATAACTCCCTAGATAACGAAATTAAAAAAACTTTCTCTCCATATGTTAGTATGAGATTTGCTTCGAGTGTGAAATCTAATAAAGTTTTACAAGAGTCTTATATCGAAAGTGTGAATGAGTTCTGTAACAAATACTTTAGTACAATACAGAAACATGAAGGAGACAGTTTACTATTTTGGAAACTATTGTGTTTATGTGGATCTGGACAGAAGCAGTTTCATCCATGGATTAAAGCACCAAAAGGTAAAGGTAAAAAAACTAAGATATTTGATTTTATAAGATCTTGCTATCCAAATTATAAAGACGATGAAGTAGAAGCAATGATAAAGATATTAGATAAAAAAGAAATTAAGCAACTGGCAAAGTCAGCCGGTCTTGATGACAAAGAAATTAAATTATTAGTAAAATGAGCTATGTTTGTAAATTTTGTAAAAAGACTTTTGGCAGTGAACAAACACTGTTAACTCATCTCTGTGAACCAAAAAGAAGATGGACAAATAGAAAAGATGCAAATGTACAATTGGCCTTTAGATGTTTCCAACACTTTTGGAGAATCACGGCTACCAATATGAAAAGTGAAAAGACATATGATGATTTTATGACAAGCAAATACTATTTGGCTTTTGTAAGGTTTGCAAATTATGTTATGGGTGTCTATATAGCTAGTGTAGAAGATTATATAGAATGGTTGTTGAAATCTCGAGTAAGAATTGATAAATGGTCTACGGACGAAGTTTATGAAAATTATATAAAAGAGTTCAATGTAAGAGAAAGTGTAGATAGGGCAATTGAAAGGACTGTAATAACTCTTAAGGATTGGGCAGATGAAAATAAAAAAGATTGGACTACATTTTTTAATGAAGTAAGTTTGCCACGTGCAATACACATGATAAGATCTGGAAAAATATCACCGTGGATACTTTATAACAGCAAGGGCGGAATCAAACTTATGGAATCACTTAACGAAGAACAAATGATAATGATAGAAGAATATGTCTCGCCAACCAGCTGGACAAAAAGATTTCAACAAAGTCCAGATGATGTTAAGTTCGTACTTGATGTAACAAAGGCGGCAGGATTATGACAATAGTTAAAACTGATATAGATATAGATACTAAAGATAGAAACATACTTCTAGATCTAATAAAGCACACTTCAGCTGGAATAGTAAAAGATAATATCATTAAGAAACATAATACAGGTGTGTATGTTACTGATATACCAACTGATCCTTTACAAGCTATCAGCAGTATAGATTATAATGAAGCCGAAGATAGAGGATATTTTAAGTTAGATATATTGAATGTTGGAATATATGAAGAAGTAGAAAACGAAGATCACTTAATTAAACTAATGTCAGCTGAACCAGATTGGAACCTATTACAACACAAAGAAATTGTAGAACAACTCTTTCATATACATAATCATTTTGATATAATAAAAAAACTTAAACCAAATTCTGTGGAACAACTTGCGGCTGTTTTAGCAATAATAAGACCTGCTAAAAGAAAATTATTAAACGAATCTTGGGATACTATTAATAAAGAAGTATGGGCAAAACCAACTGATGGTACATATTTCTTTAAGAAAAGTCACGCAGTAGGTTATGCACTGGCGATAATTCTACAGTTAAATCTATTAATTGAGAAGGCAAAAAAGAACTAGTTCTTTTTAAGAAGACTTATATTTCTTCTTATAATCCTTTTTTTCAGTACATTGTTGATACTTGTTGTAGGGCCGAACACAACTTCCACATCTTTTGTATTAAACGTTTTGATACATTCTCTATATCTGTATAGTTCTCTGTTCAGAAATATATTGATTGGAATGGTTCTGTTAGATTCCCACCACCAAATCTCTCCCAAATCTAGGAACTCTTCTTTAAGTTTCTCGCTTTTGATAAGGTCATACACGTAAATAGATGTCACGTGTGTATCCTGATTCTGTAAAATACCAACGTATTCGTTGTTTGCGTACTTAATACAGCTCAGAAACGGAAATTTCTCTTGTAATTCTGCGTAATCCATAAATATTAATATGTCAAGCTCACTAACTCTATATGTTTATAACAATACTTATACTTTGTCAACCTCTACGAAGTTAAATAACAGTATGCCTTTATATGATAAGAACATATTACTATACTCTGGAGTAGATAACAAGACAAATTTTAAGATTGTTACGGATAATAATACGCCTAAGAATCTAACAAGTTTGACTGTACACTTCAACATAACAGATATCGAGAACGGTGAAACTGTTCTATCGAGACCAATGACCGTTACAAATGCAACAAGAGGTGAAGCTGAAATTGATATAACACAGTCAGACCTGTACAGCATAGCCGAAGGTTTTTATAACTTTACGGTATATACGGTAGATTCTAGTCAAGTAAGATCAGCGGTCTACACCGATAGAGCCGGTGACATAAGCGGAACAGTTGAAGTAAAGAATTCAGGTTTACCAAAAACTAGAGCAACACAAACAGCAGATACATTTAGTTTACGTAACACCTATTATTATAGTAATAATTTATCAGGCTCGACAACACAGAATCTTACTGCTTCAAATCATACACTAGCAGTATACACAACAAACTTTACAGGTAAAGTTCAAATAGAAGGAAATCTTGATAACACAGCTAGTTCGAATGATAGTGATTGGTTTCCGTTACTAATGAACGGTGAATCAGCAACAGATATTACATACACAGGCGTTTCAGGAATAACACCATACTTCTTTGTATCGAATACAAAATGGATAAGAATAAGATATAAACCTGACGCAGGTAACACAGGCACATTTGACAAAGTATTATTAAGAAATTAATAATGAAATATAATACAGTTCTACAACATATATCGCCTAACGATAAGAGATGTTATTCTATGATGGATGCTGATGGTATAGCTCCTAGGAGAAGATTAGTGTTAACAGACTATTATGACGAAATACAATTTGAATCACGTGTTAAACGTGCATTAAAAAATGAACATACAAAGCGTCTATTGTCAACAAAAAGTTTAGACGTTGGCGTTTTAGTTGTAGCTAATAACTTTGGAGAAAAAGGCGAATTACCAACTAAAAATTTACAACAACTACTGAATTATTTTTTACTAAAGAATGAATACTTGTTGTATCCTTCAATAGATACACCAAATGATTTTTATAAGAATTTAAATACGAAACTTTATAAATCCTGGCCAGAGCCTATGCAATGTTTTGAGCCTGACTACATATCTCTATACAACTGTCTATTGGCTTGTTGTATGAAAACAGAATACAATACGGTAGGGTTTCATGGTGATAATTTTGCCAAAAATGATTTCATTGAATTGATAAAACAGCAGGACGGAGACTTGAAATATCATGGATTTGGTTTTGATATCTTAGTTACTGATAAGTTTATGGATAGGAATTACATACGAGAAATATTAGAAACCAATTGCAAAGTGGTTGTTTGTGCTTCGAGTATTGACCTAGATGAACACTACATAAAAGAGTTGATGGACAATGGTGTACAAGTCGTGCCTAGTTCATTATCTTGCACAGGAAACTTTTATGTTACAGAAGGATTGGAGTCGGGAACTAGGAACATTGAAGAAAGTTTACAGCTGACAGCAGTTTCAACGCTAGAACTTAATAAAACCATATGGCATGAAGTACTCAATAAAAGAACAAACTTTTATAAGTTGGTAGAAGAAATATATTTTGCCTGTACTGATGAAAATTCAAAAACATCGATTAAATTACTTGAAAAAGGTATTGGCACTATGAGCTTCAAGGCTTAATAGTTGACTTCTTCGCTATTTTAGTATACAATAGCACTATGAACTTACAATCTACAATCTTAACAGCTATTAGTGGGTCCACTAAAAAGACTCCTAGTGGGTGGCATACAATAAACTGTCCGATGTGTACAACACAAGGTCATGCAAGAAATGATAAAAGACACAGAGGTGGATTTAAGTTCAGTGACGTAGTAAGTTATCACTGTTTCAATTGTGGATACAAGGCTTCTTTTACTCCAGGTAGGCTGATAGGTAGGAAACTACAGAGCCTTCTTATCGAGATAGGAGTAAGTGAACAGAAAGTAAAAGAGTTACAGTTCGAAGCAATGAAGTTAAAAGACGCGGACATTGAAATAGGAAAAAAATACGATAGTGTTACAGAATTCAAAGAAAGAAAATTGCCAAAAGGTGCAAGACTACTTAAAGATATTATTAACGATAATGATCCACCGGCTGATGCATTATTTGTTTACAAGTATATAATTGATAGAGATTTAGAATTTTATCATAATTTTCATTGGAGCCCTGATCCATATATGAAAATTAATAAAAGATTAATTGTTCCTTTTACTGCAAAAGGACAAACAGTAGGATATACAGGTAGAGTAATTGAAGATATACCAAATGTACCAAAATATTATAGTGACGTACAACCTGGATATCTTTTTAATATTGACAATTTACATACTGATAGAAAGTATGTTATAATAACGGAGGGTGTGTTAGATGCGTTATCAATAAATGCAATCAGTTCGCTAGGTAACAAGTTAACACAAGGTCAGATAGATCTAATAAATGCTACAGGTAAAACTATTATAGTTTGTCCTGACAGAGATAAGTCAGGTAGCAATTTGATTGATGTGGCTGTTGAAAACAATTGGATGGTTAGTTTTCCTAAATGGGAAGCTAATATTAAAGACTGTGCTGATGCAGTTAAAAAATATGGAAGATTGTACACTTTGAAATCTGTAATAGATAGTGCAGTTTCAAACAAAGCAAAAATTCAAGTATATAAAAAAATAGGAGTTGCATAATGCAAACAGAAACAAAAAATAAAAAAACACAGGCACAAGCACCTAAGCCACCGATACAGCCAGGACAACTGATGTATGAAAGTGGCATAATCTACTTTAGTGATCATTTCGACAGCACAACGACTAAACCTGTCATAAACATGATTATTGAAAAGAATTTACTGCCACAAAGAGAAAGACCGAAAGAATTAACCTTAGTCATTAATTCACCAGGAGGTGGAGTGCATAGTGCATTCGCATTGATCGATACAATGAAAGGTTCGGCTATACCTATAAAAACAATAGGGTTAGGAATGATAGCCAGTTGTGGTATATTAACTTTCATGTCCGGAACCAAAGGCAAAAGACTTATAACACCAAATACTAGCATTCTTTCACATCAATACAGTTGGGGTAGTGCAGGTAAGGAACATGAACTATTTGCAAGAGTAAGAGAGTTTGAGTTGAGCACTTCAAGAATGATTGATCATTATAAAAAGTGTACTGGAATGAGTGAGAAGAAAATTAGAGAAGTTTTATTACCAGCAGAAGACGTTTGGTTAAGTGCCAAAGAAGCAGTAAAATACGGAATCGCTGACAAGATTGTTTCAACATATTAAAAGGAGAAAAAGTTGAACGTAGAACTTATAGATAAGATGGGCACGGATCTCACGGTTGTTAACTCAGCTAGAGTCAGCTTTGGAAAAAACAAAGAGGTAATGGATGCAGGTGATGAAAAACTTATTAGCTTTTTAGCTAAACACAATCATTGGTCACCATTTGCACATTGCACATTGCAATTTCGAATAAAGGCTCCTGTGTTTGTTGCAAGGCAACTGGTCAAGCATCAAGTAGGTTTAAGTTGGAATGAAATATCAAGAAGGTATGTAGATAATGAACCGGAATTTTATATACCTAAAAGTTGGAGATTACGTGCTGATGATAAAAAACAAGGTAGTAGTGATGAAACTATTGAGTATGATATTAGTAGTACTATGGAATTTTTAAAACAAACATATCAAAATTTGTTAGGACAGAAGGTTGCACCAGAAATGGCAAGAATGGTTCTACCACAAAATATGTATACAGAGTGGTATTGGACAGGAACCTTATATGCTTTTGCTAGGATTTGTGATTTAAGGTGTGCAATGGATACTCAAGCAGAAACAAGAGTTGTAGCAGATCAAATAGATGAGTTAACCCAAAAAGAATTTCCTATAAGTTGGAAATACTTGCGAAATAATGATTAGTATAGTATAGTAGTAACATGGCAACAGTATACACAGACGATTTACAGAAGTTATTCATAGAGTTTATGATAACTGACAGTGAGCTTTTTGTAAGGACAAGAAACATTATTAGCCCAACTTACTTTAGTAAGAAGTATTTTGATACAGTAGAAATGCTGATTGATCATGCTGACAAATATAAGACACTGCCAACTATAGATCAGGTAAAAGCAAAATGTGAAATTGATCTTACTCCTGTACCAAACTTAGATGAAGCACAAAAAGACTGGTTCTTAGATGAGTTTGAAACTTTTTGTAGGCACAAGGCACTTGAAAAAGCAATCATTGAAAGTGCTGATCTTTTAGAAAAGTCAGAATACGGAACAGTTGAAGATAAAATTAAACAAGCAGTGCGTATAGGATTGACAAAAGATTTAGGTATAGATTATTTTGATGATCCAAAGGCTAGATTGATGAGATTAAAAGATAGTAATGGTACAATAAGCACAGGATGGAAATCATTAGATAAGAAATTGTACGGTGGATTCAACAGAGGAGAACTTAATATATTTGCAGGTAGTTCAGGTGCTGGTAAGAGTTTGTTTTTACAGAACATAGCAATGAACTTTCTTGAAGCTGGACAGAATGTTGTGTATTTTACATTTGAGTTAAGTGAAGAATTAAGTGCAATGAGAGTTGATTCAATGACAACAGGTGTACCAACTAATGAAATATTTAAAAAGATAGATGAAGTAGAATTAGCTGTAAAACTAAAAAGACAAAAATCTGGAGGCTCATTTCAGATCAAATATATGCCATCTGGATCTAACACAAATGATATAAGATCATACGTTAAGGAATTTACAATTCAAAAAGGTGTAGCACCTGATGTAGTGTTAGTGGACTATTTAGATTTAATGTTTCCGGTAAACAAGAAGATATCTCCGGCAGATATGTTTATTAAAGATAAGTTTGTATCTGAAGAGTTAAGAAATTTTGCAGTAGAACAGCAAGTAGTTTTAGTAACAGCATCTCAGTTGAACAGAGGTGCAATAGAAGAAGTGGAATATGATCAGAGTCATATAGCTGGTGGTATTAGTAAGATTAATACTGCTGATAATTTGATAGGAATATTTACAAGTAGAGCAATGAGAGAACGAGGTAGATATCAAATACAGTTAATTAAAACAAGATCAAGTGGTGGAGTTGGAAGTAAAATTGACCTAGCATTTGATGTTGACAGGCTTAGAATAACAGACTTAGATGAAGATGAAGAAGGTATAAACGTAATGCCATCATCTGGTGAATCTATAGCACAAACACTCACAAAAAGAACGTCTACTGTAACAAATAAAAGTGAAGCTAGTGTAGTTGCAGAAAAAACAGAAATGGCTAAAGGGCTAAGAGACTTGTTAAAAGCACAGCAAAAACAGTTCGATGAGTAGTATGATGTGTTTATATTATTATTTTACGTAATAAATAATTAACATGAGAAAGCAAACACGTTCAATATTAGAAGAAATTAGTAAAGTAGTTCCGTCAACCGATGTGAATAATGTCGTAGAAACTAGGGCTAGTCATGTGATTACGTCAGCAATTAACTTAACAAAGATGATATATGAGTCGTATGATGAAGGAGTAGCTGATGATCTAGTCAAAAGATTTGTAAATAGTATTAAGACACAAGATCCTAGAAAATTTGAACGTGGAATAAAAAAGTTGAACGAAGATGAAAGCAAATGAACTACTTAATGAAGATCCAAATCTCCATTTAACACACCTGGAAGACCTGGCACTTTTCCAAGGTAAAGATGGTGCTGTGAAGGCAGTTGACTATCTGAACAATCTTGCAGAGTTGGCACAGAGTGGTAGTAGTAAGAAATTTAACGGATTAACAATCAAGTGGGATGGAAGTCCTGCTATATTCTGTGGTAAAGATCCTGCAGATGGAAAGTTTTTTGTAGGTACAAAAGGCGTATTCAACAAAGACGCCAAGTTAAACAAGACACCAGAAGACATTGATGCCAATCATGCAGACACAGTGCAAAAAGGCGAAACTAAAGAAAAATCTGGACTTCGTAATAAATTAAAAACAGCACTTGCAGAGTTATCTAAATTAGGTATAGAAAATGTTTTACAAGGAGACTTACTTTTTACAGAAGGAGATCTTAAGCCGATATCATACAAAGGCGAGTCGTATATTGCTTTCAAGCCAAACACAATAACATATGCAGTTCAGTCTGGAAGTGAAACAGCAGAAAAAATGCAGAATGCTAAAATTGGAGTGGTATTTCATACAGCATATTCAGGAGAAAGTTTAGATAGTATGTCAGCAAGTTTTGATGTTGACATATCAGGCTTACAACAAAATTCAAGTGTCTGGTTTGATGATGCTTACATAAAAGATTACACAGGTGTCGTAAATTTAACCACGGGAGAATTTCAAGCTATACAAAAAGCAATCGGTGAAGCTAAAAAATATTTAGGACAAGCAGGTGATATATTCAGTTGGTTTGAATCAACAGGAATACCTGCTAAAAAATTAAAAGACTTAATTCATGCTAATCACAATAACATGATTAGAGCAGGAAATATAGAACAAGATCCTGCAACTTTTTTTAATAACTTTGCAACTGATTATGAACAAAGAATTGAAAAAGAAATTGAAGGTTTAAAAACTGGTAGAGAAGGTCCTGCAGGACAGCGTAGATTGGTCAACTTGGAACAATTTAAGAAAGCCTATTTTGCAAATAAGAATAATATTCAAGCATGGTACAGTTTATGGTTAAAACTATCGTCAATCAAAAATACAATATATCAAAAATTAAAAAATATAAAGGCCATTGATGCTTTTGAATTACAAGGTGATGAGTATGTTGTGAGAGATCAAGAAGGATTTGTCGCAGTAGATAGAGTAGGAAAAGCAATTAAGATAGTTGATAGACTAGACTTCAGTAGAAAGAATTTTGCAAAAGAAGGACTACAATTATCTCTTGTCAACAGTATTACAGAAAGCAGAGCATTTAGGACAAGACAAGACATAGGAAAGTATTCAGCGAGTGATGTAGGAAATATAATTTATTCTTATTTTTTAGGTCTTATAATAATGCATAACGAATTCAAGTATAAAAGAATATCTCAACAGTATGCTTCAAGGACAGCAAGTTACGGTAACTTTGATTTCTTTAGAAACAACGGCACAGACCTTTATTTGTTGATACACAGCATAATTGGATCGGGATCTATAATACAGTTTAAAAATGATGCCTCTAGTAAAAAATACATTGAAAGATTACAATCGAATGCAATGTCTATGAGAGAGATGTTAAACATTTTAGCTAGAAATGATTTACCAGATCTGACTAGAAATCTTTTAAGATTTGAAAGAGAATTAAAAGTTAGTGATTCATTGCTCAAGAAAGTCAGACGACTAGTTACTGATTATGAAAAACTGAAACAAAAAGAAAGACAAAACATAGTAATAAAAATAGAGCAGTATCTAAGACGTAGTGTGCCAAAAAGCGAATTATATAATATAATGAAAGACATGGCAAGAGAACGAGAATTAAAAAATAGAGTAACAATGAATCAAAAGAAACTACCTAAAAACGTTGCCGTCGGGGCAAAAAGATAATGTATTCTTACAACTCGGTAAAACACAATTATCTACAAGTGGGTGAGTCATTGGAAATTTACGGTATTTCTACTAAATTGCCATTAAGTTACACAGGTCCGGATGTGCAGACAGACAGTGAAAAAGACTTTGATCATTTAAAACAGTTGATAGGAATATACGGAAAGATACTATTTTTCACTGCACCAATACTAAAAAATGACAGTTATGAATTTAAATTTGGAGTAGAACAGCCGAATTTGTTTGCACTAAAAAGCGATGATGTGGGGGTTTTAAAGAAAAGATTAAACAACCTAGTTATGTTTGCAGATACTATTTGTACAGAAGGAGTAAATAGTAATACTTGGATAAGCAAGTTTTAAGGAGCAGAACAGTATGGATAGAATACCGCCAAAACCAGCAGTACAAAAAGCTCAAGTATCTCCTACTACAGATGCACTAGAGCATAGTAGTTTAGAAGTACACGTAGCTTTAAGCCGTGAAAGGCATGAAGAAATTAACTCAAGATTTGACCGTGTTGAAGCACACATGGACAAATTAGAACACAATATGGAAAGAGGTTTTGCAAAGATAGAAAAGATCATCATGTGGACAGCAGGAACTATGTTTTTTACCTTGATGACTATCTTGTTAACAACAGTGTTTGGAAAAGCGTTATAAAATGAGAATAGAAGAAGTCACAGGTACATCACAGATTTTTGGAAAGTACAAAGACAAAGTAAAAAGAAGATACAGATGTACATCTGGTCCTAGAAAAGGTAGACAGGTGGCAGATCCGGCAACTTGCTCAGCACCCATTAACATTAAAAAAAGAATGGACTTCAGAGCAACAAGAGCCAAGAAAAAAGGTATACAAGGTGCAAGATCAGGATATACAAAGAAATATAATCCAACAAGTAAGATTGCAAAAAAATTAAACGTGGCAGTTAAGAAAACAAGAAGAGCCAACCCAGTGAAGTTAAAGAAAAGATAATATGCTTATAAGTGACCTTATAGATGTAACAGAGACAAAGATGATATTTGGCCGTAAAGGTAAGTCGGTTGTTAAAAAGTATCGTTGTAGCTTTGGTCGTAAAAAAGGAAGGATAGTATCAAACCCTAGTGTTTGCAGTGCTCCTTTAGATCTTAAAAAGCGTATGACAATGAAGAAGATGAAAGCACGTATGGGAGCTAGACTGCAAAGAAAAATTAAATTTACAAAGAAATTCAACCCAGCTTCAAGAAGAGTTGCGGCGATGAACAAATCATTGAGAAGAAGATAATGTCTAATTTTAAAGAAAACATGAATAAAGTAGTTAAAGATCTAACTAAAAAAGAGCAATTAAGTAAACAAATAAGTTCGTTGATCAATAGAAGTGAAGACGAAATACTAGATAAAACAAAAAAATTGCGGTTAGGAGACTATTTTAACTTGATTTCTAGCGTAAGATCAAGTAATATAAAACAAATAGAAAAGATATTAGATTTAAACAATGATGCAAACAGACAAAACTAACACAGATAGAAGTTATCCCAATTACAGTTCAGCCAGATCTGCACTGGAACATTTTAGATTGATCGGAGTGCTTTTTAAGTACACTGGTATTCCTGCCAGCTATCTACAACATATAAAAAATGAGATAGCACGTTTTGATCAAGTGAAACAGCAGTCGAAACAAACTGCTCATAACTTGAAAAATGTTAAAGATAAACTAGGCGAATTAATAGAAAAAGCCGTAGTAAATCATTTAGATGATGATACTTTTAGTTTATCTCTCAAAACAAAGAAAACGCCAAATGGTGTTGAGATCGACAAATATCATATAACGACATATGTTGATAATAAAACAAAAGACAAGGTATATGATGTGTTAGATACTGAGTCTGATGATGTAGTTTATTATGACATACATCTTTATGAAATTGCATTCTTGCTGACAGCAAATTCAATAGATGGACAATCGAAAAAGTCTAAACCTAATCAAGAACTGTTGAAGAATAACTTGCAAATTTCACAATTAAAGCATTCTATACGTGAAAATAAGAAGAAATTACATAGTGTAAACACCACTGAATTAGAGAAGGAAGCAATAAATCCTATAGTACAGAGCTTGGTTAATCAGCTAAACGTGGTAAAACAGCTTGTTAACGCACAATACAAACACAGAATAAATACCAAGAAAGCATAAATAAAATTGTTATGAAATTAAATGACCTACAATCTACATACGAAACCAAGATTTCTAAGATAAATCACTGGTTACAAGAAACGTATGGCTTCAAAGTGTTCGATAAAATTGACGTAGAGAAGTTATTCCAGGTGAAGGCAGACTTAGACGCTCAAAGAGAGTCTTTAAAAAACAGTCTTCCTTTCAACTCATATCATGCACATCCTGACTATGCAAAAAATATATTGTTATCAGAAGCAATAGTTTTAATGATAGGACAGGTACCAGATGATGCAATGGACCAGATGAAAAACGCAGATGGTGAAGACAGTCCAGTAGGAAGTGTTGACACTGATATTCCTATGCCAGAATCTAAAGAAA